>JAEEGI010001389.1_pt1 | contig 60360 bp, 45 predicted proteins | sample 8958751 | NCBI WGS metagenome assembly JAEEGI01 (sample SAMN16246545, study PRJNA631951) | gut metagenome | biome: gut microbiome; feature: rumen; material: KS-attached | host: Bos | place: Iran: Karaj | collected 2018-10
CTGGTAAAGGGCTTTAAGCATGATGGTGAATTTCAGAGCGTTCCTAAATATGAGAGAAAGCTTGAGTTTATTGGAGATAGTATCACTTCAGGTGAAGGCAGCTACGGCGCATTCGAAGATGTAGACTGGATTCCAATGTACATGAGTGCTTCTGCTAACTATGCGACCATGACTTCCAAGGCACTTAACGCAGACTATCACCTTATTTCTCAAGGCGGTTGGGGAGTATTCACCGGATGGGATAATGACGTAAGACATAACCTTCCTTCTGTATATGAGAAGGTATGCGGACTTGCTCCAGGAGAGATGAATAAAGAACTTGGTGCTGCAGATGAATATGATTTTGCAAGCTGGCAGCCAGATGCGATCATCGTCAATCTTGGAACTAATGACGTTACTTCTTTTAACCAGCCAGAGTTTGTTAACCCTGATGATGGCAAGACTTACAAGATGAGACTGAATAGTGATGGCACAAGGAACAGAGAGGATGAGCTCAAGATTGTTGATGCCATCGTGGGCTTCCTTACTATGCTGAGAAAGCATAATCCAAATGCACAGATTGTATGGTGCTATGGAATGCTGGGTTCAGATCTTAACCTTGTGATAACTGAAGGCATCAATAAATACAAAGAAAAAGCCGGAGATGAGAAGATCTCATTCTTCCAGCTTCCAGATACTACTATGGACACTTATGGCTCTCACATGCATCCTGGTGTTAAGTCACATCAGAACGCATCCCAAGAGCTGGTGCATTATCTTAGAATCAAGCTAGGTTGGGCTGATTAATTATCAAACATTCAAAGAGAGTGTAGGGCAATACTCATGTATTTGCCTTATGCTCTTTTTTCATTTCATACATACGCTGATCGGCAGTTTCGATAAGTGAAGATAGATAGGTGGTCTCTGAGTATAGCGCATAGCCAATAGAAGCGCGAACTGAGAGGTTGATTCCATCTATGTTTCTGGGAGCATCAACAGCTTTGAGGATTTTCTTTTGCATCTCCTCAGCTTCTGATGGGTCATTTATCTGATGGAGCAGTACGAATTCATCGCCACCATATCTAAACAAAACGCAGTTCTCAGCTGCAACAAGAGAAAGGCTCTTACAAAGAGATTGTAGAACCAGGTTGCCATACTCGTGGCCGTAGTTGTCATTAATATGCTTGAAGTCATCGAGATCAAGCATATAAAGTGCAAAGTCTGTTTTGTCTTTCTGATACTGCTCCTCGTATTTTTTGGCAATCTCGCCATAGGCTCTTCTGTTGAATACACCAGTTAATTCGTCGGTCTGAGACAGTACAGACAGACGGTCTTTTTCAGCTACGTCATCTGTCACATCTACAAAAGAACCTACAAGCCCGACAATCTCGCCGTTTACTCTAAGTGGAGATTTTGAAGCGCGGATATTTCGAACACGCCCTTGAACTATGCATTGTCCAGGGACATCTTTTATCACTTCACCATTATGGATAACTCTGAATTCAACAGCTCTGTAGGGCTCAGGATCGATGTGCCAGCCCATATCTTCGTCGGTTTTTCCAATGATATCGTCCACAGAATTAAAGCCATAGTAATCCAAAAACATCTGATTCGCTCCAAGGAACCGTCTGTTTTTGTCCTTCCAAAATACGCCAACGGGTATTAAGGCCAATATGCTGTTTAGAATATCGGTGTTGTTTAGATCCATATTTGCGCACATTCCTCTATTTAAATCTTATCATAATACCGTCAATTAAATGTTTTTATAGTATTAAAATATGATTAACTTTTGAAAAACTGGTTTATATGTTAGAATAGATAATAGGTAGGTTTAACGACATATTATTGCATGCAACTGATAACGAAATATCAGTTGTTTTTTGCGTGGTTCGGAGGGCAAGCGATGGACAATTCTTTTCCAGAGATTAAAACCTTTTTTGGCTTTGGATGTATGAGACTTCCAATGATCGGATCAGAGGTAGACATTGAGCAGTTCAAGGATATGGTTGATTACTTCATTGATAATGGCTTCAACTATTTTGACACAGCTCACGGATACATTGATGGCAAGTCAGAGAAGGCTATCAAGGTAGCTATTTCAGATAGATATCCAAGAGAGAAATTTCTTTTAACAAACAAATTATCAGATTCTTATTTCCACAAGCAGGAGGACATCAGACCATTCTTCCAGAGTCAGCTGGATGCATGCGGAGTTGAGTACTTTGACTTTTATCTGATGCACGCTCAGAATGCCAGAAACTTTGAGCAGTACAAAGAGTGCAAGGCTTATGAGACAGCTTTTGAGCTCAAGAAGGAAGGCAAGATCAAGCACGTAGGTCTTTCTTTCCATGACAGTGCTGAGGTTCTTGATAAGATTCTTACAACATATCCTGATGTTGAGATCGTTCAGATTCAGTTCAACTATGTGGACTACGAGGATCCAGCTGTTCAGAGCCGTAAGTGCTACGAGGTTTGCCGTAAGCATAATAAGCCTATGATTGTTATGGAGCCAGTTAAGGGCGGAAGCCTTGTTAAGCTCCCTGAGGAAGCTCAGAAGGTATTCGATGAGATGGGCACAGGCCTTTCAAATGCAAGCTATGCCATCAGATTTGCAGCTAATCAGGAGGGTATCAGAATTGTCCTTTCTGGTATGAGTGACATGGCTCAGATGAAGGACAACGTTTCCTTCATGAAGGACTTCCAGCCTCTTTCAGAAAAAGAGCTGGCTGCGATTGCCAAGGTTACAGCAATCTACAAGGGCAAGGACATGATTCCTTGTACTTCATGTCACTACTGCGTTGAGCAGAATCACTGTCCTATGAGTATCAAGATTCCTGAGATGTTCGGATGTCTTAATACTTACAAGATATTCAATGACTGGAATCAGAAGAGATATTACAGAGAGCAGCTTGCTTCTGGCGAGAATTCACCAGCTAGCGCCTGCATAGAGTGCGGCGGCTGTGAGGCAGTTTGTCCTCAGCACCTCGAGATCAGAAACCTTCTCAAGGAAGTGGCCAAAGAGCTTGAGTAATTCTGGAAGTAGCAAATAGAATATGAACCTTAAGGCGGTATTATTGTGAGGCAATAGTACCGTCTTTTTTGTGTATAATTGAAATAGCGTTATATGAGTATGCACATAAATAATAGTAAAAATTTAGTAAAAAAATGAATTCTATTGTAAAACCAAATATATTATCATTGTTTTGAAAGAAACAGGCATTAACTTATGCAAGGCGAGGAGAAATGAAAAAGAGATTTATAAGTAAGAAATTATCAGCAGGTCTTTTGACAGGAATCATGATCTGCAGCCAGCTTGTAGGATGCGGAAGTGGTGCAACGACTGATGCAGAAGATACAAGTATAAACATGGAAGAAATGGAGGCAAACATGGATATTTCAAGAACAATCAAGCTTGATACCAGTGATATTCAGACCTTTAACGATACGAATGGCGATGGATACGGCGAATTTCAGGGCTTTGGAACAAGCCTTTGCTGGTGGGCAAATAGGTGTGGATACAGTGAGAAGCTGACAGCAGACTCTGCAGAGGCTTTCTACAATAAGGAAACAGGCCTTGGAATGACAATCGGCCGTTATAACGTAGGTGGCGGAGATAATGTTACTAGCGAGGATGTTACAGCTCAGATGAAGGAAGAGAGTCCATTTCTTCACAAGGAACACATCAGAAGATCAGATTCTGTAGTGCCTGGCTATGCGACAGATGTAACTAAGATTGACCTTACCAAGAATAACAAAGAGTACTATGAGACTAATTTTGCCAGAGCAGATTTCGACTGCGGATTTGCATGGAACTACGACTGGGAAGCTGACAAGAACCAGATGAATATCCTCATGGCAGCAGCGAAGGCAGCAGGTGATGAGTTTATTGGCGAGGCATTTTCCAACTCACCACCATATTTCATGACAGTATCTGGCTGTACTTCCGGAGGAGAGGATCCTTCAGTAGATAACCTCAGGGAAGATTCCTACACAGCTTTTGCCTGCTACATGGCAGATGTTATCGAGCACTGGGCAAAAGAGGGAGTGATTAACTTCCAGAGCGTTGATCCAATGAACGAGCCTGCTACGAGCTACTGGAAGATGTGGAGCGACAAGCAGGAAGGTTGCCACTTTAGTCAGGGTGAGTCACAGTCAAGGATTCTCGTGGAGCTTAACAAAGAGCTTCAGAATAAGGGAATAGACATTATCATCTGCGCTTCTGATGAGACCAGTATTGATGCTGCAATTATGTCATATAAGCAGCTCACACCTGAAGCAAAAGAGGTTGTTACCAGAATCGACACTCACTCCTATCAGGGAACACAGCGCAGCATGCTCAGATCAATATCTCAGGAAGCAGGCGTTAACCTCTGGATGAGCGAAGTTGACGGAACCTATTCTATAGGTAAAAAAGCTACTGGAATGAGCGCAGCTCTTGGCTTTACAGAAGCTATCATGACTGATCTTAACGGCCTTATGCCAAGTGCCTGGATCATGTGGGATGCAGTTGATCTTCATGTTGATTCCAATAATAAGTTCGACACCTGCACAAGAGCTGAGGCGGATAAGATCATAGAAGAGGGAACTCCTTTCTGGGGAATTGCTATTGCAGACCATGATACAGGAGAGCTTCTTCTTAGTAAGAAATATTATGCTTTCGGACAGTTCTCAAGATATATTCGTCCAGGCTACACACTTGTAGGCTCTTCAGATTGCACAGTTGCTGCTGTAAACAGAGCTGATAACAGCATCGTAATAGTGGCACTTAACACAAACTCAGATGACCTTAAGTGGGAATTTGATCTCTCCAAATTCGAGGTTGGAAATGGCGAGATAACAGCAATCAGAACCAGTCAGGACGAGAACTGGGCAGATGTTACTGAGTCTTGTGGAATTACAAAGGAAGGTAATAAGTTCACAAGCTTTGTGAAGGGAAGTTCAATCACTACATTTATCATAAAGTGATTTAGGGGGATACATGGCGACACTTAAAGAAATTGCGGCTGAGAGCGGCTTTTCCATAGCGACGGTTTCAAGAGTTCTCAATGAGGATGATACCTTAAACGTACCAGAGTCCACGAGGGAGCTCATAATAGAGACCGCTGGACGTCTTAACTACAAGACCAAAACTGAGAGAAAGAAATATGAAGCTGCCAAAAAGAAGGGGCTTCATAAGCTCTCAAGGGTTGGAATTGTTGAGATGCTCAGTGTTGGAGAGCAGATAGAGGATGCCTACTATATGTACCTTAAGAACAACGTTGAGAAGGTATGTATGGAGGAAGAAATCGAGGCTGTTCCCATGCAGTTTGATCAGGAGCTTTCTGAATACAGGAACATGGGAAGCCCAGTAGATGGAATAATCGCCATAGGACAGTTCTCAGAAGAGCGCATTGCTGCCATGAAAAAAAGAACTGAGAAGATCGTATTCGTTGATTCTTCCCCAGATGAGCAGAAATTCTGCAGTATCAAGACTAATTATGAAACCGGAGTAAGACAGGGAGTTGATTATCTGGTAAGAGCAGGCCATGCGAACATTGCTTTTGTGGGACCAGAAAATTCCAAGGATTCAAGGGCAATCTCAGCGCCTGAAGACAGGCGTAGAATCTTTAAGACTATTACCAAGGAATATAAGGGCAAGGTTCATCCCGAGACTATCGATGTAACTGGTACAGCGAGAGATGCTACAGACAAGATAGTTAAGTTTATTGTAGGAGATAATAATTTAAGACCAGAGGAAGAGAAGGTTACAGCTCTTTTCACATACAATGAAGCTACAGCTCTCGGAGCTATCAAGGCTGTTCAGAATGCGGGGCTAAGAGTTCCGGAAGACATCAGTGTTCTTGGTTACAATGATACAGTCCTTGCATCATATATGCAGCCACCAATAACAAGTATCCATATTTACATGGACGAGATGGCAAGAGCTGCAGTTGAAGCGCTCACCAAGCTTATAAATGGCTATGTCAATGTACCATTTACAACACTGATACCTACTACACTTATGGAAAGAGGCAGTATCAGGAAAAACAGGCCAAATCAGGCCTGAATATTAACATACGAAGACGAGGAAGCATTCATCCAAAGGATGGGTGCTTCTTTTTGTGGAAAACTACGAAAACATCTGAAATAAATATACTAAAAATGTGTAAAATTTTTGAAGTAAAATTTTAGTAAAAATGCAATATAGTATTATCCTACAATTAATCTTAGAATTCAAAGTAGAGGAGTTAGCGATAATTCATAAATTATCACTAACTCATTTCGTCACATGACAACTCGGTATGAAAAAGTTGAAAGGGGAAAAGGATGCATAGGAATTGGAGGAGAGTACTAGCTTCAGTGCTTGGTGTAACGACTGCGTTCACAACAGCCTTTACATCAGGAAGTGCCTTTGCTGTTACTTCACAGGCAGCAGAAGGTAAGGTAGACAAGACAGTTAAACTTTCACCAGCAATAGCATCAGTATTTAACGATACTGATGGCGATGGATTCGGGGAATTCCAGGGCTTTGGAACAAGCCTTTGCTGGTGGGCTAATCGTGTGGGCTACAGTGATGCGCTTACACAGCAGTCAGCCACAGCTTTCTTTGACAAGGAAGAAGGTCTTGGCATGACAATTGGCAGATACAACATAGGTGGTGGCGATAATGTTGGTGAGGCACCAGAAGTATCAGTCAATGATAAGGCAGTATTTTATGACACAGCTTCATCGAACCTTAGCTATGCAGGTTCTAAAATGAATGTGTCCACAAACACAAGTCTCAGGGACGCAAGCTACTCAAGGTCTGATGCAGACTTTGGTTTTACATCCGGTAAAAAAGTTGGCTCTTATGACGCAATTGGATGGATCAACAATCTTGATGGAGGCGTTGGTTCAGGAGATAACCTCCACTATCTGATAAATGCGGAGGAAGATGGAACTTATACAATCAAGATGGTATTCACACTTTCTGGCACAAATAACAGAGGTGTCAGCATTAAAGTGACTTCAGAGGATCAGACTACATACAGCCATGAATCAGAAGAGGCTGGAACAGAAGGGGAATTAGAAGTAGTCAGCGATGTTCTTGAGGGAGAAGATGAAGCTTCAGAGGAAGCATCTGATGAGGCGTCAGTAGCAGCTTCAGAGGAAGCATCTGTAGAGGAACCTGCTACAGAAGAAGCAGATGATGCAGTTAATGACGAGCAGAATGTCGATGCAGAAGAAGCTGTCGAGACAGAAGCTAATACAGATGCTGCTGAGGAAAAAGATGTAGAGGAAACAGTAGACGTAGCAGAGCCTGCTGATGCAGTTTTTGCAGCAGTTCCTGGTGAATCCAAAATCTACACAGTTCCTGCGTCAGAGGTTAATAAGAACCTTGTAGCATCAGGAAATAACAACATGCTCTATGTTGTTACATTTAAAAATGTTGAGCTCAAGGCTGGTTCTAACAAGCTTGATATCGGCGGCGCAGATGGCGACTGGTGTCTTGACTTTGTTAAGATGGCAATCATCAAGTCTGGCGAAGAAGGCGAGCTTCCAGAGAGTAGCGACTTCCTTCACGGCCCTCACATCAAGAGATCAGATTCAATCGTTCCTGGCTACGCAACAGACGTAACTAAGATCAATCTTGAGAAGCATGATGCAGAGTATTATGAGACAAACTTTGCAAGAGCTGATTTTGACTGTGGCTATGCATGGAACTACAACTGGGATGCTGACAAGAACCAGATGAACGTTCTCATCGCAGCAGCTCAGGCAGCAGGAGATGAGTTTATCGGCGAAGCATTCTCCAATTCACCTCCATATTTCATGACAGTTTCTGGCTGTTCATCAGGTGGTGCTGATCCTAGCGTTGATAACCTTCGCTCAGATTCTTACACAGCATTTGCTTGCTATATGGCTGATGTAATCGAGCATTGGGCACAGGAAGGTGTTATCAACTTCCAGAGCACAACACCAATGAACGAGCCTTACACAAATTACTGGTCAGCATTTAACAACAAGCAGGAAGGCTGCCACTTCGATATAGGAGAGTCCCAGTCCAGAATCCTTGTTGAGCTTAATAAAGAGCTTGAGAAAAAGGGCATTGATATCCTTATCTCAGCTTCTGACGAGACAAGTATCGATACAGCCATTACCTCTTTTAACGCCTTAACAGATGAGGCAAAAGAGGTTGTAGACAGAATTGATGCACATACCTACAGCGGATCAAACAGAGCTGGACTTAAGGCTCTTTCAGAGTCAGCTGGCAAGAACCTCTGGATGAGTGAGGTTGATGGAACCTTCGAAGCAGGCTCAAATGCAGGCGAGATGAAGGCAGGCCTTGGCTTTGCTCAGAGAATCATCACAGACGTTAATGGCATGATGCCATCAGCATGGATCATGTGGGATGCAGTAGATATCCACATCGACTCCAACAACGAATTTGATACAGCTACAAGAGAATCTGTTGAAAAGATGCTCGCAAACGGAGATGGCTTCTGGGGAATCGCAATCGCAGACCACGATACTCAGGAACTTCTTCTTAGCAAAAAATATTACGCATTCGGACAGTTCTCAAGATATATCAGACCTGGTTATACAATCATCGCATCAGGTGATTCTACAGTAGCAGCCTTCGATCCTAAGGAAGGAAAGGTTGTAGTTGTAGCAGTTAACCCAGCAGGCTCTGATCAGACATGGAAGTTCAATCTCCAGGATTTCTCAGAGATTGGCGATAAGGTTACAGCTATCCGTACAAGCGGAAGCAGAGCAGATGGCGAGAACTGGGCTGATGTTACAGCAAACGATGATATCGTTGTGGACAGAGCTGCCAAGACTGTATCTGCTACTCTTAAGGCAAACTCAATCACAACTTATACTATCGAAGGTGTTGTTTATGACAGCAGCGCTGAGACAGTAGTTGCAGTAGATGAAAAGAATATCTACGCAGTTAAGGGAACACTTCCTGTTCTTCCAGAGACAGTAAGCGTTCAGACAAGCAAGAATAATACAATCAATGCAAACGTAACATGGAATCTTGATGGAGTTGACCTTGCAACAGCAAGCGAAGTAACAGGAACTCTTGATGGATATGGCTACGAAGTTACATTTGCTATCAAGTATGTTGATTCCAACATGGCTTGGTACATCGATTGTAACGACAATGAAGTAGGCCATACATCCTACAAGACAATGGATGCTTATGCAGATCTTTTCAATGAGGTTTCTGATCAGAAGTATGACGGAACCTGGGGAAGACTTGCAGATTATGGTGCATACAATAATTCAGATGACGATCCATGGGCTTATGGCTGGTATGCTTATTCCAACCAGAGCATTGATTACGCAGTACCTCTTGAGGCTGGTGAGTATACACTTACCTTTGGTTTCAAGGAGTGGTGGAATCAGAACAGACCTATGGCAATCTATGCTGTAACCGATGGTGGAGAAACACTCATTGGTAATACTAATGCCAAGAATGGTAACAATAACTGGAATACACCTTCTTATAGCTTCAGCGTTTCAGAAGCAGAAGATGTAACCTTCTCTGTTAGAAAGAGAAATGGCCCAGATCCAGTTCTTTCATTTATCAGAATCCAGAAGATGCTTAATCTCGATGAGCTCAAGTCTGCAATGGCTAAGGCACAGGGACTTGATACTTCTGACTATTCAGCAGTTAAGCTTTCAAGGCTTCGTGGAATTCTTGAGAGAGCACAGAAGGCTATGCTCAGAGCAGCAACATCTCAGGAGGATATAGATCTTTTGACAAAAGAGATTTCTGAATTTGTAGAAAACGGTGGAAACCAGTTCTCAGAAGATGAAATCGCAGCAAATGACTACGTTGTTTATCTTGTTGATGTAGCAAGTAAAGACACAAGCGTTGTTCCTGATGGCTATAACATGGGTCTTTACCAGACAGTGACTGACCAGATTGTAGCAGTAGATGCCGGCACAGGACTTAAGTGGGGTGCTACACCTGATGACGAGTATGGAATCAGAGCTAATGGCGGTTCTACAGATGGAACACTTACCGGAACCTATGCTTATATGTCAGATAAGGGCTGGACTTATGTGAAGGGTAAGAGCGGACTTGGCTACACCTTTGAGCTTCCAGACAGAGTTAACAATGAATATCAGGTAACAATCGGTGTTAAGAGTCCTTGGAGTTCAAGAGATATCAGCTATGACCTTGAGGGAACATGTGTTGAGTCAGGACTTACACTTGGACAGAGCACACTTGTTGAGAGAACTTACACGGTAGAAGTAACAGATGGCGAGCTTAATCTTTTTGCATATGCTACAAACAGAACAAGCTCATACGTAGATCCACTGCTTAGCTACATCATCATTAAGGCGGTACCAGCTTATACTTACGAGACACTTGTATCAGCTATCAGATACTACCGCGAGCAGATGGAAGGAAAGACCTATGCAGAGAAGTCTCTGAATGTATTTGAAGAGGCAGTAGCTGCAGCTCAGGCGCTTATCGATGAGAAGTCTACTGATGTAGCAGCTATCAAGGCAGCATATAAGAACCTTGAAAAGGCATTTGAGAGCCTTGCTATTCTCTACACCTACACATCAATTACAGGTGTTGAGGGAGCTCCTTTATATGACAACAACGGAATTCTTGTTCAGGCTCATGGTGGACAGATCCAGCAGTTCACAATCGATGGTGTGACCAAGTACTACTGGTATGGTGAAGATAAGACTTATGATTATCAGCCAGTTGTAGGTGTGCATCTTTATACTTCAACAGATCTTTATAACTGGACAGATGAGGGTGTTGCCTTCAGAGCAATCCCAGTATCTGACGAAGAGTACGGCGCATTCAAGGAAGATGGATATGTAGCAGATCTTTCTATCTTTGATGAGGATGAGTATTTCAGCGCTCTTTACAGTGATTACAAGGGACAGCCAGCTACAGATTCTCAGTATGACAGTAAGCTCGAAGAGCTCTACTGGGATATCGCAGCAGACAGGACAGTTATGGAGAGACCTAAGGTCCTCTACAATGACAAGACTGGCAAGTATGTAATGTGGTGGCACTGCGATGGCAATACCAAGAGCAATCCTACAGGATCAAGCTATGGTAAGGCAAAAGCAGGTGTGGCTATTGCAGATAACCCAGCAGGACCATTCAAGTATCTTGGTTCTTACAAGCTTAACTACAGTGAAAAGGCTAACCATCAGTGGGATAGCGATGAAGCTGCATGGGGCTCTGTAAGAGATATGAACGTCTTCAAGGATGATGACGGAACAGCTTACGTAATGTATTCATCAGATGGTAACACCAACATGTACATTGCTAAGCTCAATGACGAGTATACTTACCTTGCTAAGGACCAGAAGCACGCTGTTCTTGGCAAAGACTTTACACTTAACTTTGAGAATGCTTCAAGAGAAGCTCCTGCAATGTTCAAGTACAACGGTACATACTACATGATTACTTCAGGATGTACTGGATGGGATCCAAACCCAGCAAGCTACGCTTATGCAGAAAGTCCTCTTGGACCATGGACAACAGTTAACAACCCATGTACTGATTCTGGAGCAAACACAACATACAGAACTCAGTCAACATGCGTATTCCCTGTAGATGCTGCAGCAGGTAAGTTTATCTACATGGGCGACAGATGGAATTCAGGTGATCTCAGCGAGTCTAGATATGTATGGCTTCCTGTAGAATTCCTTGCAGGTAATAAGATTGCTCTTAGAAGCTATTCAAACTGGACTCTTGATGAACTTGAGAACAAGGGCGTATTTGAGATCAACACTGAGCTTCCTGAGTATGCATATTCAAAAGAAAATCTGGATGAGAAGCTTCCAGCAGAGATCGAGCTTACTCTTTCAGATGGAACCAAGACAACTAAGGCTGTTACATGGAACACAAGCGCAGCAGCATTTGTTGGCGACGTAGAGATCAGCGGAACAATTGCTGATTACAACAGAAGCTTCACACATACTGTAAGCATGATTCCAGAGAAGATGATCTACTTCTATGACAGTGCATCAAGAAATGTTCTGGGCGATGCAGAAGCAAGCTATCTTACAGCAGCCAGAAAGGTCCTTGGCAAGCAGATCAGAAATAAAGCAGCTGATGAAGATTTCTCAGCTACAGGTGTTTCTGGTTATAACGGTGTAAGAAGCTCAGAGAATGCTGAAAAGTACGATGTTGGCTTCAAGAATTCAGGCTCTGATATCTGGGGACATGGCTTCTGGGCAGCAGGCAACAAGACTATCGACTATGTATTCACACTTGAAGCTGGTCAGTACACAGTTGCAACTGGATATCAGGAGTGGTGGAACACATCAAGACCTACCAGAATTACTGCCAAGGATATTGATGGCAATGTGCTTGCACAGCACAACTTCACTCTTGGCTCATCAGACAGCGCAAGACTTGAGACACTTAGCTTTGAACTTAAAGAGGCTTCTAAGGTTACAGTTAGCGTTGCCAAGACAGGTAACCCAGATCCAGTTCTCAGCTTCATCGCTGTTGTAAGAGATGATCTGGAAAAAGAACCAGAGTCAGAGGGAACAATCGTAAAGAAGTACAGCAGATATTATCTTGTTGATGAAAATGGAAAGAGACTTACCGGCTTCCATACAGTTGATGGCGTAGAGTATTTCTTTGACTACGATACAGAGGCTATGGCAATCAACAAGTGGGTTACAAGAGATGACGGTAGAGTGCGTGCTCTTGGAGATGGAAGACTTGCACAGGATGAGATAGTTAGAATCTATGGTGCTGACTATTATCTTGGAAAAGATAAACTACTTGTAACATCATCTATCTTCGAGTATGACGGAAATATGTATTATGCTAAGGCAGATGGTAAGATTTCTAAGTCAGGCCTTATCAACATCGGCGACGACTACTACATCTCACTTGCAGATGGAACACTTGCCAGAAGCACCAAGCTTGAGAAGTATGGTTCAGAGTACATCATGGGCGATGATTGCAAAGCAATGAAGGGGCTCATAGATTACGATGGACAGAGATACTATGGTAAAGACAACGGACGAGTAGCCAAGGACTACATGTTTACTGTAGATGGATATACATATTATGCTAAGAAGGATGGTACTCTTGCAGCTAATGAGACCATTACCAGATATTTCCATAGTTATACATTCGATGAGAATGGAAGACTCATTCCTTAATTGAATTATTAAAAGTTCAGATGAGAAATGGCAAAAGCCCAGGGTGGAATACCACCTTGGGCTTTTAAATTATCATAAAAAATGCGATAATACGAACTGTAGCATGTATGTGTCTGAATAAATGACAAATTGTTATTAAATATAGCAGTAAATCTAGGAGGCATTGTATGGAGAATAGACCTGTAGGACGTAAGAAAAATGTCGGAACAGGAGGTTCCGGAGTACATAAAAGAGGGGATGGCCTCGGAGGAGGTCCTGTCGGTAGTAGTAACGGCTATTCAAGTGGAAGTACCGGAGACTCTGGAAGCGGTGGAGGAATGAACAGATCAGGCGGAAGAAGCCCTCTGTTTATGATAATCATAGTTCTTTTCCTGCTTCTTGGAGGCGGCGGAGGTCTTACATCACTCCTTGGGGGTAGTGATAGTACAACAACCGATTATGTTTCTACACCTTCAGTTACCACAACTCAGCAGACAACATCACAGTCTGGCCAGTCACAGTCAAGCTTTTCAGATGGCTATGACGGCAGTATGTTATCACTGTTTGGCTCGATGCTTGGAGGCGGCAATTCATACTCAGGCGGAAGCATGGCTTCTGCAAGCTGGAGTGATACTCCAAACACTGGTAAGCTCAACACCTCTGTAGCAGAGGGCGCAAGAGCTAAGCGCACAACTATTAAAGGAAATGGACAGGATACAATCACAATCATGGTTTACATGTGTGGTGCAGATCTTGAGAGTAGAGGCGGAATGGCATCCAAGGATCTTCAGGAGATGCTCTCGGCCAAGTTCGATGACAAGATCAACCTGATTGTATACACAGGTGGAGCCAAGCAGTGGCAGAACAACGTTGTTTCAAGCTCTACCAATCAGATATATCAGATCAAAGACGGAAAATTCATCTGCCTCAAGGACAATCTTGGTAGTGCACCAATGACCAAGCCAGAGACTCTTTCAGGCTTTATCAAATGGGGCGCAGCTAATTTCCCTGCAGACAGATATGATCTTATCTTCTGGGATCACGGCGGCGGATCAACAGGTGGATATGGATACGACGAGAAGTTTGCATCAGCAGGAGCTATGTCACTTGCAGGAATCAATACAGCCCTCAAGGATGGCGGAGTTACCTTTGATTTTGTAGGCTTTGACACCTGCCTTATGGCAACAGTAGAAAATGCCCTTGTTGTTTCAAACTATGCAGATTACCTTGTTGCATCTGAAGAGACAGAGCCTGGTGTGGGCTGGTACTATACAAACTGGCTTACAGCTCTTGGCAGCAACACTTCTATGGAAACCATAGAGATTGGTAAGAACATCATAGATTCTTTTACCAGCGCATGTGCACAGTCCTGCCCTGGACAGAAGACAACTCTTTCACTGATCGACCTTGCAGAGCTGTCACATACAGTACCTGCGGAGCTTGCTGATTTCTCCAAGGATACAACAGAGATGATCAAGGGCGATGACTACGCAACAATATCTGATGCCCGCAGCAGCACAAGAGAGTTTGCAGCTTCATCCAAGATTGATCAGGTAGACCTTGTAGACTTTGCTAACAGAATCGGAACAGATGAGGCAAAAGAGCTTGCACAGGCCCTCAAGGGAGCTATCAAGTACAACAAGACAAGCTCGAATATGACAAATGCCTATGGCCTTTCTATCTACTTCCCATATAAGAAGAGCTCAAAAGTAGCCTCTATGGTGGGAACCTACGAGGCCATCGGAATGGATGAAGACTACGCTAAATGTATCCAGAATTTCGCTTCCCTGGAAGTTGCCGGACAGCATGTAATGGGCGGAACTTCGAGTCCTATGCCATCTCTTCTTGGAACACTGGGAAGCTCAGGAAGTTCCTATGCAGGATCAAGCGGAAATGCTTCTGCAGAGGTGATAACACAGCTTCTTACAAGCTTCCTTACAAGTGACTTTAGCAGTATTTCAGGACTTAATGCTTCTAATGGAAGCTTCATTGGTAAGAGCCTGGATGTTGATCAGGCTGCCAACTATATCGCTAGTCATCAGTTTGACCCATCAGCTCTTGTATGGACTACAAATGCTGAGGATTACACATGCATTTCACTTTCAGAAGAGCAGTGGAAGCTGGTTCAGGACCTCAAGCTCAACATGTTCTACGATGACGGCGAAGGCTATGTAGACCTTGGTCTCGATACAACCTTTGAATTTGATGAGGAAGGAAATCTCCTTGCTCCTGAAGATAAGACATGGCTTGCAATTGATAAGCAGAACGTAGCATTCTATGTAATTGATGCTCAGGGCGATGATGACAGCTACGCTATCACTGGCCGTGTTCCTTGCGAAATAAATGGTCAGAGAGCTAACCTCATCCTCGTATTTGATTCAGAGAACGAGGACGGCTATGTAGCTGGTGCTTGCTTTGATTATGTAGAAGGTGAGACAGAGACAATTGCCAAGAACCTTACAGAGATTGAAATCGGTGATACTATCGATTATCTCTGCGATTACTACAACTATGATCAGACTTTCCAGCAGAACTACTACCTTGGAGAGCAGGTCGTTGTAGATAAGCCAATGTCTGAGATGGTTATTGACAACCAGCCTGTAGGCGATGGCAAAGTCATCGAGACTTACTGCTTTACAGATATTTACGGACAGAATTACTGGACACCTAAGTTGGAATATTGATAAATGGAAGAAAAGACAAAAGATTTTTTGGCAGGACGAATTAGAGATCTTGCCACCAGAGCGTACATGAACGGCTTTGTTACCCACACAGATTTCCTGTCGGTATCAGAGCTGGCCATGTTCTATCAGATACTAGCATCGGAGGGCGTGTCCTCCAATGTGCACCAGTACTGCGGTGCAAGCTACGTTGTTTATGGCGGTACTGATGATGCTGAGAGAGCAATGGTGTGCTTTCTTCCCGATTACATGGATGAAGAGACATTTATTTTATCGGAGAAGGCAGACAACACAGTTCTGAAGTGCGTTCATATACAGCCACTTAATAATAAGTTTGCAGATGATCTCAATCACAGAGATTATCTGGGAAGTATCATGAATCTGGGAATTGAGCGTGACCAGATCGGAGATATCCTGGCAGGAGACAAGGAAGCTTACATATTTGCTACTCCTGACATTGCGCAGATGATGGAAAAAGAGCTGATAAGGATCAGACATACATCCGTCAGATGCAGCATTGTAAATGCCGGAGATTGTAACATCGAGCCCAAGTTTGAAGAGATAAGCGGAAGCGTGGCATCAGAGAGAATAGATGCTATCCTTGCTTTTGTATATCACTTATCCAGATCAGAAGCCCAGAAGCTCATAGAAAGCGAGTCAGTGTTCATTGATGGAAGGACTGCTTACAGCGGCGGTTATGATCTTAAGCAGGGCGCGAGAGTTTCTGTAAGAGGTCATGGTAAGTTCATTTATATAGGAACTACCAACACCACTAGAAAAGGGCGACTTTTTATTTCTGTAAAATTATTCAAATAAAAACATATATAAAGTTAAGAAGAAAACAGCTTTTCGTGTTAATTCACAGAATGGCTGTTTCTTTTTTGTAACAAAATAGTATTGTTTTAAATGAACGTGTTCGTTATAATTATAACGAACACGTTCATAAAGGATAAAAACTATGCCAAAAATCATTGATAATCTTAGAGAACAAATTCAAATTGAAGCAATGAATCAGATCCTGACAAATGGTTATTCCAAGACTACTATCAGGTCCGTTGCTAACGGCTGTAACATTGCAGTCGGAACTCTCTACAATTATTTCAAGTCCAAGGATGAACTCATAATCTCTTTTATGCTGGAGGACTGGAGAAACTGTGAGAAGATGATGACATCTATAGAAACTTCTGATCCAGAAGAATTCCTGTGTCAGATTCATTCAGCTCTCAATTCCTTCATTAGAAAGTATGAGTCAGTTTTCAGGGACGAGGATACACAGAGAGTATTTGCGGATGTTCTTGCGGGGAAACATGTTCAGTTCAGGGCCAGGATTGCACAGATGCTATTTAGGGTGGTAGAAGCTTCTGATTATGGCGATAAGGAGTTTTTAGCTGAGCACATTGCGGAGTCCATTATTGGCTGGACTATGGCAGATGTTCCTTTTGATAAGCAGTATTCAATTTTAAAGATGCTAGTGTGACATATTTGATTAGAGGGAAACACAAGAAATCAAGGAGGAAATACAAATGAGCAGCTTTGAGAATTTAAGAGTTGTAGATAACTTCTACCAGACATCACTTTTTTTCCCAATGCCAACAGTACTCATCAGCACTATTTGTGAAGATGGTACTACTAACTTAGGGCCTTATTCACTTATTCAGCCCTACTATGTAGCAGGTAAGGAGTATTACGCAATGCTTCTGAACTGCCGTAATTCATCTAACACAGCGCAGAACATTCTTCGTACAGGTAAATGCGCAATCAACTTTATCGATGATAATCCCAAGAATTTCAAGGAGGCAGTTAAGCTTTCATGGCCTGGAGACAAGCCATCAGAGAAGATGCCTAAGTGTAATTTCAGATTAGAGAAGAGTCTTATCCAGGAAGAGAATCCTGATGATATCAGACCTATGGTAATGACTGATGCTATCGAGGTTATCGAGTGTACCTGGATGAGAGAGCTTGACGGTGCAGATGCAGATCAGCCAGGTCAGCTCGAGGGTTACGAGGGACCATACCATGATTTCAATGGTATTACCAGCAAATTTGGTGCTCACTTTATCCTCAGAATCGACAAGATTCTCATGAAGAAGAAATATTCTGATGCCATCATCAACGGCGTAAGAGCTAAGGACTTCCCACCTCTTCCAGTTGATTACGGTTACAGAGACAGTAAGAACTTCTGGTTCCACAGAAAGAGACACATGAGATTTGAGCTCCTTCAGATGAGACAGGCATCACTTCAGTCAGTTCGTTATGCAGCAGACAGAGTTGATGACAAGATCAAATTCACAGATGATGCGCTCAAACTTATGCTCAATGTTCCTAGAGTTTTCCTTCCAGCAGCGCTCAAGGGGTGCGTTGAATGGGCAAGAGAGAACAACGTTGAACTGATCACTGAGGAGCATATGAAGATCATCAACGATAAGAGAGCACAGGAAAAGAAAAAGAAATAAGTCTTTTAGAGAAGAAAAGTATTAAAAGGAGGGAGTAGACCGGGGATAAGAATAGGTCTACGGGGTATTAATGAAAGTTGTATTAGCAGGCGCTTTTGGTAATCTTGGCGCAGATATTTTTAGAGCTCTTGTTAAGGAGGGACATGAAGTAGTAGCTCTTGATATGATGTCAAGAGATCTTGGAATCGATGAGAAGGCATATACTTTCAAGAAGGTGGATGTTACTAAGCCTGAGACACTTAAGGGAACATGCGATGGAGCTGATGTTGTTATCACAACAGTTGGTCTTACAAAGGGATCAGCAACAGTATCCAACTATGACATCGATTATCAGGGAAACCTTAATATTCTGAACGAGGCTAAGGCAGCAGGGGTTAAGAGATTTACATACATCTCAGTTATAAAGGCTGACAAGGCACCTAAGGTTCCTATGCTTCATGCTAAATATCTTTTTGAGGAAGAACTTAAGAAGAGCGGACTTACATATGTAATCCACCGCCCAACTGGTTACTTCTACGATATCGTCAAGGTATTCAGACCAATGATTGAAAAAGGAGAGGTTACACTCCTTGGCAATAAGCCAGTTCATGCTAATGTTATTTCTACAGAGGATTTCGGAGAATTCATCGTTAAGAGCATGCTTGATGACAACAAGTGCTATAACGTTGGTGGTAAAGAGACTTACTCCTATGAAGAGATCGCAAATATGTGCTTCGAAGCAGCAGGTAAGACTCCAGTGATTAAAAGAGCTCCAGCATGGCTTTTTGATGTACTTGCTTTTGTTAATAAGCTCAAAAAGAATGGCAAAGAGGCTATTCTCAGATTCTCAAAGTGGACTCTTACTGAAGAAATGGTAGGAGATACAGTATATGGAGACATGAGTTTTAAGCAATATATCAAAGAAAGCTTTGCAAAATAAAAAATATAGATTGGAGACTAGAAATGTTACATTGGAACTATTTACTTATCATCTGCATCGTATGTCTTATTCTGTGCGCAGTAGGTTTCTACAAGTATGTATACTTCATGTCAATCGGATATGGCTTTGCTGTAGCAGGGGGCGGTGTTTGCGCGCTTATTATTGCACTTAAGAATGGCTGGACAGATGGTATTTTATGGCTTGCAGTTTTACAGACTATTCTTTTCATTGCATATGGTGCAAGACTTTCAGGCTTCCTTCTCTACAGAGAGATTAAGAGCGCTGCATATCAGAAGACCATGAAGAATGAAATTGGTTTAGATAAGAAAATTCCTGTTTTTGTAAGCATCGCAATTTGGGTATTCTGCGCAGCTCTTTATACTATGCAGGTTAGCCCTATGTTTTACAGATATGCTAACGAGTCCAAGGACGTAGTTCTTCCAGTTATCGGAATCGTGATTTCAATTTGTGGACTTATCCTTGAGTCAGCTGCTGACAAGCAGAAATCAGCTCAGAAAAAGGCCAATCCAAACATGGTAGCTACAGAAGGCCTCTACAAGATCGTAAGATGCCCTAACTACCTTGGAGAGATTACATTCTGGACGGGTATTTTTGTAAGTGGAATCACAACTTACACTGGAATTGGACAGTGGCTTATTGCAGTACTTGCTTACATTGCAATTGTATATATTATGTTCAATGGCGCACAGCGTCTTGAAAAGAGACAGATGGCTCGTTATGGAAATGATCAGGCATATAACGACTATGCTGATAAGACACCGATCATCATCCCATTTTTACCTATCTATCATTTGAATAAAAAGGGTTGATATTCAAAATCGATTTTTATTTATTTTTATGAGGGAAAATAATAAGGTAAATTTGGAGGTTTTATGAAAGATTTTAGCGTTATCATGGCGCTTGCAGATTTCCTTCCTGTATTATTTTTCGCAATTGCAGCTGTTATATTACAGAGGGATCTGTATAACAAAATGAGCAAAGGTGCATTTGCTCTTTTCGCAACAGGAACTATTGATGTAGTATTCGCCGGTGCAGCCAAGGCTACGTACAAATTACTGTACGCTGCAGGTGTTTGTGATTTTGAATCACTTAATAACCTGTATTTCCCAGTTATTTCTGTTGGATTCTTATTATCCGGTCTGGGACTTGTAGGTATGCTTAATCACAAGCAGACTGAGAACGCTGCGCTTTGTATTGCGCCACCTGTATTGTTTAAGGGAACACCAATAATGATCAGCTTTATGATCATTGGACTTGCTATGATCTGTTATTCTCTGTGCGTAATTGCTCATAGACTTAAGAAATCATCAATTATAGCACTATTTGTAATTAATTTTGTATGCTCTCTTACTATGGGTTACCTTGCTTCCAAGGATTTTGATGCAGCATTTTGGAACTGGATAGCCGAAGGAGTTAACATATTAGGACAGGGAGCCTTCCTCCTTGGAGTAGTAAGACTTAGAAGAGCAGGACTTACTCAGCTAAAACTAAATAAATGATCGTAAAAAGCAAGCGGCTGACCAGTATAACTGATCAGCCGCTCGTTTTATACATAAAGTGTCGTTGCGTTAGAAACATGCAAATCTTATGGAGATTAGATAAGAGATGCTACACACTCAGCAACCTTTTTCATATCTGCTGTAGGCTCGAAGCGGGCAACAACATTACCCTCACGATCTACAACGAACTTGGTGAAGTTCCACTTAATATCAGGATTGTTCTTGTAATCCTTATCAATTTTCTTGAGCATTACGCCCATAGCAAGAGCAGCTGGTCCCTTACCGAAGCCTTCAAAGCCCTTCTGCTCCTTGAGGAATTTATAGAGAGGAAGCTGACCATCGCCGTTAACTTCTGACTTGGTCATCTGTGGGAACTTAGTGTTGTAATGAAGCTGGCAGAACTCATGAATCTCGTCGTCTGTACCAGGTGTCTGTCCTGCAAACTGGTTACAAGGAATGTCGAGAACCTCAAGTCCCTTATCATGATACTCCTCGTACATAGCCTCAATATCCTTGTAGTGAGGTGTGAAGCCACATCCAGTAGCTGTGTTAACAACAAGAACAACCTTGCCCTTGAAATCAGCCATAGAAACTTCATTGCCCTGAGCATCAGTTACAGAATAATCATAAAATCCCATCTTGGACCTCCATTAAAATTAAATACAAATAAATTGGTTACAATGTTTGATTTATACAAATTATATTGCATGCAATTTAAAATGTCAAGAACAAATTTTGAAGAAATATAATATAATAGTAAATATGAAGAATTACATTGTTTTTGACCTGGAATGGAACCAGGGAGACGCGCCGGTAACAGAGAATGATAAGACACTTAATTTCGAGATCGTTGAGATAGGCGCAGTTAAATTAAATGAGAATAAAGAAAAGACAGGCGAGTTTTCAAGACTCATCAAGCCACAGGTCTATAAACAGATGCACAGGATCACAGGTAAGCTGATACATCTGACCATGGAGGATTTAGAAAGTGGTGGTTCGTTTCAGGAGGTAGCCAAAGAGTTCCTGGATTGGTGCGGAGAGGATGCTGTTTTTTGTAGCTGGGGTCCGCTGGATCTTACAGAGTTTCAGAGAAATCTGGACTTTTTTGGAATGCCTCTTTTGTCCGATAGACCTATAGCCTTCTATGATGTTCAGAAGCTCTATAGCCTTGCATTTGATGATGGCAAATCCAGAAAGGCACTTTCAACTGTCGTTGATGAGATGAATCTGGAAAAAGATATTCCGTTCCACAGAGCGCTTGCTGATGCCGAATATACAGCTCGTATATTTAAAAAGCTAGGTGACAAGGTGCTTCAGAAGGTTTCTTTTGATACCTATGTAACGCCCAAGACCAGGAAGCAGGAGATCAAGATTACCTTTGATGATTATTTTAAGTACATTTCAAGGGAGTTTGATACCAAAGAAGATATCCTGGAGAATATAGAGATCATGAGCACCAAGTGCTATTTGTGTCATCGCAACATTAGGCGCAAGGTTAAGTGGTTTTCTCCTAACAGTAAACACTATTATTCTGTGGCCTACTGCGAGCTTCACGGCTTCATGAAGTCCAAGGTGCGCATCAAGAAGGCAGAAAACGGAAGATTATTTGTTGTTAAGACCTGCAAGTTCATTCAGCCAGAAGACGTTGAGGCAATGAAGATCAAGCAAAGAAAAGTCAAAAAGAGACAGAGCGATTAAGGATAATAACAAGAAACCTCAGTATTCACAAGGAATACTGAGGCTTTTTTATTATTTAAACTTGATCTTACCTTTTTTATATTCTTTTTTACGGCGTCTGTATCTAAGCCTGTCACTCTTACTGGAGTAGCGCCTGTTGGTAGCTATTCTCGAGGAAATGGAACTGCCTATGGTCATTATAAATACAAAAGCTACAGCTCCAATAAGAATATAACCTACATTGATATAGGTGGTGTGAGTATGGGCTGAGCCACCGTAGCTTCCGTTACTGCGCTGAGCAGCATAGCATAAGAGAGCAGTTCCTATTGGAACGCCGTTGTAGGTATAAGATACTTTGGCTATGGCATTGGCAGCAGTATCAAGATCATCCTCTGAGAGCTCATAGGATACAGAATAGTCTGTATCATTAATAGATGAAGTCTTGGGAAGGATAATGGTGCTAGCCTTGTTAAGGCTCAGAATAGTGCCTGATTTGCCAAATACGTCATGCTCTGATTCAAAGAAAAGGGAATCATTAGGCATGTATCGTTTATCGGTGTCAGCTACATTTATCGATGCAAAGTTATTAAATCCATAGTTGAAAAGAGTGACTGTATCAGTGAACTGAGCTGGAGATTCTTCCTTGAGAATGACACATATCAGTTTGACGCCATCTCTTTCTGCACAGGTGACAAGGGTTTCTCTTGCCAGATCTGTGTAACCGGTCTTGCCACCAACGATTCCGTCGTATTTGATCTCTCCTGAGATAAGCTTGTGTTTATTATTAAGGTAGAAATCATCTGGCTGAGTTGCAGTTTCTGTGAAGTGATAACGAGGTGTGTTGCCAACCTTGCACAGAAGCTCATTGTTAAAAAAAGCTCTGGCTATAAGTGCAAGATCATAGGCACTTGTATAATGAAACTCATCCTGAAGACCATTGGTATTATTGAAGTGAGTGTTGGTACATCCCAGTTCTGTGGCGCGCTTGTTCATAAGGTTTACAAAACCATCTATACTGCCACTTACATGTTCGCCAACTGCATTGGCTACTTCGTTGGCACTTCCTACCATGATTCCGTAAAGTGCCTGCTCAAGAGTGATAGACTCGCCAACATCCATTCCTATTGAAGAACCATCTCTCGGAACACTAAATACTGCATCATTAGAGAAGGTTATCTTGTCACTAAGACTGGCATTTTCCACGGCCAAAAGACAAGTCATGATCTTGGTGGTACTGGCTGGGTAGAGCTCCTCGTGAATATTCTTGGCATACAGAATAGTTCCAGTGGAAGCTTCCATGACGATGGCTGCCTCAGCGCCAATCGCTGGTCCTTCTGGCCATCCGGAGGTGTTGTTGCTCTGGATTGGCAGCTCTTTACGCGCATCTGCCTCTGCCTGATAGTCTACAGTGTCGGCAAAAGAGGTAACGGCCTGAATATGGAAGAACGCCAAAAAAATGAGTGCACTCAAAGCCGCTCTATATTTGATTTTCCTTATATTAAAGAAATCAGAATGTCTCATAGTATATAGATAATACACTACTTTCCAAGTGCTCGCAAATGTTGTAAAATTCTAATATAAGAAATATAGGTAGGATGAGAAATGCGTTTAAGAAACATTGCAGGTTCCAGAGAAGTAATTGCTGACAGTAAGTACACTGTCAAGAATCCCGAGACTATGAAGGGACTCTGGAAAAAAGAAGTATTTGGTAATGACAATCCAATCAGAATCGAGATTGGAATGGGTAAGGGTAGATTCCTTATGGATTTGGCAGAGCTTAACCCAGACGTCAATTACGTAGGAATTGAGAAATATTCCAGTGTACTTCTTAGAGCAATTCAGAAACAGGAGCAGAGACAGCTTCCTAATGTAATATTCATTAGAATGGATGCTGAGAACATCGCAGATGTATTTGCTCCATCAGAGGTAGATAGAATTTACCTCAACTTCTCAGATCCGTGGCCCAAGGACAGACATGCCAAGAGGAGACTTCCATCAAGAGAATTCTTAGGAAGGTATGACAAGATTCTCAAGCCCGATGGAGTTGTAGAATTCAAAACAGATAACAAGGATCTGTTTGATTTTGCACTTGAGGAAGTAGAACCAGCTGGATGGACTTTGGATGCTTTTACACGTGACCTTCATAATGACCCTGTCATGAACGAGGGCAATGTAATGACGGAATATGAGGAGAAGTTCTCATCACTAGGCAATCCGATTTACAAATACGTTGTGAGCAGAAAGGGGAAGTAACTAATGGATTACAGTTTGAACAGTCAGAATTTCGAAGAAGAAGTATTAAAGAGCAAGATTCCGGTACTCGTTGATTTTTCCGCAGATTGGTGCGGCCCCTGCAAGATGATGGCGCCTGTAATCGATGAGCTCGCTGGGGAGTATGAAGGTGAGATGAAGATCGGCAAGATCAACGTTGATCAGTCTCCAGACATAGCTCAGAAATACAATGTCATGTCAATTCCAATGTTTGCTTTCTTCAAGAACGGGGAAGTTATTGAGACAGCAGTTGGAGCACTGAACAAGGCTAAATTACAAGGAATAATTGATAAAGTGCTGGCCTAACGGTCAGCATTTTAGTTTTATAAAGGAATAGGTACAAAACGTTGGCGGATAAGATTACTAATTTTGAAGACTACAAGAAAAAAGGCAACGTCGAAGACACAACCGATATAGATATCCAGATTGTAGATCCTTACAACTTCTTTAACGAGGAAGAAAGAGAAGAATACTTCCAGGAGAGGCAGAAGGAGCTCGAAAGGGAGAAAAAACCTGAGAGAGAACCGATAAAAGAACAAGCTCCGGATGTAGCCGAGGCTGAGCCAGAAGATAATGAAGAAGTAGAAGATAAGCCTATAAGACGAAGACGACCTCGTAACGAAGAAAGATATGAAGACTACGAGGAAGATGAAGAAGAAACTAAGGATGAAGAGGAAGACTATGATGATGGTGAAGAAGAGGAATCCGAGGGTGGCTTTCCAATTGAACTCCTTATCAGAATTTCTTCTATAATCACAGGAATACTAATCCTGGCGATTCTCGCTATCGCCTTCAAGGTCAAGGTATACGACAGATATCTGGCACCAGACCCAGATCAGGCCCAGACAGTTCAGTTGGCACTTCCAACTGGCTATATCGAGAAGAATGACACGGTTGTCGTAACTGCTGAGAAGCTCAACCTCAGAACTGTTGATAATTCTCAGAGCGACGCAACTATAGTTACATCTGTCCCTAAGGGAACAGAGCTTAGCAGAATTGCTGTTAATGAAGATGGAACATGGGCTCTTGTGGACTATAATGGATCGAGAGTTTATGCTTCAATGAAGTATTTATCAGAGAAATAAAAAGTAACCATTCATTACTGAATGGTTACTGGATTATTTACTGCGTGTATGTAGCCAGGTATAAAATTTATCGACTGCGACAGAAAGTGACTCGCTGGATTGCGCATAGGAATCCGCATGGCTTAAGACTTCCTCAAGTGTAGTGTCTTTTGCATGATCAGCTATTTTCTGACCACAACTCTTTTCAAGAGTGCGATAATCCATATTGATCAAAAGAGTGTTGTGCATCCCGCTGACGGAGCTATATAGATCGGGATATTTTTTTTGCACAATAGACAGCTCATCGAGGATCTGCTCACGACTCTGGATGCAGAACAAAAGATAGATTGATTCCACTATCTCTGGTGGTTCGATCTCATCCTGATAGGAATTGTCTTCATAGTCGTCCTGAGTCGCATAGTACTCACAGATTTCCTGGACTAATGAGCCGACCTTGGAATTGTCGTATAATTTATGCAGTTCTTCAAATTTTTTCTCGCTCATAAATTAAGATTAATCGTTTTATTATGAAATGTAAAGATAGGAAAACATATGAAAATAGGAATTTTTGACTCGGGAATAGGTGGATTATCCGTATTACATGAGGCTTACCACAGATTGCCTGGGCAAGAATACATATTTTATGCGGATACAGAGCATGTTCCATATGGTACCAAGACTCCGGAGCAGATAATAGGGTTTGCGATTGACAATACCCAGTTCCTCATTGAAAAAGGAGCCGAGGCCCTTGTTGTAGCCTGCAATACAGCTACAAGTGTTGCCATTAAGGAACTAAGGAGCAGATTTGACATTCCGATCCTTGGAATGGAACCTGCTGTTAAGCCTGCAGTTGAGGGTACAGACGATAAGAGGATCATGGTAATAGCTACGCCTGTGACTATTCGTGAGGACAAACTTAAGGACCTCCTCCACAGAGTAGACGGGGAGCACAGAGTAGACCTCATGGCCATGCCCAAGCTAGTAGAATTCGCGGAAAAAGAAGAGTTTGACACAGAGGAAGTAGTGGGTTATATTAGAGGTCGTTTTGCAGATTTTGACCCGGCGGATTATTGTGCCCTGGTTCTTGGATGTACGCATTTTAACTACTTTAAACCGGCATTGCAGGAATTTTTTGGCGAAGATACGCTACTTGTAGATGGTAATTTTGGTACAGTTCACCATCTGGCAGATGTTCTTGGATTGGAAATGAATTCGGATCAAGATACAGAGGTGTATTTTGATGACTACCACAAGATATTGGGGTTGGTTAAAACGGAATATTATTTTTCTAAAAATTATATTTCGGATGCCAAAACGCTGGAACACTTGAAAAGACTGCATAATCGCCTCGAACAGGTGAGAAAAATTTAATTTTTCAAGGGCTTGAAATCAACAAAATATTGTATTATTATTTAAATGTAACCACAATATGTAGTGATAATAATGTCATAAGAGAATATGGTTCATGCTTACATGCTGACCATATTCTTTTTATGGCTCAAACAGACATATTATATTTCTATTTATTAAGGGGGATCCTATGAAGATTATCAAGAGAAGTGGCAAGGAAGTGGCTTTTGATGTCAGCAAAATTTCCGCAGCTATCGAGAAAGCTAATAATGAAGTAACTGAGGAGAAGAGACTGACACATGGTCAGATAATCGACATAGCTACTGGAGTTGAGAAGCTTTGCGCTACACTTACACGTGCAGCTAGTGTTGAGGAAATCCAGGATATGGTTGAGGATGGACTCATGAGAGCTGGCAAGTTCGATGTAGCCAGAAAGTACATTACTTATCGTTACAAGCATGCTCTTGTCAGAAAGTCCAACACAACTGACGAGCAGATCATGTCTCTTATCGAGTGCAGTAACGAAGAGGTTAAGCAGGAGAACTCCAACAAGAACCCTACTGTTAACTCTGTTCAGAGAGATTACATGGCAGGTGAGGTTTCCAAGGATATTACCAGAAGATTTCTTTTGCCTGAGGATGTTGTTAAGGCTCATGAAGAGGGACTTATTCACTTCCATGATTCAGATTACTTTGCGCAGCACATGCACAACTGCTGTCTTGTAAACCTTGAGGATATGCTTCAGAACGGTACAGTTATCTCTGAGACTATGATCGAGCGTCCTAAGAGCTTTTCAACAGCTTGTAACATTGCAACTCAGGCAATTGCTCAGATTGCAAGCTCACAGTATGGTGGACAGAGTATCACACTTTCACACCTGGTTCCTTTCGTTGATGTCAGCAGACAGAAATTCCGCAAGGAAGTTGCTCTTGAGTTTGAGACTGCAGGCGTTAAGGTCAACAAGAAGCAGGTTGAAGAAATCGCTGAGATGAGAGTTAGAAAGGAAATTGAGAGAGGATGCCAGGTTATTCAGTATCAGGTAATCACTCTTATGACTACAAATGGTCAGGCTCCTTTCATTACAGTATTTATGTATCTCGATGAGGTTCCAGAGGGACAGCAGAGAGAAGACCTTGCAATGGTCATCGAGGAGATGCTCAGGCAGCGTATCCTTGGAGTCAAGAATGAGAAGGGACAGCTTATTACACCAGCATTCCCTAAGCTCATCTATGTTCTTGATGAAGACAACATTCACGAGGATTCCAAGTATTGGTACCTCACAGAGCTCGCTGCTAAATGTACAGCCAAGAGACTTGTTCCTGACTACATTTCAGCCAAGAAGATGAAAGAGCTCAAGAAGGGTGATGTTTATCCATGTATGGGATGCAGATCATTCCTCACACCTGATAGCGAAGAGAACGCTGAAGGTCTTTGCAACAAGGGCAACAAGTCACATGCTCTTAACTATGAGGATGGCAACCACAAGTATTATGGCCGTTTCAACCAGGGCGTTGTAACAATCAACCTCGTAGATGTTGCCTGCTCATCTTTCAAAGATGAAGATAAGTTCTGGGCAATCATGGAAGAGAGAACTGAGCTCTGTAAGAGAGCACTTATGTGCAGACACAACAGACTCCTTGGAACTCCTTCAGATGTAGCTCCTATTCTTTGGCAGAACGGAGCACTTGCAAGACTTCAGAAGGGCGAAGTTATCGATCCACTTCTGTTTGGCAACTACTCAACAATTTCACTTGGCTACGCTGGACTTTGCGAATGTACCAAGTATATGAAGGGCGTATCACATACAGATCCTAGAGGAAAAGATTTCGCTCTTAAGGTAATGCAGTTCCTCAATGATAAGTGTGCTAAGTGGAGAGCTGAGACAAACGTAGCATTCAGCCTCTATGGAACACCACTTGAGTCAACAACTTACAAGTTTGCTAAGTGCCTCCAGAAGAGATTTGGTATTATTCCAGAGGTTACAGACAAGAACTACATTACAAACAGCTATCATGTTCATGTAACTGAGCAGATCGATGCATTTACTAAGCTTAAGTTCGAATCTGAGTTCCAGGCTCTTTCTCCAGGAGGAGCTATCAGCTATGTTGAGGTTCCAGATATGAACAGCAACATCGAGGCTGTAATCTCAGTTATGAAGTACATTTACGACAACATCATGTACGCTGAGCTCAACACCAAGTCAGACTACTGTCAGTGCTGTGGCTATGACGGAGAGATAAAGATTGTTACAGATACAGACGGTAAGCTCATCTGGGAATGCCCTAACTGTGGTAACCGCAATCAGGACAAGATGAACGTTGCACGTCGTACATGCGGATATATCGGAACACAGTTCTGGAATCAGGGACGTACACAGGAGATAAAAGAGAGAGTATTGCACATGAGCAATCCAAAGCTTTAATGGCTTTTGAATTGATAATTACAGGTTCGCGTAAGCCTACTTGTAGGGGGTTATGAAATTGACATAAAGACAAGCCGGGATAATAATTCCCGGCTTGTACTATATAAGGAAGTGGACAATGAATTATGGACAGGTTTATTACAACGATGTAGCAAATGGTGTAGGATGTAGGACTGCCTTCTTTGTAAGTGGCTGTACACATCACTGCAAAGGCTGCTTTAATGAGATGACATGGGACTTTAATTATGGAGTTCCATACACCAAAGAGGTAGAGGATGAGATCGTCGAGTCTCTTAAGCCGGATTATATAGCCGGACTTACTATCCTTGGCGGAGAGCCTATGGAAATCGTTAATCAGAAGGAAATCAGACCTCTTTTGGAGCGAATAAAAAAAGAAGTTCCCAAGGCCACAATCTGGATCTATTCAGGCTATACCTGGGAAGAACTGACAGACAAAGATAACAAGAGATGTTACGGCGAAGATACAGAGGCTATTTTGTCCATGACTGATGTTCTTGTGGACGGAGAATTCATGCTGGATAAAAAGAATCTTATGCTCAGATTCAGGGGATCAGAGAATCAGAGAGTAATTGATGTAAGAAAGTCTCTTGAGACAGGGGTAATTGTCTTATCCAAGTATAATGACAGGGATGAATCAAGGCTTTGTTAATACTTTCGTTAGATTTAGTTAGAGTTTTTTTAAATTTTTTCGGGGGGGTAGTGCTATAATAAAGAATGTAGACGTTTAACCGATTATAAGTATATTGGCATTGGGAAATGAAGAAATTAAACAATGCAACTAAATATACGATATTCATCTGCATTGGATTAGCAATATTCAATGTTATCTTTGGTTATGTCCTTATCAGTGAATCAGCGCAGGCCATGAGAACTCAGATAAATGAGCGTATGCTGGATATTTCTAATACAGCAGCAGCCATGCTAGATGGCGATGAACTGGCGAAGATTACCGCTGACGATATTGATTCTCCCGAATATCAGAGAGTTATGCACACCCTTACATATTTTCAGGATAATATTGAGCTTGAGTATATTTACTGCATAATGCAGGTAAGTGAAAGAGAGTTTGTTTTTGGCGTTGATCCCACAATAGAAGATCCGGGAGAATTTGGATCTCCTATTGTATATACAGATGCACTATATAATGCCAGCCAAGGAGTTGCAGGAGTAGATGACGTACCTTATGAGGATGAATGGGGTACTTTTTATAGTTCCTATTCTCCTGTATATGATTCTAAAGGAAATGTGGCCGGTATAGTAGCTGTAGATTTTAGCTCTGATTGGTACCATGATAAATTAAAGCATCTATTCATGATCGTGGGAACTTTCTTGACTGTTGGACTTGTCTTTGCCAATACTCTTGCTATTCTTATAGCCAGACAGTATTTCCGATATTTTAAAAACCTTATTGATAAGATGAATGATCTTTCAAATGGAGTTGAGACGCTGATCGAAGAGGTTGCTTTTGATAGCGACAACTTTGACTTCCCAATGTACAATGATTCGGATGATGCCAGAGGTGTTAAAGACATCATTGACTATATGGGAGAAAGGCTCATCATTATGCAGGCAAGACTTGCAAACCAGATTGAGATTATACGTTCCCATGCATATATTGATGGCCTTACAGGAATGAACAACAGAACTTCCTATATGGAATATCTGCAGATTCTGGAAAAGAAAATGAAAGAGAATCCAGAGCTTGTATTCTCTGTTGTAGTATTTGATATCAACCAGCTAAAGATCATCAATGATGATTTTGGTCATGATACAGGCGATAAGCTTATTATAGAAATTTCAAAAGATATAAGAGATGTCTTTGGAATGAGCAGAATATACCGTATTGGTGGAGATGAGTTCGTGGTTATTCTTGATGATCCGGATCCTTCAGAACAGATCAAGGTACTTAAGGATATTATCAGCAGGAAGAATAAGGAATCACCTATTTTCCATGATCCTAGCGTAGAAGTTGGCGTTTCAGTAGGCTTTGCGACGTATGATCCTTCCGTGGATAAAGAATATGCGAGTGTATTTGACAGGGCAGATAATGCCATGTATGCGGACAAGCGCTTGTTCTATCAGACTCATGAGGATCGAAGAAAAAGAAGTAAATAACACGTTAAAGGACGGGATAATTGTCTCGTCCTTGTTTTTTGCCTGTGAATGTTCAGAATATTCCATATTTGGTGCGATGTAAGCACTTACACAAGAATATCTTTTAATCTATCATATCCATTGTAAGCAATTGATGTTTAGCAGTATTGATAGGTTATATGTTATGCAAGGAGGCCTTTATGGTAGACGGACGTTTCGATCTTTTAACCTTTGGCGAGATAATGCTCCGCCTTTCACCACCTAATTATGAGCGCATGACAAGAGGTGATGTGTTTGATAAGAGGGCTGGTGGCTCCGAGCTTAATGTAGCTTCCGGAGTAGCTCTTTTAGGGCTTCGTACTGGAATCATTTCAAGACTTCCACAGAACGCTCTTGGAACATTTATTAAGAACAGGATTCGTTTCGAGGGTGTATCAGATGACTATCTTATCTATGATGAGTCACCTGAGGCAAGACTTGGTATCTACTACTATGAGAATGGCGCTGCACCACGTAAGCCTTCAATTGTTTATGACAGAATGAATTCATCCATCACTAGGATTTCACTGGATGAGATTCCTGAGGATGTGTACACTTCCACCAGAATGTTCCACACAAGTGGTATCACACTTGCTCTTAACAAGAACACCTGTGAAGTTACTACTGAGATGATCAGACGCTTCAAGGAAGGCGGAGCAATGGTATCTTTTGATTGTAATTACCGTGCTAACCTTTGGAGTGAAGAGAATGCGAGAACTGCTATCAAGAAGATTCTCCCTTATGTGGATATTCTTTTTGTATCAGAGGAGACTTCCAGACGCATGATGCAGAAGGAAGGTAATCTTGAGGATATTATGAAGAGCTATACCAAGGAATATCCGGTCAAGGTTGTATGTACTACTCAGAGAGAAGTTATCAGCCCTCGCAAACACAACTTTACATCAACAATTTATGATGCAGAGCGTGATGAATTCTACACAGAAAAGCCTTATACCAACATTGATGTTATAGATAGAATTGGTTCTGGTGATGCTTATGTATCCGGCGTTCTCTACGGAATGCTCAAATATGGAGATTGTCAGAAGGCCCTCGCCTATGGCAATGCCACATCAAGTGTCAAGAATACTATCCCTGGAGATCTTCCAGCAAGTGATCTTAGAGAGATAGATAGTATTATCAGGAACCACCAGTCAGACGGTCCTACTAGCGAGCTTAACCGCTGACACATTCAAATTGCCGATTTACGTTCGCCATAACGTATTTCCTTTATAAAAACCTCTAATAAACAGAAAAGACTGGATCCCCCAGTCTTTTTTGTTTGGTAAAAATATACCTGTGGCTATTAAGGTTTTCGCCCAAAATGTCGATATAAAATGTGATAGGGCTACTAGGCCAAAATGGATTTGTATCGGCGTCATGGAGGATGCGAAATGTCTGTAGGTATCAATACAAATTTGTGTATGAACATATACAGAAATAACAATTCTCTGTGGGGCAAATCTGCGTCCAAATCACCGTATAGTAACGACAATATTGGTAGAAGTGAAGAAACCAAGGATGCTACGCTTGACAGGCTTTTTTATGAGCAGAGGCAAAGTGAGAAAAAGAGTAGCGTAGTAGATCAGGCTGTTAACTATGCTAATCAGCTGAAGGCTTCGCGTACCAAATCTAAAGCTGCATCGCTTGAGAAAAAGAAACTCCAGTATAATTTCAAAAAGATATCTTCGCAGGTAGTTCGCAGTAAGAATTCTGTAAGTGCAAGGAAAGCAGTTCAGGCAGCGAAGCGTGAGATCATGCGCCTAAAGCGACTTAAGGGCAACGGCGAGTACGATGATGAAGAGCTTCAGCTTGCAATAGATCACGCTGAGTCAATGGAAAAGGTGGCCAAGAAAAAGGAAATTCACCTTGAGCAGGAAGAGATGGTTGAAAGAGCGCATAAGGGCTTTGGAGCTGCTCTTGAAGAGATAGAAGAAAAGAAATCTGAAGAGGTCGATGAGGAGAATCTGGAAGAAAAAGAAGAGCTAATTGATCCTGAACAGGAACTTGATGTTGATGATGAATATCTTCCTGAATATGACTATCAATATGAACTACAGATTGCCATGGAAGAGTATCAGCAGATGATGCAGGAAATAAGTGAAGAAATTGCAGATAATACTCAGGAAACAGCTGTTTCTGCAAGTGATGCCATGTCAGAAATGATGGATGAATTTAACCAGGAAATGGCAGAAATGATGGAAGACATGGATCTTACAGAGCTGACAGAAACTCTCTATGCTCCTGATCCTAACATGTCCGAAGAAGACCTTAAGATGCTCAAGATCAAGCACAGGGCTAAAGAAATGAAAGAGATAGCGGAAGCAGACAGAGATTATCTTAAAGGAATGATAGAGCATGAGAAGAATAAAGCGCAGGAAACAGCATCAAATGCTATATCTGGAGGAAATACAGGCTCAGGGATATTCGGATCATCTGGTCATTCAGAAGCTCAGCAAATGACGGTTAAAATATCAATGCCAGGTGCAGCAGCCGGTGGAGCTGTCACTACCACTACAAACCCAGGCAGCTTCAGCGTGTCAGTGTGAGGGTTGACAAGGACAGGAATAATCAATAAAATCATCTTTAAATATATTTATAGACGTAGAAGAGGAATAGTAACTGTGTAACACATCCCAGAGAGAGGGCCATTGGTGCGAGGCTCTTATGTATAAACAGCGAACCTGCCTTGGAGTCCTGTATGAAAGCTTTTTTACTCAGTGGCATAAATACAGCGTTTCCCGCGTTAAGGGGTAAGTGAGAGAAGTCCGGTTGATTATTCTATATCCGGATTTAAAAAGGGTGGTACCGCCGATGAACTTCGGTCCCTGATTTGGGATCAAAGAGCATCGGCTTTTCTTTTTGCATAAATGCTTGGAAATCCCTTAGCACAAATCAAAAAGGAGAAAAAGAAAATGGCAGACAACAAGAAACTCGTAGCAGAAATCACGTCCATGGATGAGGATTTCACACAATGGTACACAGATGTGTGCATCAAGGCAGACCTTGTTAGCTACTCTAACATCAAGGGATGCATGGTAATCAAACCTGCAGGTTATGCAATCTGGGAGCTTATCCAGAAGCATCTTGATGCAAGATTCAAGGAAACAGGAGTACAGAACGCTTATCTTCCTATGTTCATTCCTGAGTCACTTCTTCAGAAGGAGAAGGATCACGTTGAGGGATTTGCTCCTGAGGTAGCATGGGTAACACACGGCGGACTTGAGCCACTTGCAGAGAGATACTGCGTTCGTCCTACATCAGAAACTCTTTTCTGCGATTACTATAAGGGAGAAATCCATTCATACAAGGATCTTCCACAGGTTCTCAACCAGTGGTGCTCAGTAGTTCGTTGGGAGAAGGAGACAAGACCTTTCCTTAGAAGCCGTGAGTTCCTCTGGCAGGAAGGACACACAGCTCACGCTACTTTCGAAGAGGCAGAAGAGCGTACACAGCAGATGCTGAACGTATACGCTGACTTCCTTGAGAACGACATGGCTATTCCTGTTATCAAGGGTCAGAAGACAGATAAAGAGAAATTTGCAGGAGCAGAGGCTACATACACAGTAGAAGCTCTTATGCATGATGGACGTGCTCTTCAGAGCGCAACCAGCCACAACTTCGGTGATGGCTTTGCAAAGGCCTTCGGCATCCAGTATGCAGGTAAGGACAACCAGCTCCACTATGTAAACCAGACATCATGGGGACTTACAACACGAACAATCGGAGCTATGATCATGGTTCACGGTGACAACTCAGGACTTGTTGTACCTCCTAAGATTGCTCCAATCCAGGTTGTTGTTATTCCTATCCAGCAGAAGAAGGAAGGCGTTCTCGAGGCAGCAAATAAGATTGCAGAGAGTCTTTCAGCATTCAGAGTTAAGGTTGATGATACAGACAGAACACCAGGATTTAAGTTCGCTGAGCAGGAGATGAGAGGTATTCCAGTTCGAGTTGAGATCGGACCTAAGGACCTTGAAGCAGGCAAGTGTGTACTTTGCCGTCGTGATACAAGAGAAAAGATCGAGTGCGCTATTGAAGATGTTCCAGCTAAGATGGCAGAGCTCCTTGAGCAGATTCAGAACGATATGTTCCAGAGAGCTAAGGCACATCTTGAGGCACATACATTTGCAGCTCACAACAAGGACGAGTTTGCAGAGAACTTCAAGGAAACTAACGGCTTTGTAAAGGCTATGTGGTGCGGATGCCGTGAGTGTGAGGACAAGATCAAAGAAGAGTTCAACGTAACAAGCCGTTGTATTCCATTTGAGCAGGAGAACCTCTCAGATAAGTGTGTAATCTGCGGACAGCCAGCCAAGAAGATGGTTTACTGGGGACGTGCTTATTAATTCACTAGTAGCTACATAAATTACAAATAAAATGACCCTGCAAAGGAATTGTTGTTCCTTCGCAGGGTCTTATTGTTTGATCATCTGGTAGATAAATGACTATAGTATTTTCTCTTAAACTCATACATTCTCTGGTCAGCCAGCATAAAGACTGTATGAGTATCATGATCCTGAGTTTCAAAGCTGTAAGCGTAGCCGTAAGATACACTGTGGTTGGCCTCTGGATCCTCTTCGTCAAGCTTTAAAAGCTTGGCTTCAAGTGTCATCAGCATCTCATCTAATACCTCTTTTTCAATACTGGTGAAAAGAACTATGAACTCATCACCACCTACTCGGAAGCATTCGCCTGTTCCTTCAAATACATCTCTAAGAGCGCCGGCAAAAGACTTGAGCAGCCTGTCTCCAGCTGGATGACCGGCGTTATCATTAACTTCCTTTAATCCATTAAGGTCAAGGCTCAGGATACAGTAGTTACTTGTGGATTCAGCCAGTTCTAATAGCCTCTTATCACAGCTTACGCGGTTAGGAATCTCAGTCAGGTTATCCACATAAGCAATCTGAGTAAGTGAAGCATATTCTTTTCGCTGAGCAAACATTCTGGTCATGAAGATAAAATGGTTGAGCAGCTGTGTTACAACAAAGAACAGGCTTCCAAGAGGAACAAGAACGCTTAAGATGATTGCCTGTCTGTAGTCTACGAAAAGCTTGAATATAGCAGAAATCTCATAAACTGTAAGAGAAAGAGCCAGTGCAGTAAGTCCCATCATCAGAATACGATTTGAGTTATTCTTGGATTGCTGCTTTAAATCAAAGTAGTCATATACTAGAAGAATAATAAGTGCTATTAAAGACATTAAAAAGTATGGTGTCTGGAAATGATGAATATGAACAATATTGAGCAGGTGAAGCACGATAAAAAGCGCAGCAAAGCCTATGCTACAGTAGCTAAGGAAAATGACCACATTGCTGTTATGCCTCTTGTGAAGATTGTGGATTAGGATAAACATAAGGGGCACTATCATATACATGGCGCTATATTCTATAAATGTGGCATAATGCGGCGAAATAAAGAAATCTATAGCATCATAGAAATTGAGCATCCAAAAGCCCATGACGGTACTGAGAATGGAGCATATTACCTGGGAAGATACACCCGACGATTTCATAAAGAAAACAAGCGAAATGATCAGGAATACGAATCCAAAAACAATAAGGAATATTGCTGTGAATGCAGGAATTAGCACGTCATGAAGTACGTTTCGATACAGATCATCGAAATTTCCAAAAAGCGGAGTCACAAGATCTGCTCGGGTGTAATTTTCCGTGGTGTATAGCTTAATAGACAGTTTTTTGCCGGCATAATCAGATGGGAGGCTGATGGTGTTGTAACCAATGCCCAGGAACCTTATGCCAGAAACATTGTCCATGTTTTTCTCATCAAATAGTTCGTTGTCCAGGTAAACCTCATAAGCACTGTGCTGACTTTTGAAGACAACAGCAGGGAAAGGAACGCCTATATCTTCAAGTGGCGTAGTGAGATTAAGAGTTAAGGTCTCTCCGCGGGAAAGCGTTGTACCAATGTCACTACTTAACCGCTCCAGATTGACATTTAAGTACTGGTCATTCTGATATACCAGATTCCAGCCCGTGTCTAGTCTTTTTACGGGATAATCCGGAGTAAACAGGAAAAGATAATGAAGACTTCCGCCGATTAAAATGAATATAGCAAAAGCAACAGCCAGGAAATAGGAAGTTTTACGCATGATTAATCACCTCCTGACCAGATTCGTGATGCTCACGCTTCATCTCATACATTCGGCTATCTGCAAGCATATACACTTCATTTGCAGAACCGTTAGGAACCTCGTAGCTGTAGGCATAACCATAAGAAGCACTGTATTTAAATACCTGCTCTTTGTGATTCCAGTCATTTATTATCGAATACATCTCATGTATTCTCTTGGTCAGATTGAAGGTACGGTCTTCAAGCAGAATAACAATGAATTCATCACCGCCCATTCTGCCTATAAGATTGGCATCCCAGAAACAATCAGAGAGAATAGTGGCAAAACCCGTAAGAAGTCTGTCACCCTCATGGTGTCCAAGATTATCATTTACATATTTTAGCTTGTTAAGATCAAGGCTAATGATGGCATATACACCATGTTCTTCTGAGATCATCTGCATCATCTGCTCGCAGCGAGCCCTGTTTGACAGACCTGTAAGTGCATCTGTATAGGCCAGATCCACGATCTTGCTCTGCATGGATGCAATGTTTGAACTGAAGATGTTGTAATATAGATAACTGATCAGCAGACAGGTGACGAATATAAGAGCACCTATTGTAAAGCCAATAAGTGTTGCATTAGTTTCGCCTGAGCTTCTGCCATATTTATAGAAATTGTATCTGGCTACATCGACAATAGACAGGGTCATGAATGCCAGAATTCCCAAAACGAAGATGTTATCAGTGGAATAAATATTTCTGATATTAGTTTTGGCGTTTGCATGTATGTCTTTGGCAATTAGGACAACAGAAATGACAAATTCTATTCCGGCTACGACGTGCAGAATGGCAGTGAAGTCAGAAAATCTGGCAAAATGAGACATATGAAGGCCTATTGAAGCCATGAAAAGACATACGTCAATAATAAACAATGCAGTGAAAAGCTTTCTGACATTCTTGGAATACACGCACATAAGGTATCCAACAATAACTGTGGGGATATTATAAAGAGCTGTGTATTCCAGGATAGTATTGAGCAGACTATTATTGATAAGAAGATCAAAGATGCGATAGTAGGCCATAATATATATACCCAAGAAAAGAGAAATAAGTCCGCTAAAGAAAATACGAAGATCTTTGTTGTGATAGAAAAACAGGTACGGGGACAAAGTGATCAAAAGAAGTCCCAGTACAAATAAAAAACCACCAACTAAAAGAGCAATTGTGCCATTATAGAGATCAAGATTTAAAATATCAGTTCTTTTACCGATATAGATCTCTGGTATTCCTGAAAAAGAGGAATCTCTTGAGCCAATAAATTCGACCTTGAGAATTTTGCCGGCATAAGAATTTCCAAGAGGAATGTAGTGGGAGCTCTTGGGGACAATGTTCTGTGCATCATAATATTTCTGTCCATAGGAATAAACCAGCTCATCATCAAGATAGACATGAACTATGGCATGAATAGAAAAGAATGAAAGGCATGGATTATCAAAGCCCACATCTTCAATGATTCTAGAGATAGAGACTGATTCCAGTTCATTGATAACTCCAATGTCGGCCAGAGACACGTCGTCACTATAAATCGCTTGGCCTTTGCTTATTATCGTCCAGTTGTCATTTATTTCAGTGACTGAATCACGAGACAGAACAATCTGGTTGCCCTTTTTAACAGCAATTACCAGGACAATTGAGAGTATAAGCAGAACAACAGCGAATATTGATGCTCTAATGCGTTTCTGATATTTCATGCGAAAATCCTCATTATTACATATATTTAGTATACTTCTTATAGTAGAAAATGCCTAGTAAATTATTCACAAGATAGGTTGTATGGGCTATTATTTAGATATGAATATTAAATTACCAGACAATGCAAAAATAATTTTAGATACAATCCATGAGGCTGGATTCGAAGCCTACGTGGTTGGTGGCTGTGTCAGGGACGCTGTTCTTGGCAGAGTTCCGGGAGACTGGGATATAACCACAAATGCCGTTCCTCAGGATATCAAGAAGCTATTTAGACGTACCATTGATACAGGAATTGAGCACGGAACAGTAACTGTAATGATGGGAAAAGAGGGCTATGAAGTCACGACCTACCGTATTGACGGCAAGTATGAGGATAACAGACACCCAAGCGAAGTAACTTTCACTAAAAACCTGACAGAAGATATGAAACGCAGGGATTTTACTATAAATGCCATGGCCTACAACGAGGAAGAAGGTCTGATAGACAGATTTGGAGGCCTGGAGGATATAGAAAAAGGCCTGATCAGATGCGTTGGAAATCCTTATGAGAGATTTTCTGAGGATGCCCTTAGAATTATGAGAGCCATCAGGTTCTCGGCTCAGCTAGGATATTCCATAGAGGACAAGACCTGCGAAGCGATAAAAGAGCTGTCTCCAACTCTTGAGAAAATAAGCGCTGAGAGAATACAGGTAGAGCTGGTCAAGCTTCTTTTGTCAGATCATCCGGATAAGATAAGGCAGGCCTATGAGCTTGGCATTACCAAGGTAATCCTGCCAGAGTTCGATGCCTGCATGGAGACAGAGCAGAACAATATTCATCACGCTTATTCAGTAGGAGAACATATCATACAGACCATGCTGAACATAAGGCCAGACAGGGTGTTAAGGCTTACAATGCTGATGCATGATATGGCAAAACCTGCTACAATGACAGTAGACGAAGATGGAGTGAGCCATTTTTACGGACATGACTTAAAGGGTGCTGAGATGGCCAGGGTCATATTCAGAAGGCTCAAGTTCGACAGGGATACTATGGATAAGGTATGCAATCTTATCAAGTATCACGACTATAGATTTCCTGCAGAGGCCAGGAGTGTCAGACGAGCCATGAATATGGTGGGAGTTGATGCATTTCAGGATTTCCTGGAGGTCAGATATGCAGATACCATGGCTCAGAGCGACTACCAGAGGCAGGAGAAGCTACAGCAGATAGAAGATATCAGTGCTATTTATGAGGAAATAAAAGTTAAACGAGAGTGTGTAACGCTTGGAGACCTTGCTGTTAACGGAAGAGACCTGATCAGTCAGGGAGTAACTCCAGGCAAAAAGATAGGAGATGTACTAGGGAAGATGCTGATGGATGTAATAGACAATCCAGAGCATAATTCCAAGGAGTATTTGCTAGAGCCGGAGCGCCTAAGTATTTTTTTGAAGGATCAATGAGGGGTAAGATCGTGAAAAAAACAAATCTGCGTACAAAGCTATTGCTTGCTCTTTCTATGGCGGGAATAATGGCTTTTCTATCACCTGTTTCGTATGCTTCCAGCGGGCTTGGAACTGAAAAGGTCAATGTTTCTTTGCTTGGAAGATACGATTCTGCAGATGTGGCAGCTATCAGAGCTGTAGACGTGGACAGAAAAGAAATCAGGTTCAGAAATCATTCAACTGGTAAGACCTATACACTAAACTATGATAATACCAGCATGATGTACGATATCTATGGGGATGTTCTATCACCAAGGCTTCTGTCGGAGGGACAGATTGTCGAGGTGACATTCTTAAAGAGCTCCAAACATATCACAACACTTAATGTGTCCAAGGATGCCTGGGTTATTGGCAATACCAGAGATCACAACCTTGTCAGAAACGATGGTACAGCCATTGTTAATGGAGATGTCTACAAGATTGATTCAAGGACACTTATCATGGCCGAGGAAAAACTGGCACTGGCTGAGGATATTCTTTCTACAGATTCTGTTACAGTAAGCGGAATCGGTCGCGATATTTACAGCGTTGTTGTGCAGAGCGGACATGGCTATGTGAGCCTTTCCTCTGAGACAGTTGAGAACCAGAGTCTTGTAGGTGCATGGCTTGAGCTTGATAACGAAGTAATCCACAAGATTTCTCCCAACATGCTGCTGAGCGCCCCTGAAGGCGATTATACTCTGCAGATACTGGGAAATGGCGCTAATTACCAGTCTCAGGTCAGCATCAATCGTAACCAGGAGACAGTAATTGATACCAGTGATGTTACCATATCAAGGCCAAAAGAGGGCCTTGTAACCTTTGAGATAGATCCGGATACTGCTGACGTATTTGTAGATGGCTCCAGAATGCTTACGGGAGTTCCTCAGACGATTCAGTATGGTTATCATAACCTCAAGATAATTGCTGATGGCTACATTACACAGACCAAGTACCTCAAGGTTGGAACACCCAAATCGGTTATCAGCATAACTTTGGAAAAAGATGAGTCTGCCCAGGAGGCAAGCACAGTGGCATCTTCTGCTGCTTCACTTCCTCATAAGGAATCATCAGATGCCAGCTCCAAGGCATCGACGCAGGAAAAGAAATCCAATAAGAGCTCCAATTTTGCATCTGCCGTATCATCAGGTTCACTTAGCTCCAATTCTTCTGGTAAGAGCAGTACTGGCGTTACCAACAAAGTAATCGATGGCTATAGAATCTATATTGATAAGCCAAACGGCGCAGAGCTTTATTTTGATGGCAATTATATAGGACTTATCCCATGCAGTGTTGCCAAGATTTCAGGTAATCACGAGATTATAGTCAAGAAAGAAGGCTATGAGACAAGAAGCTACAGAATAAACATTGATATGCAGGAAACAAATCTTAAGTATGAGTTCCCTGACATGGTCAAGATTAAAGACGACACAGATTCTGGCAGTGACAAGTCTTCAGATTCTGCATCAGAAGCATCCACAGCAGCTCCATCTGAGAGCTCCACAGAGGCATCCTCTGCGCCTTCAGAAAGCTCAACGGAGCCATCCTCAGAAGCGTCATCCGCTTCGTCAGAGGCTTCAGATGGCAGATCTTCCGACGAAGGCGGAAGTGGTGAGAGTTCTGGAGATTCATCAGGGGATTCATCCTCTACAGATGGTCACGGCTCAGAGAGCAGTTCAGAAGTAAGCGATGCTGCGAGTACAGCATCAGCATCATCAGGAGATTAACAATGCGATTAGATAAATATTTAAAAGTAACAAGACTTATTAAGAGAAGAACAGTAGCTAACGAAGCCTGCGATGCAGGAAGAGTAACAATAAACGGACGCCCAGCCAAGGCTTCTGCAGAGGTTAAGGTTGGAGATAAGATAACCATCGGCTTTGGTAATAAGGATGTCAGCGTAGAAGTGCTTGATGTCCAGGAAACAATTCACAAAGAAGATGTAACTCAGCTGTATCGTTATATTTGACACGGGGCGGATTGCAGTATTATTATAGGTTTAGGGTATTATCTAAATTTTGTCTTAATTTGAGGGGTATATCATGGCAAGCAGAGCACGCTATAAGCGTCGTCGCTTCCAGAATGCAGCAGGTATTATCTGGGCAAGCATCGTTGTGCTGATCCTGGTTTCTGTAGTATCGATAAAGAGTATTGGACTCATGAAGAAGGCTGATGAATATCAGACCAGAGAGGAAGCTCTTGTATTGCAGATTGAGCAGGAGGAGCAGAGAAGCTCAGAGATAGCTGAATTCGAGAAGTACACGCACACGCGTAAATACATAGAGGATACAGCGAGAGATAAACTGGGACTGGTATATCCGGGAGAGATTATCTTCAAGAATGAAAGTAACTAAACGAAAGTAATTAATTGTGAGCATAGCGCAGGCATCAATACGAGGTACGTATGAAGTCTGCGCTTTGATTTTTACAAGGTGATATGAATAGTTTCGAGAACAGAGTTTTAGATTTCATAAGAGCAAATAATATGATTGAATCCGGCAGTACAGTACTAGCGGGTTTTTCAGGAGGGGCTGATTCAACAGCTATGATGCTCACACTCTGCAGCCTCCGTAAGGTTCTTGATATCAGGCTCATCGCGGTCCATGTCAATCATGGCATCAGGGAAGAAGCTGATCAGGATGAGGCTTTCGTCAGGGATTTCTGTAAAGAGCATGATATAGATTGCTTTTTTTACCAAAAAGATATTCCAAAGCTTTCCAAGAAATGGAAGATGACAGAAGAGGAAGCCGGAAGACGCGCCAGATACGAGGCCTTCCTTGAGACAGCCGATCAAAATGGCGCAGCTACCATAGCAGTAGCTCATCACCAGAACGACGTGGCGGAAACTCTTCTTATGAATCTCATAAGAGGAAGCGGGCTTCATGGAGCAGGAGCAATCAGACCGGTCAGAGGGAATATAATAAGACCATTTCTGTGCGTTGACAGGGATGAGATTGAGAAGTATCTAAGGCACAAGAGACAGCTCTTTTGCCATGACAAGACCAATGATGAGAATATCCACACCCGGAATATTGTGAGAAACATTCTCATTCCCAAGATGGAAAAAGAGGTCAACAAAAAGGCAGTTGCGCATCTGTGCAGGGCTGCAATAGAGTTTGCCAAGGCAGATGAATACATACAAAATGAAACAGATAAGAGATATCAGGCGCTGGTCAAAGAAAAAGAAGGCTGCGTCGAGATTGATCTAAAGAGCTATAGAGGCGAAGACGATGCTATTAAATCGGCGATCATCCTAAAGAGTCTTGAAAGTCTGACTCCAAGCAGAAAGGATATTACCTCTGCTCATGTGGATTCGATACTGGCTATTACAGAAGGAACGGCAGGCACAGCATCTATCGACCTTCCATATAATCTGGAGGCTGTCAGGAGCTACGATAGTCTTATGATCGGGGTTAAAGACACAAAAAATTCATCGAATGCGTGCCAAGAGTATGAAATACCGTCAAATCTGGCTGTGGGCGATGAACTGGAATATGAGATTCCAAATTTGGGTATAGCACATATCAAAGTATTGCAATATAATGGTGGGAAACTATTTCCGTCCTCAGCGTATACTAAATGGTTCGATTATGATAGAATACAAAGAGCTGTATTTAGGCGCAGAAAGGCAGATGACTACATCCTTTTAGAGCATGGGGAAGGCCTTCATAAGAAGAAAATCAGTAAGCTTATGACGGATGAAAAGGTTCCCAAGGCGGTTCGGGATGATGTTTATCTTTTGACGGATGGCAGTAATGTCTTGTGGGCTCCGGGTATCAGAATGAGTGGAGCTTACAAAATAGGCGATACAACGGGCAGAATATTAGAAATCAATATTGATAATGGAGGTTTTTGTAATGGCTGAATCAGTACGTGTACTACTCAAGGAAGAGGAAGTAGATAAGAGAATTCAGGAACTTGGAGATATGATTAGCAGAGATTATCAGGGCAAGTCAGTTCACCTTGTTTGTGTACTTAAGGGTGGAGTTTTCTTCATGTGTGAGCTTGCTAAGAGAATCACTGTTCCTGTAACTATGGACTTTATGTCAGCTTCCAGCTATGGTAGTTCAACAAAATCAAGCGGAGTTGTTAAGATTGTCAAGGATCTTGATGAACCACTTAAGGATAGAGATGTTCTTATCGTAGAGGATATCGTTGATTCAGGAAGAACACTTTCATATCTTATCAAGATGCTTGGAGACAGAGGTCCAGCCAGCATCAAGCTTTGCACACTTCTTGATAAGCCTGAGAGAAGAGTTACAGACGTTAAGGTTGATTATACTGGATTTGAGATTCCAGATGAGTTCGTTGTTGGATACGGACTTGATTATGATCAGAGATATCGTAACCTTCCATATATTGGAGTTGTTGAGTTTAACTAAGCAGTAGTAGTTTGCTTCATAAAAGGGGGCAATGGGGAATTTGAATAAATCTAAGAATTTTAACTCTATAATAATGGTGGCGATGATACTTCTGGCATTTGTAGTGGTCATCCAGTACAGTAGTAATCTGTTTTCATCTGGTGCAGATGTTTATAATGTATCTTCCCTCCAGAAAGATATAGAGGCAGAGCGAATTAAGAGCGTTGTGATCATGCCAAACGCCGAGACACCGACCGGTGCTGTGAGAGTTGCATTTACAGACGGCAAGAACGATGTGGTTTTTTATTCCACAGATGTTACGGTTATTGAGTCTTTGGTCAATGATAACAATGTCAGACTAGAAGTTAAGGACATTCCTTCAGATAATGTTCTGATAAATGGTATTATTCCTATTATTGTAGGCCTTGTAGTCATGGTTTTCATGTACACCATGATGATGGGAATGCAGGCTGGTGGCGGTGGAAGCTCCAAGATGCTCAATTTCGGCAAGAGCAGAGCCAAGATGTCTACAGCTGAAGATAACAAGATCAAGCTGGATGACGTTGCCGGACTTAAGGAAGAAAAGGAACAGCTTGCAGAGATCATTGAATTTCTCAAGGATCCTGGTAAGTTCACAAGAGTTGGAGCCAGAATCCCTAAGGGAGTACTCCTCGAGGGAGCACCTGGTACAGGTAAGACTCTTCTTGCCAAGGCAGTAGCTGGTGAGGCTGGAGTTCCTTTCTTTATCATTTCAGGTTCAGACTTTGTGGAGATGTTTGTTGGTGTCGGTGCATCAAGAGTAAGAGATCTCTTCGCAGATGCCAAGAAGAACGCTCCTTGTATTATCTTTATCGATGAGATTGACGCAGTTGCCAGAAGACGAGGCACTGGTATGGGTGGTGGCCACGACGAAAGAGAGCAGACCCTCAACCAGATGCTCGTAGAGATGGATGGTTTCGGAACTAATGAAGGAATCATCGTAATGGCAGCTACTAACAGAGTAGATATCCTTGATCCTGCCATCATGAGACCGGGTCGATTTGACCGTAAGATCACTGTAGCAAGACCTGATGTTGGAGGCAGAGAGGAAATCCTCAAGGTTCATGCGCGCAATAAGCCTCTTTCAGAGGATGTTGACCTTAAAAAAGTTGCTCAGACAACAGCTGGCTTTACAGGAGCTGATCTTGAGAACCTACTTAATGAATCTGCTATCAATGCTGCTATGGACAGCAGACAGTTTATCAAACAGGCTGATGTTGAGAAGGCATTTATTCAGGTTGGTATTGGAACCGAGAAGAAGAGCCGCATCATCTCAGACAAAGAAAAGAAGATCACAGCCTATCACGAGGCAGGACATGCGATTCTGTTCCATGTTCTTCCAGAGGTGGGCCCAGTTCATACTATATCTATTATCCCTACGGGTCTTGGGGCAGCAGGCTACACAATGCCTCTTCCTGAAAAGGATGAGATGTTCATTACCAAGAAGAGAATGCTTGAGGATATCATGGTTTCACTTGGTGGCAGAATTGCTGAGGAGATCATCTTTGGCGATATCACAACAGGCGCATCCAGCGATATCAAGAAGGCTACTTCAGAAGCCAGAAATATGGTTACCAAGTATGGTATGTCAGAAAATCTTGGTGTGATCAACTATGACGAGAATGAGGAAGATGTATTTATCGGATATGATATTTCTCATTCCAAGAAACACAGCGAATTCATGGCGGGGGAGATCGATAAGGAGGTTAAGTCCATTATCGATAAATGCTATGCAAAAGCTAAAGAAATTATACTTCAGTACGAGGATGTCCTTCACAGCAGTGCTAATCTGCTGATCGAGAAAGAGAAGATTGGCAGAGAAGAGTTCGAAGCCCTCTTTGAAGGTAAAGACATCGTTACGGATGTAGAAGTAGAAATATGATTGTGAAAAGTGCACAAAAACATACAGCTGTTTTTGACAAATTTGTGGAGTATTAGTCTTTACGAGGGTTTGGGGGGATGTTAGTATAATATGCGTAACCCCCCAATACATTATATAGTTTTTTGCTATACCCCATAAGAAAGAAATACCTTCTCTAAAAAGACAGCATCGTAGCTGTCTTTTTTGCATTTAAGGAAAGAGAATGAATACTAAAGCTTTATTTCATGACATGACCCTGGACTATTTAAGACCAGCGGAACCAGACAAGAATAGAAAAACGCAGGTAAGATTCAGATGCTCCAAGGATGATAGAGTGGATGTTACGCTGGTTTGGGGAAACGAGCGTTACAGCATGCGTTATACGGAAACAGATGGGGAGTTTGACTATTACGACGTAGGCGTCAAGACAGGAAGCGGAACTGTTCCTTATTATTTCGAGATAATATCAGATGATGGTAACTGGTTTTATGACAAGAGAGGATGCGGTAGAACTGTTCTTGATAGCATGAAATTCAGGATCTTTCCTGGATTCTTTACTCCAAACTGGGCCAAGGGTGCAGTAATGTATCAGATTTTTGTAGATAGATTCTGCAATGGCGATAAGTCCAATGACGTTAAGACTGGCGAGTATTATTACAACGGCCACAAGAGCGTTCAGGTTGAGGACTGGAGCCAGTATCCTGATGCCAATTGGGATTTTGGAGAGTTCTATGGCGGAGATCTTCAGGGAGTCCTTGATAAACTCGATTATTTACAGGACCTTGGAATCGATGTTATCTATTTTAACCCTATTTTTGTATCACCATCTTCTCACAAGTACGATACACAGGATTATGATCATATTGATCCACATTTCGGCGTGATCGTAGAGGATGGCGGAGAACTTAATACAGATGGTCAGGACAATACCAAGTCCACCATGTATATTAACCGCGTTACCAGCAAAAAGAACCTTGAGGCAAGTGATGCACTGTTTGCCAAGCTTGTAGAGGAAGCTCACAAGAGAGGCATCAGAGTTATTCTTGACGGTGTATTTAACCATTGTGGTTCTTTTAATAAGTGGCTGGATAAAGAGTGTATTTACGAGAATTCCAAAGATAACTATGAGAAGGGCGCATATGTATCCGAGAACAGCCCTTATCGTAATTTTTTCTCATTTAATAACGAGAACTGGCCATTTAATACATCATATGATGGCTGGTGGGGATATGATACTCTTCCCAAGCTGAACTATGAAGGTTCCAAAGAACTTGAGGAATATATCCTCAGAATTGGACGTAAGTGGGTTTCAGCTCCTTACAATGCCGACGGATGGAGACTTGATGTGGCAGCAGACCTTGGCCATTCAAGGGAGTACAATCATTACTTCTGGAACAGATTCAGAACAGAGGTAAAAAAGGCTAATCCAGATGCTATTATCCTGGCTGAGCATTACGGACCAGCTGGAGAATGGCTTCAGGGCGGTGAGTGGGATACAGTCATGAACTATGACGCATTTATGGAGCCTCTCACCTGGTTCCTCACTGGAATGGAGAAGCACTCAGATGAGTTCCAGCCTACACGTGTGGGTAATGCACGAGAGTTCTTCGATACCATGGCTTATTGTGGCGGCGAGAACTTCAGTATGTCTTCACTGTATACAGCGATGAATGAGCTTTCTAATCATGACCATTCAAGATTCCTTACAAGAACTACTCAGAAGGTTGGCAGAACGGGAAATCTTTTGCCTGAGTCTGCTGAGACTGGTATCAACAAGGGCGTCATGAGAGAAGCTGTTATTGTTCAGATGACATGGCCTGGTGCTCCGACTATTTATTATGGAGATGAAGCAGGCGTCTGTGGATTTACAGATCCTGATAACAGAAGAACTTACCCTTGGGGACATGAAGACAAGGAAATGATAGCTTTCCACAAGGATATGATAGCTATTCACAAGACTTGTCCTGAGCTTATAAGTGGTTCTATAAGAGAGCTTCTTGCAGATCACAATTTCATTGCCTATGGCAGATTTAACAGAACTGCAGCTGTCATCGTGGCAATCAACAATAATGATTTCGAGGTAACCAAAGAGATAGAAGTCTGGCCAACAGGTATTCCACGTGATACCAAGCTCAGCACTCTTATTACTTCCGATTACACAGGCTATAACACAGATGGTTCAACAGTCAGAGTTAAAGATGGTGTGCTCACACTGACTCTTTCACGCAGGTCTGGAACTGTACTCAGGTACAACAGCTTTGCACCTGTGACAGATGACGAGTTCTGGGCAGATAACTACTTTGATTTTGCCTGATGCTTGTGAAATGATTAACTTTATTTTTTCAGGCAACAAGTATATAATGGAAATAACCATCAATACTACATAAACAAGGGAGAAAAACAATGTTAGTATCCGCAAGAGACATGCTTGTAAAAGCAAAAGAAGGCCACTATGCAGTAGGCCAGTTTAACATCAACAACCTGGAGTGGACTAAGTCAGTACTTCTCACAGCAGAAGAGCTTAAGTCCCCAGTTATCCTCGGTGTTTCTGAGGGCGCTGGTAAGTATATGACAGGTTTCACAACAGTAGCAGCTATGGTTAAGGCTATGGACGAGAGCCTTGGAATCACTGTTCCTGTTGCACTTCACCTTGACCACGGTACATACGAAGGATGCTACAAGTGTATCAAGGCTGGTTTCACATCTATCATGTTCGATGGTTCACACTACAACATCGAAGAGAACGTTGCTAAGACATCAGAGCTTGTAAACGTATCTCATCAGCTTGGTCTTTCTATCGAGGCTGAGGTTGGTTCAATCGGCGGCGAAGAAGACGGCGTTGTTGGTATGGGCGAGTGTGCTGATCCAGACGAGTGCAAGAGAATCGCTGATCTTGGCGTAGATATGCTTGCAGCTGGTATCGGTAACATCCATGGTAAGTATCCAGAAGGATGGCCAGGACTTAGATTCGACGTTCTTGATGCTATCCAGCAGAAGACAGGAACTATGCCTCTCGTACTTCACGGCGGCACAGGAATTCCTGCAGACATGATCAAGAAGGCAATCACACTTGGTGTATCCAAGATTAACGTTAATACAGAGTGTCAGCTTTCATTTGCTGATGCAACTCGTAAGTATGTTGAGGCTGGTAAGGATCTTGAAGGTAAGGGCTTTGACCCTCGTAAGCTTCTTGCTCCTGGTGCTGAAGCTATCAAGGCTACAGTTAAGGAGAAGATGGAACTCTTCGGATCAGTTGGCAAGGCTTGATGCGATTTGTTTTAGGAGTAAATTGGGGCGAGGCCGTAAGGCTTCGCCCTTTGCTGTTTATATATACTTAACTTTGTTATGGGGGAACACCAATGAACAACGAATTAACCAGAAAAGATATAGAGGACATGGAGGCAGAGATCGAACATCGCAAGGTTGTTGTCAGAAAAGAACTCCTCGAGCACGTAAAAGAAGCTCGTGCACAGGGCGATCTTTCTGAGAATTTTGAGTATTACGCTGCCAAAAAGGCCAAGAATCAGAACGAGAGCAGAATAAGATTCCTTGAGAGGATGATCAAGACTGCTAAGGTTATCGATGATAACACGACAGAGGATCAGGTAGGAATGAATAAATCCGTAACTGTTCGCATTGAAGAAGATGGCAGTGAGGAAACCTACAAAATAGTAACCACAATGAGGCAGAATTCCCTTAAAGGCCTCATCAGTATTGAATCTCCACTGGGCAAACAATTACTTGGACATAGGGTAGGAGACCGTGTTAATATTAAAGTAAGCGATAATTATAGTTATGAAATAACGATAACCAAGATTGAAAACACAGGACTCACAGAGGAAGATAGAATAAGAGATTTCTGATGTTTTTCGGGATTTACGGAGGTAAATATGCGAGTATTTCAGGACTTTAAACCAGAGGATGTTGAAAACGGCGCTTACGTTTTTAGCGGAAGGAAATTTCTGGTAACGGCAGGAGATGAAACAAGGGTTAATACCACTGCGGCATCAAATGGCGGAGTTGGTCAGATGTGGGGCAAAAGAGTTACCTTTATCTGTGTCAGAAATAACCGTTTTACCAAGCAGCTTATCGATGCTTCTGGAGAATACTCGCTTAGTTTTTTGGATCATGAAGAATTTCGAGGTGCTATCAAGTACCTTGAAGCTGTATCTGGCAAAGATGAGGACAAATTAAAAGGAGCAAGACTCAATGTGGGTTATTACGAAGGGGTACCATACATTGAGGAAGCTAACAATGTTATCGTCTGTAAGGTACTGTATAGGAAGGAGATAGGTAAGGACGGCTTTATAGAGAGCATATTACCTGAGGTTGAAGCGAAAGAAGTTAATGATTATGTAATCTATGTGGGAGAGATAAAGAAGGTATTATTGAGATAAGTTAGTACAAAGTGTGCTTATGAGGGGCATATGAGAACTAAAAGACCTAAGAATATCTTTTCCTGTGTACTTAGCACGATTTTATTGTCGGTAGGCGTGTTATCTGGCTGTGGAGAGTCAGATCCACGCTCTGATGAGTATGCGCAAATTTTAGAGGAATATGATAAGAATGTTTCAGAGGAATTGGAATTCTATGACTCTGCTTCAACTATAGAGATTTCAGGATGGCTTGATGAATCCTGCGTCAAGAATCTTATGGCGTTTCTCGCCAATGAGTTTCCCAAATATAAATTTAAATACAGATACATATCCAAGGATAGCTACGAATCCATAATAGATGCGGAGCTTTCGTCACAGATAGCCACAGAGATTGTCATGATGACACCATCTATGGCTAAAAAGCATGCCCAAAATAGATATATTGAAGATCTGACCCTGTACTGCGAGAATTTTACAGATAAGGGAAAAGAGGGCTTTATGTACGGAACCAGAATATATGCGGTTCCAAGTACCAGCGATTTTCAGTGTCTCTTTTACAATAAAGATATATTAGAGCAGAGCGGACAAAAGGTTCCGCTTTCATATGCAAGTCTTGTTGACCTGTGCGATTACATGCGAAACAACATGGAAATAAAACCATTATCTGCAGGTCTTAAGGATTCTGATAAGGTGGCAGATACGGCGCTTGCCCTTCTTTCATCCGGGTACTTTAATACCGATCAGGGTAAAAAGTTTGGAAGCAGAATGGCCTATGGTCAGACTACATTTTATGAAGAAATAAGGCCATATATGTATAAATGGCAGGATATGTGCGTCCATAAGATATATACAAGGGATATGTGTATTATGGATGAAACAGCAGCAATAGAGGAATTTGCAGCTGGTAAGAGCTTTTTGTATCAGGGCGGATTATCAGATTATAACCGAATCAAAGAAAAGAACCCGGACATAAGACTGGGAACAATGGCTCTTTCAAGCGACAGTGCAGGAAAGGCTGTTCTTATAGGCGGCTGTAACTGTGGCTTTGCAGTTAATTCTTTTGACCCTAATAAAGGCTTTGCTATGGCTGTAGTTGGCAAGATAGCAACGGAAGAAGGACAGAGAGCACTGTGGTCTGACAGACAGGGAAGTCAGACCTATCTGAAAAATGTAATATTTGATAATCCGGACGAGTTCGACGAGATCAGGGCACTTACCAGTACAAACAGGGTAGTAATGCCGTGGAATCAATGGGGTAATAACAGTAGTCAGATTTATGAGAAGTTTGGATATGAGCTTCAACAGGTGGTACTTGGAGAAAGGACAATAGAAGTGGCATTTCAAAATATAGATGACGAAGTGAAGCAGCTTCTAAGAGAAGATTAAGAGGAGCGTATATGGGCGCAAAAGAAAAGAGACAATGGAAATATAGTATCAAAACGCAGCTGAGGTTAATACTGGCTGTGCTTATTGTTACGCCTATCGTCTTTCTGGGAATTTACATGTATGTTGTAGCCAGAAAAAATCTGATTCAGCAAACTCAGATTGCCATGGAAGGTAATACTGATGTTATTGCCAATGAGCTTGAAAGTAACTGTAACAGAAAGACAGATATCGTCAAGTTTTTTACCTATGAGGAGAACCTTAGAAAAACGCTTGAACACGCAAACAGTAATCCATATGCCCTTTCATCTGAATTAAGCAAAAATATCGAGCCTCTTATCTGGTATTACCTTAGTAGTGATACGAGAATTGAATCCATAAATATTTATTCTGAGCTTATATCAGAAGATCACCTTGGCGACTTTACGCACAGGCCAGAGACTGATCTGGAAAAGAAGTGGTATGAGCTGTGCTCCCAGGACTATAGCACCATGTGGGTTACTGATGGACAGGGTGGTGTTTATGTTATAAAGGCGCTTCTTGATGTTGGAAGCTCATCTAAACTGGTCGGTGTCGTTGTCCTAAAAGTTAAGAATGAGACTTTCTTTTCATCTATTAGCAGTATAGGATATCTGGATAACGGAATTCTTATTGTTGATGGAGATGGAAATATTGTAATCCACAAGAGAATCGCAGATAAGGCACTTGATACAGAAATCTGTAAAGTTGCCATGGGATATGGCATTGATTTCATGAATAATACCTTTGTTGAGGGCAAAGGTTACTTCCTGTCCTCATCCAAGAACTTCGAGAATTCCTGGAAGCTCTTTTACTATGTAGACAGAGCTGAGATTACAGCAGATGTAAGGTCGATTCTGTTCTCAGATACAGTAATTGCCATAGTCCTTTTTGCACTGGCATTCATTGTTGCGTCGGTTTACGCAGGAAGATTCAGTAAGAGGATCAGTAGACTGAATGACATGGCCGGCGAAGTAAGAAATGGTAATTTTAATATTCAGGATAAAGACAAATATAAGGACGAGATTGGACAGTTGTCCGCAGCAATGGTAGGAATGGCCGGACAGCTCAATGCCATGGTGCAGGAGATCAATGAACGAAACGAGAAGGATCTTCAGCTCAAGGATAACGATATCCACTATAGAGAGTGGCTGTTCGATTTCGTGGTTGAGAGAAATAATGATATTCTGGCAGTTGTAGATGGAGATGATTATACTCCGAGCTTTGTTACCTCAAACGTTGAGGAAGTATTGGGAATTCCATTAAATGATGTTAAGGAAGATATCAGAGCCCTTGACAGAGTACATAAATCAGATGAAACTGACGGTATATCGATTGAACATGTATTTGAGATGTGCAGAGATACTGGCGAGGCGTTCATACAGGATGAAATTCAGATAGAAAATGTAAGAACCGGTGAGCATCTCTACTATCGTGGAATTACTGTTACTACTATTGATGACGGTGGTAAAAGAACTGCCATTGCGCTCTATGACAGAACTCAGGAGATTAAGAGAAATCATCAGCTTCAGGAAGCGCTTAATGCCGCTGAGACAGCTAATAAGGCCAAGACGAGCTTTCTTGCCAATATGTCTCACGATTTCAGAACTCCTATGAATGCCATCACAGGCTTTAACCTTCTGATAGACAAGCATGCAGACGAACCTGAGAAGGTAAAAGAGTATACGCATAAGATCAGTCTTGCGTCGCAGAATCTTTTATCTATGCTCAACGACGTTTTGGATATGAGTAAGATTGAGAGTGGTAAGACTACTCTGGATATTAAAGAAATGCCAATAGGTCTTTTGCTGGAGGAAATTAATTCTGTTATCAGCTTCCAGGCCAAGAATAAAAACCAGGAGTATGTTGTGACTGTTGGAGACCTTCAGCATGATATCTTCATGGGGGACAAGCAGAGGATCAATGAAATCCTTATGAACATTCTGGGTAATGCGATCAAATATACTCCGGAGGGTGGCAGGATTGAGTTCTCTATTAATGAGTCTTCATCTTCATCAGAGGGCTTCCAGAACGTTACCTTTACTATCAAAGACAATGGTATCGGTATGAAGCCTGAATACAAAGATAAGATCTTTGATGCATTCTCCCGTGAGGAAAAGGGTGCAACCAAAACTATTCAGGGAACAGGCCTTGGAATGGCTATTACCAAGAGTCTCGTAGAGCTCATGGGTGGTACTATCAGAGTTGAGTCAGAGGAAGGCAAGGGAAGTACATTTATTGTTAATCTGAGACTTAAAGCTGTTGAATCAGACGTAGATTTCTGGAAGGCTAATGGAATCAATACGATGCTTGTTGTTAATGGCGACAAGTCAGAAGATGAGAAACATCAAAAGGCATATGCCAACGAGGATCTGGAAGTTACAAGGGCTTTCACAGGAAGTGAGGCACTTAAGTATGTTGATGAAATGCGCACAGATAACAAGCACTACGACTTGATACTTATTGATGAAACTATCGATGATACCACTGTTGTGGAACTTGTTAAGAATATCAGGGCAAGAGATAATAAGAATAATAGCCTGATCTTTGCTGTAACTGATAGCTATGAAATGAATGCTGATGCTCTTAAGGCTGCTGGATGCAATGAGATTTTGCAGAAGCCAGTATTTGTCACAAATCTCAAGCAGGCAATTGAAGATGTGACCAAGATGAATGATGAGAAGGAAGAGGAGCATACAAATCCTCTTGAAGGAATGCGATTCCTTGCTGCGGAAGATAACGATATTAACGCAGATATCCTCATAGAGCTGATGGACATGTTCGGAGCTACTGTTACAAGAGGCTGCAACGGTCAGGAGGTAGTTGAGCTATTTAAAAACGCCAAAGAGGGCGATTATGATATGATACTTATGGATATTCAGATGCCAGTTATGAACGGATATGAGGCAGCAGCTGCCATCAGAAGTATCCAGACAGACTGGGCTCAGAGAATACCTATCATAGCGATGACTGCTAATGCATATGCGGATGATGTGCAGCTTGCTTTTGATGCTGGAATGAATGCTCATGTGACAAAGCCTATTGATATCAAGGTTGTTGAGAAGACAATCCTTGAGTTTAAGGACAAATAAGGTTTATTTTATCCGTATAATATGAGAAAATAGGTTATTAATGGAGGGTAAAACGTGAACGGAGTAAAGAAAGTAACAGACGGAATATTTTGGATTGGTGGAAGTGACAGGAGACTTGAGCGTTTTGAGAATATTTTCCCGATTCCTGAGGGGGTTTCCTATAATAGTTACTTCATAGACGATGAGAAGACGGCTGTATTTGACACTGCAGATATCAGCGTGTCAGATCAGTATCTTGAGAATCTCAAGGATTGTCTTAATGGCAGGAAGCTGGATTATCTGGTGGTTTTACATATGGAGCCGGATCACTGCTCACTTATCGGCACAGTTGCAGGTCTTTTCCCTGAGGTTACTGTTGTTGGTAATGCCAAGACTTTCCAGATCATGGAGCAGTTCTTCCCAGAGGCAGCAGGCTTTAATAAGCTCGAAGTTAAGGAAGGGGATACGCTTTCTACAGGAAGCCATACCTTCCACTTTGTGACAGCGCCTATGGTGCACTGGCCAGAGGTATTATTTGCTTATGACGATGCGACCAAGGCTCTTCTTTGCGCAGATGCATTTGGAACCTTTGGAGCGCTCGATGGAGGTCTTTTTGCGGATGATTATGATTTCGAAAAAGAGTTCCTTAATTCTGCAAGGCGTTACTATGCAAATATTGTAGGTAAGTATGGAATGCAGGTTCAGGCAGTCCTTAAAAAGGCGCAGGGACTTGATATTCAGATGCTTCTTCCTCTTCATGGTCCAGTTTGGAGAAAAGATATAGCGTGGTTTATCGATAAGTACCAGAAATGGAGTACTTACGAGCCTGAAACAGAGGATATTGCAGTTATATATGGAAGTTTGTACGGTCATACAGCCAGCGCAGCAGAAGCTGTGGCAGCCAGCATAAGGGGCAAGACAAAAGCTGGTGTTAAGGTGTATGATGTATCAGGTACAGATGTTTCATATCTTATTGGAGAAGTTTGGCGCTGCAAGAAATTAGTTCTTATGTGCCCTACCTATAACAATGGTATTTATCCGCCAATGGAGAGCTTTTTAAATGATATGGCTGCTCTTGGTGTTCAGAACAGGACTTTTGCCCTTGGACAGAACGGAACATGGGCTCCTGTAACAGTTAAACTTATGACGGAGAAACTTCAGGCACTTAAAAACGTGACAATTCTCGAAGAGAGTCTTACAATAAAAAGTGCATTCCATAAAAAAGATACTGACAGCCTTGAAGCATTTACGGATGCTATAGTCAAGGCATAAAAATTTGTTTTTCGGAGGTTGAGTGTGAGAAAAGGAATAAATGTAATGAAGAAGTTTGTTGCTGTAGTAGCTATGGCAGCAACAGTTGCATGTGGTGTTTTTACATCTCATGTTGTAACTGATAATGCAGGAGTTGTAGCAGAAGCTGCTGGAAGACCAGTAACTATTAACTCATGTGTAATACAGGGTGGCAACGTAGTTGCTAACGTTTCCTGCAAATCAGTTCCAGCTTCAGATGATGGTAAGTATTATCTTTTTGCTGATGAAGTATATCAGGATGGTACAACAGGTAAGGTAGTTGCTACTGCAGACAGAGGCACAAGTGCTACATTTACTTTCCCTCTTGGATATAATTCAGGCGATTCTAATCTTTCAAAAAAGTTTTTGGTTGCTGTTAAGAGCGGCGGTTCGATGGTTCAGGTAAGTGATGAGCACTACATCACAAACCCAGAGGGCAATGCTTACAAGACAGTTGCCAGAAATGATCACGGTATCAAGGGAATTCTTCCTACTAATGCTGATGCTGCTACATTCAAGGATCTCGGTGTTGCTCAGATGGTTTATAACCTCTACATGGGCGATATCGTATGTGATGCATCAGTTCCAGGAGCAATCCTCTTTAATTACAATGGAACAGATTATTACTTTAACCCAGCAACTCTTGGCCAGTACGATGCCTTTGTTCGTTGGTGTCATTTGAGTGGATTCCAGCTTACAATGACAATCCTCAACAACAAGACAGAAGCTGGTGCGGACCTTATCCATCCTCTTTCAAGAGATGCTCATGTTTGTCCTGGTTACGCTATGAATACCAAGGAAGATGGCGGTACACAGCATCTTAAGGCTATCGCAGCTTTCCTTGCTATGAGATATTCAGGCGGAGCTTATGGAACAATCGATAACTGGGTAATTGGTAATGAGGTTAATGCCAGAACAGAATGGTATTACATGAGCTCAACAAACCTTGAGCTTAACGTAAGTGAGTATGTTAAGGCATTCCGTATTTTCTACAACGAGATCAAGGCTGTTAATGCTAACGCCAAGGTTTATAACTCAATCGATCAGGAGTGGCAGAGAAAATCTAATCCTGGATGTTCTCTTTCCAAGGACTTCCTTGATAGATTCAACTACTACATGAACAGAGAAGGTAACGTAGACTGGGGACTTTCAATTCACCCTTACAACGCACCTTTGTATGATCCATATACTTGGAAGCAGCAGGCTCAGTATGTAAGCAATGATGTAACAAGTAAGTACATCACAATGGAGAACCTGTACGTTCTCACAGATTATATGTGCCAGTCATCATTCCTCAATCCTGCAGGTAAGGTTAGAGACATTTCTCTTTCAGAGATTGGCTTTACTTCAGACTTTGGTGAGGAGTATCAGGCTGCATCTGTTGCATATGCTTACACAATGGCTTCAACTAACCCATACATCAAGAGCTTTATTCTCTTCAGAGAGACAGATGATGCTCACGAGATGGAGAGCCATATTGCACAGGGACTTAAGAATCTCGATGGTTCTCACAAGATGGCATATGATTACTACAAGGCTATGGGAACAGCTCAGCAGGAGACTTACAAGGCTAAGGCTTCAGCTATCATCGGTTACGACATCAACTCACTGGTTGCTAACCGTACATTCCTTTCCAGAAACGGCTGGTTTTTAAATGACTAACTTAGATAAAGAATTAGAGGCACTAAATAAGATTACAAATATGCAGAAGAATCTTCTGGGCAGCATCTATGGAGATTTCTTTTCATCAAGCAGCAGTACAGGTGGTTCAACAAGCGGAACATCTAATGTAACTGGGAATACTGTTAAAGAAAAAGATCCTGAGAAGCTTGAACAGGAAAAGAAAATTGGGGAAGCTGCTGATTCACTTGGAAACGCCATCGACAATGCTAACGCAGCACTTGGCGAAGCCAAGGACCTTCTTGCTAAGGATCCTAATATCAAGACTACAGCATCAGAAACAGAGGAGAAACCTGAGGAACCTGAAGAGGATCCGATGGAGTCCCTCGATAAGCTTATAGGACTTACTTCTATCAAGGATGATGTAAAAGAACTGGCTGCCTTTGTTAAGGTTCAGAAGGCCAGACAGGATCAGGGACTTAAATCAGTTCCAGTATCACTTCACCTGGTATTTACAGGTAATCCTGGTACAGGTAAGACTACTGTTGCCAGAATCATCGCAAGGATTTATAAGCAGATCGGAGTATTGTCCAAGGGTCAGCTTGTAGAGGTAGATAGATCAGGGCTTGTAGCTGGCTATGTTGGTCAGACAGCTATCAAGACACAGGAGCAGATCAAGAAGGCTAAGGGTGGCGTTCTCTTTATCGATGAGGCTTATGCTCTTTCTCAGAAGGATGATGCTTTTGGTCAGGAGGCTATTGATACAATCCTCAAGGCTATGGAAGATAACAGAGACGACTTCGTTGTTATCGTAGCTGGATACACAGAGCCTATGAAGAAGTTCATAGAGTCTAACCCAGGTCTCAAGTCCAGATTCAACAAGTATATCGAGTTCTCCGATTACAACATCGATGAGCTTGAAGAGATCTTCTACATGAACTGTAACAAGTACGACTACAAGGTTGATGAGGATGTTAAGCATCAGATCAGAGCTCTTATTACAGCCAAGAAGATTGAGAACATCGATAACTTCGCTAACGCAAGAGAGGTTAGAAACCTCTTCGAGGAGATCATCACTAACCAGGCAAAACGTATCTCAACTCTTGAGAATCCTACTGGTGATGATATGATGACAATCCTTCGTGAGGATTTAGAAGATCTGTCAGTGATTGCGGGAAGTAAGGAAGAGCCAGCGAAAGCTGTGGAAGAGAAGGATGCTGAGGTTTCTGCGGGAACAAAGTCCGAGGACACAGAAGAAACCGCGTAAGTTTGACTTTTTCTCAATATCATAATAAAATCGATAATGTTGCTGATGCGTTTGATGCGCATCAGCAGCTTTATCTTAACAGTATCAATATTGTTTATCGAGGCGTGGCTCAGTTTGGTAGAGCGCTGCGTTCGGGACGTTGCGCGATTTTCATCTTTTTCAACTGAATAGTTTTTTCATCGGGGT
>JAEEGI010001395.1_pt1 | contig 60303 bp, 62 predicted proteins | sample 8958751 | NCBI WGS metagenome assembly JAEEGI01 (sample SAMN16246545, study PRJNA631951) | gut metagenome | biome: gut microbiome; feature: rumen; material: KS-attached | host: Bos | place: Iran: Karaj | collected 2018-10
CCTCCTTGATAGCGTCATTATACTTCTGGTCGCTAATAAACGGCAACAAGGCCTTGCGGTTTGGATCGGCATACCGCTCCAATATCGTAAGGGCCGTCTGATTCAATGGCACCTTGATTGTCAAAGGATGCCCAGTTTTAGTCTTGCGTGCGATATAGTGCACTTCGCCATTGATGACGTTGGCTGTTGTCAAAGACCGCAGGTCGCTTACTCGACAGCCAATGCAGCAATGGAACACGAAGATGTCGCGCTGCACCTCAAGACGTGGACAGTCACTCAAGTCGGCATTCTCGATCTGGCGGCGCTCTTCAACGCTTATATAATAGGGCGAGCCATAGACGTCTTGTGCGATCTTGAACCGCCTGAACGGGTCGTTGGTGGTCAAGCCCTCATTGATTGCCCAGATATAGAATGTCTTGAGTTTCTTGAAGAATCCATTAATCGTATTCTGGCCACGTTGCCCAGGGAAACGGCTCTCCGGCACCTGTTTGATAATCATCGGGAACTGCAGGAGCAACTCATGTTCATTCCTGATGTAGTTTTCTAGGTCATGCAGCAACAACTCGTCAAAGCCATCGAGAGTCAGTTTGAACTTGTGGTTGAGTAATTGTCGATACAATTCGAAACGCATCAAAGTTCGATAGATGACTTTAAGATGGCGCTGCCTACTCAAAGAGATCTCATGACTTGAGATGAAATTGTTATAGATATCAAAGAACGAGGGGGCCTTAGGTTTCCTAGGCTTGTGCTCTTTCTTATTCTCTTCCGCCATGGCTTCTTCTTGAGCCTTATAATATTTGTCGATTTGCGCTGCCAACCAGCCTTTGGAGATGTTATCCATGCCATCAGCAGAGATGCGATTGTCAATATACTCCATCAGCTGCTCAACGCACCCTCTCATCTTAGCAGTATGCTCTACTTCCGGTGTCTTTGTTCGTGAGACTGAAAGAACGAGTCGTTTTGACTTTCGGCCTCGACTACTTAAGTAATGTTCCGTTCGCACATGTTGAGGATTGACAAAGATCCGCGTCGCAGCCTGTTGGTCAATCTTACCCAAGCGAAGACGCAACTGCAGTTCAGAGCGTCCTTCGTTGTTCACCTTTTTCGAGATAGAGAGTTCGTATGCCATAATTAGTATGCTTTTCTTGATGCAAAGATACTATAACAAATTGTAACCGCCAAGAAAAATCCCCATATAAATCCCCATATAATTGAAAAAAAAGTTATTTCCTTTGTTTTGCGTTGTCGAGAAATAACAGCCTCAATAATTAAGTTAAGTAATTGTTTTTCAAATATTTATCTAAAACATTACCACGACAATGCAAAACAATCCAAAACAAAACATTTCAAATCTTGTGTCCTCATCTTGGACACAGTAATAACAGAGGTCGTTGATTTTCAACGATCTCTGTTTTTTTCGTGTCAAATAATTGACGTAGCGCCTTGTGATGAGGGATATTCTGACTTTGTGTAGAATAAAATGGAATTTATTGTTCTATAAGGTCTTTTACTGTCTGCCAAAAATCTGTATCAATTACCGTGATTTTCTCACCACTTAGAGTGAAAGCATCAATGTAGTTATGATTGTCGTGTTTCAGAGATTCTATAGTACAGCCTGTGTCGTACAACCTCGTTTCAATGGTAGAGGCATGATTCCTTATCTCATCGATATGGGTTTCAATGTAAGCATCCGACATGGCAAGGCAAATAAACCTTATTGACTGCAAATATTGCTCACTGAAATCGTTACGCCAACAAGAAGGGATGTAACATCCCTCTACTATAAGGTTCTGCCGATTCTCTATTGCTGTCTTCACCATTTCACGGACAATAGGCCAAAGTTCTTCGGTGAGGGCATCATCTTCTTCAGGTGTGAGAGTGCTCTTGCCACTTCGAATCATGCCCATTTTCAAATGGTCTATAGACAGATAAGGATACTTGAATTTTTCAAGCATCTGCTGGGCCAGTAACGTTTTGCCCGTATGCGATGCACCTGTTATCAGTATAACCATGGATGAGAAACTATTGATTGATCTTCCTGATCAATGACAAATCACCACTTGACAAGGCTTCAAAATTTGCCTCAATCTTCTCGATGTCCCAATCCCACCATCTCAGTTGCAACAGATAGGCGATGAACTCATCGTCAAAACGCATCTTGGTAACTCGGCAGGGATTCCCTACCGCAACAGCATAAGGTGGAATATCTGAGGCGACCACTGAGTTGGCACCGATAATGGCTCCATCACCGATATGAACGCCTGGCATAATGGTTACATGCTGGCCAATCCAGACGTCATTGCCCACAACGGTATCACCCTTCAGGGGCAATTCATCTTTCACCGGTGCAATGGCACTGCCCCAGTCTCCGCCAATGACATAAAACGGATAAGTCGTCACGCCGTCCATCCTGTGATTGGCACCATTCATGACAAATTCCACACCCTTGGCGATAGCGCAGAATTTGCCAATAATCAGCCGATCACCGATGAAGTCGTAGAAATGAGTGACATGCTTCTCGAATTGGTCAGCCCCATCCACGTCATCGTAATAGGTGTAGTCTCCGATGATGATACGCGGATTCTTCACCACGTTCTTGATGAAGCACAGGCTTGGAATGTTCGGATTCGGGAAAGCCTCATTGGGATTGGGTCTGTTCTTTATTTCCATAGATACCGATTTATCTGTCTGTCATTGCTGCAAAGATAGCGATTTCCAGCGAGACACCAGCAGAATTTGCCGGTGTTCTGAGATTTCTTTGTAGTTAATTGATTGCGAGAAGTTCTATAGGCGGCGGGAACCTCAATCCATCTCTTGCAGCCAATCGGTAAGCACATCGCAATACTCCTCATGAGCATCCACGAAACACATATGGCGGGAATGACGGAACAGATGCCAACGGCTGTGAGGAATGTGCTCGTAGAGCGAGGCGGCGACAACGGGCGTACAGATATCCTGCGTACCACTGCAAATCAGTGTCGGCTGGGATATCTGGCTCAGCTGGTCGGTATATTCAAAATCTTTCAGGTTGCCAAGCGGCTGATACTCATTGGGGCCCCAACCATAGAGGTAAGCCTCTGAACCAGCGCGCTTCGGACGTCTGAGACACTCTGGCGAGTGTTCATCGACGCTGGTCACGTAACGCTCAAAATAGTGCTCGTTGGCACGCAAGTAGTCTGGATCATCCCATTTCCCTGTAGCTTCTGCCCGCCTGATGGCCTTCTGATCTTCGGCGGACATATACTTGATGAGCCGATGCTGTTCACTGGCCCACAGCGAACTGGAAGCATGACCAGACGAGAGAATCAGCGACTTGATGCCGGCAGGCTTCTGATCTATCGCATACGCAATAGCCTGCATGGCGCCCCACGACTGTCCGAGGATGTGAACGGCGTCCAGATGAAGATGTTCTCGGATGGCGATGAGTTCGTCAATCCATGTCTTCAATGTCCACAGTTCTGGATGCCCGTCGAGATAAGAATTGCCGCATCCGATCTGGTCGTATGAGATGACTTGCCGACCTGTATCGGCGATGCAGTCGAGCACCTCGAAATAGTTGTGTGTACTGCCTGGGCCACCGTGAAGCAGCAACAAGGGAGCCTTCTCTGACGGTTCGCCTACGATACGATAGTAGGTTTGGTAACCCATAAAGGGCATATAGCCCTCAGTGATGCGATTGTTCATATTAATATTCAACGTTTTAGTTTTCTTCCGTTTTTGGATGCAAAGATAGCGATTTCTCGCGACAAATCTTGTTTTACAACTCTATCTCCTGCCATTAGTTGATGGCGAGCAGTTCGATGTCGAAGATGAGGGTGGAGCCGCCGGGGATGCCAGGCTGGGAGAACTTGCCGTAGCCCATTGAATGTACGCATTTTTGTCTTTCTTCATTTCAACTGCATATATGATTGTAAATAGGATTTGATTTCTAATTTCTCATTTCCTAGCTCCAGGGCTTGAGGCCAAGGAACATTTGTGCCAGGTCGGTGTCGTTGTTGAAGTCGTTGATGAGCTTTTCGCCCTGATCTAAGCGGCCAATGGCCTCCATGTCCTCGCTGGAGAGTTCAAAGTCAAAGATGTCCAGATTGCTGGCCATGCGCTCCTTGTGCGATGTCTTGGGCACCGGCATGATGTCTTGTGACACTAACCAGTTGAGGGCCACTTGGGCGTTGGTTTTGCCATATTTTGTTCCGATGGTCTTGAGTGTCTCGTTTTCAAAGAAACCGTGTCGGCCTTGTGCCAGCGGTCCCCATGCCATGAGTCGTGTGCCATAGTCTTTGATGAGTGCACGCATGGCCTTTTGCTGGGCAAACACATGAGTCTCGAGCTGTAGCACAGCGGGCTTGACGTCCATGTGCTCGGCGATGTCGATAAAACGCACGTTATAGAAGTTGCTCAGTCCGATGGCCCTTGCTTTGCCGGCCTGATGGGCTTTTTCCATAGCCCGATAGGTGCCATAGCAGTCACCATAGGGCTCATGCACCAGCAGCAGATCAACATAGTCGGAGTGCAGTTTGCGCAGCGACTCATCGATGCTTAGTGCCGCACGCTGCTCGCCGGCATTGCTGATCCACACCTTGGTGGTGATGAACAGTTGGTCGCGCGGGATGCCGCACTTCTTGATGGCAGCGCCCACACCTTCTTCGTTCTTATAGTCCTGGGCCGTGTCGATGCTGCGGTATCCAATCTCGATGGCGTCCAGCACGCAGCGCTCGCATTCGGCTGGTGAGAGTCTGAATACGCCAAATCCCAGTGCGGGCATCTCCACACCATTGTTCAGTTGAATCGTTTTCATACAGGTGATATCATGTCATCGGGTTACAATTGATGGCAAAGATAATGATTTAAATCGAAAAAACGCACTTCTCGGCCGCATTGTCTTCCTCTAGAAAGGATTCCATCACAACCCCAACATTGTTTTTTTACAGAAAAATCGCTACCTTTGCCAAATCAACAACAAAATTATTACAGCTATGACTAAATTCATCAGAATAACCGTCTCATTATTCCTGCTGGTGGCTTTTGGGACTGGAGTCGTAACGGCCCAATCAGTGTGGCATCCTATCACGGTAACAGGACAGGTCGTTGATGCTACCGATGGCCAGCCGCTTGTGGCGGTACACATGTGTTACAGGAATGATGCAACTGGGGAGTATAAGCTTCAGGACCTCTCGGATAATGATGGACATTTTGAATTGAGTTATCCCCGTAAGCACATGATGTCAGTGACACGAATTGGCTATATACCACAGCAAATGCACTTTTCCAGTGACACCACCATATTAATAAGACTGGAGAGGGATCCGGCAGTAGTCAAATGTCCAGAAATCTTCTTTATTTCGGGAGTAGTACTTAATGAGGAGTATGATGAGCCATTAATTGGTGCAACCGTACGAATAAAGGGTACAGATATAGGTGTCGCTACAGATATAAATGGTGAATTTGAGATAGAAGCACTAAAGGGAACGGTCCTAGAGATTATGTATGTGGGATATCATGAGAAAGAGATAAAAATCAAGAAAAAAGAACCGATGATAATTAAATTGAGAGATACAGGCGCAATGCTCCAATAGCATCCTCTTCAATTAATTCTTTGACGATGTAAGACGGGACCGATCGGCTGAGCCACATTCGCCGAAGTTTATCTTCGGCAAAAGAAAAAGAATTTGTATATTTGCAGAAATTTAAACTTAAATAACGGGATTTTTCCATCAATTAATTGGGCACCCCATCATGAGCGGTGTATTGGGGAAAAGTCCTTTCCAACAACCCATATCTATGAATATGCTGATGAGAATGAATGCTAAAGTGTTGGTGACGGTAATTGCTTTTGTCGCCATGGGGTTCGCAACAACCAGTGCACAGATTACACAGGAGCAGCTGCGAACCGGAAGTGATGAACAGCTGCTAAGGGAATGGACAAAGGTGATTGCCGGTGATGAGTTTGGCGGAAGAAAGCCCATGACACCCTTTGAGGATAAGACGGTGGACTATCTTGCCAGGCAGTTGGAGGAATTAGGTTTGGAGCCTGCCTTCAACGGCAGTTGGTTCCAGCCCTTTGAAATGATTGCTGTCACAGCCAAGCCCGTGGGTGGCAAGCTCAGTGTGAGCGGGAAGAAGAAATCGATGCTCCGCTATCCCGACGATTTGATCATCTGGACGACTCGCGCCACCAAGAAGGTTGACCTGAAGAAGGCGGAGTATGTGTTCTGCGGTTTTGGCATCAATGCGCCCGAATTCGGCTGGAACGACTACGAGGGCATCGATGTGAAAGGCAAGATTGTGGTCGTGATGGTCAACGATCCCGGCTTTTATGACAGTCAGCTCTTCAGGGGACGCAATATGACCTACTACGGTCGCTGGTTATATAAGTTTGAAGAGGCACAGCGCCAGGGTGCTGCCGGTTGTCTGGTGCTCCACCATACCGAAGCCGCCAGCTACGGCTGGCATGTCTGCGTGAATGGCCACCTGAGTGACAATCTCGCCATCTATGACCCGGATACGCGCAATGCCAACGAACTGGCCGTCCGGGGATGGCTACACGAGGACGGCTGCCGGAAACTGTTTCTTGCGGCCGGCATGGATATGGACAAGGCAGTGGCTGCCGCGAAAAAGCCGGGCTTCAAGAGCTTTCCCCTGAATGTGAGAGGCGATGTGAAGATGAATGTGACCTACGACATTCAGCAGACGCGCAATGTGGGCGGTATCCTTCCAGGAAGCAGTCGGGAAGGGGAGGCAGTGGTGTTCTGTGCCCACTGGGACCACCTGGGCATCGGGAAAGCCAATGAACACGGTGACACGATATATAACGGTGCTGCCGATAATGCGTCCGGCGTTGCTGGAGCTTTGCTCGTCGCCAAGAAGTTCAAGGAGATGCCCCAGACGCGTCGAGACCTGCTGTTTATCTTTCCCTCGTCTGAGGAGAGCGGACTGTTCGGCTCTGCTTATTACTGCGATCACCCTGCCGTGCCGATGGCAAAGACTGTGGCTTGCCTTAATTTTGAGAGCATCGGCCCTGCCGAGCTCACGCACGATGTCGTGATTTTGGGTGGCGGGGAAAGCGACCTGGACAATTATTATGTGGCTGCCGCTGCCGCTCAAGGCAGGTATATCTATTTCGACGATGACAACTCCGACGGCTGGTTTTACCGTTCCGACCACTATAATTTCGTGAAAAAGGGCGTCCGAGCCGTGGTATTGGAAAACGGCCTTAAGCCTGTGGATGTTAGCAAGCCCAATAAATATCCTATGCCGGTGTGGTATCACAAACCGTCTGACGAGTATCGTGAGGATTGGGACCTCAGTGGTACATTGTCCAACGTGAACCTGATTTTCAGCGTAGGACTGTCCTTGTCAAACAATTTGTGAAACAGTGCTGTTTGCGGGTCAATTCTTATCTGATGATGTATTTCTTGCCTAAGTTGATGTAGATTCCAGGTGCCGTGGGCTTGGAGTTGTAAGAACGGCCAATGATGTCAAACCACAGGTTGCTGTCAACGGCTGGCTCATCGCTCTCGATACTGTTGACGGCAGTTGCCCGCTTGATGTATTCAATGCCGGCTGCAGCGTCAATCTTGCCATAGCCCCACCTGATGGGGCTGGCGGCAGTGAACTCGTCGTTGCGCGAGGTGGCGGCAAGCACTTCCTTGATGTCATCTAGTGTGAGGGTGGGGTCGGCTTGAAGCCACAGGGCGTGGTACCGTCAATCAGGCTCACGCCAGCCTCCACAAGCGAGACATCGGTTTTCAACTCCCCTTTACTGGTCGCATCCACCTTTTTCACACCCTTGATGGCAACGAGGGCATCAACCTTGTCGGCAGGAATGCTGATAACAGCCTGATGCCCGAGTTTTGACAACAAGGTAGCGCCTGCCTTGCGGATTTGGGCAAACGTACTCGCCGCATCTTGGAAATCAACCTTCACCACAAATCTGATGCTCGGGTTGGCATCAAGTGCTTGAAGTTTCTTGCTGTTTGAGTCATATTTTGCAGCCCGTTTTTGCAGTAACGACAGTTGTGCGCTAGGGGTGAGTTTGCTGTGAGCGCTCGACATGAGAGCGCTCACAGCAAGCGATAATGGCTAATAAGACAATCTGAAATAACCTATTCTTCATGATTATTTTGTTTCTTCCTCTGTTTGATTGCTTGAAATTTCATTTTCAAGAATTGGAATACACTTTGTTTCTTTTTCTCCCTTAGCTCATATGTTTTTTTGCTGATAAACATTCCGACAAGAACAGGTACCACCGAACAAAATGTCAGATCTAGTATTGCTTTGAATTCATCGGCATAAGATTTGGGCGGTATAGTCAGCAGATCGACTATTGCCAGTGCCAGAGCAGCTAACAAGAAACCGCTGACCAATGTAACAGCCACTCTCCAGAAGTTTCCCCAGTAGTCATAGCCAAACAACTGCTTGTAGGCATAAAAATAGCATAATGGAAGCATTATATAGAAATAGTCACCGAAAAAGTCGGCAAGATCATCCACAATCAGAACCTGAATGGCCATGAACACCGTGATGAAAAAAACTTGCGGTAGCGTGTGCTTGGTGTTGCGTGGCGCATAATGGAAGAGACACCATGTGGGAATAATAAAGAAGCATGTCATGACCAACCATCCCCATCCCGGACTGCTCTCAAGCCAGGCAAAGAACTGAGCGCTCAATGACGTGTTGCCTTGAAATGCCTTGACTTCATTGGAACCGAACAATTTATCAATGAGGACACTGAGCACTCCCATGACAACCAGCATTTTCACTGGCGGGAACGACACTTGCCGCTTGCCGTTGATGTAATCGCTGATGAAATATCCGGGACGCCAAATCAGCTGCCACAGCGAGTACGGCAACGAACGGTTGCCCATTCCCCACACCTCGGCGGTGCTTTGAAGCACACTCTTCCACGATACCTTTTTCAATCCGGCCTTTTGCGAGCAATGCGGACAAAACTTGCCGACAAAGTCATACCCGCAATTCGCGCAATGATGGCGCTCGTTCTCGTCATAACTCCAATCGAAGGGCTCGAGCTGCCATGCCTTGAATCGTTTATATCTTTCCTTTAAAGTCATCCAATGAATTCTTTTTGCAAAGATAGTGTTTTTCCTTAAAAGTGATGTTCTTACAATCATTTTCTCTAGCAAAGACATTACCGTGACACCTTTTGTTTATTCCGTCTCCTCCGTCTCCTCCGTTTCTTCTGTTACTTCCGTTTATTCCGTCTCCTCCGTTAATTGCTCTACATCTCGCCTAAGAACGCGCCTCGCCAATGCAAGAAAAATTGTTTTTTCTTGCAATTGCGATCGGGTTGGATAAATTCCTCACGCTCGACAATAAAAACAAGTTTTCATTGTTCTCGCTTAATCGGAATTTTGCACTACCTTTGCAGTCAAAGAAGCTATTAATCTCGCGCACAGGCCAAGTGCCGCGCCTTAAAACAATTCACTACTTGATATGAACAGATTTATCACACTTGCTCTGGCAATAGGCCTCGCCTTTGCCGGCTCAGCACAAGACCGTTCCCAGGGAGGCATCAGCCCCGACATGATGCGCCAAATCGTTGCCAATTCGGCAGCTAACCAAAACAAGGCCATCAGCAATGCCATGGCGACAAATGCCATCGACGATCTTGCCCGGAACTACCGCAACAACAAGATTACGGACACTCATTTCAGCATCGAGACGCCCAAACAGTCGATCCATAACCAGCGACAGAGCGGGCGCTGCTGGATGTACTCCAGTTTCAACGTGCTGCGCGCCAACTTTGCGCACCGTCATGGCGACTCCATTGCCGTGGAGTTCTCTCACGACTACCTTTTCTTCTACGACCAGCTCGAGAAGGCCAACCTCATGCTGCAGGGCGTGATCGATTGCGCCGACAAACCCATTGACGACACGCGCGTGCAGTTCTTCTTCCACCATCCCATGAACGACGGCGGCACCTTCTGCGGTGCGGCCGACCTTGCCGAGAAATATGGCCTGGTACCCGTTGAGGCCCAGCCCGAGACCTACTCGGCTGAACGCACCTCTCGCATGAGCCAGCTCGTCGCCTCCAAGCTGCGTGAATTCGGCCTGGAACTGCGCCAGATGGTCGCTGACAAAAAGAGCAAAAAGGCCATCAACCAGCGCAAGACCGAGATGCTGGGCACCATCTATTCCATGCTCTCGCTCACGCTGGGCGAGCCCATCAAGTCGTTCACCTACGCTTTCCGCGACAAGAACGGCAAGGCCGTGGGCCCGGCTCGCACCTACACCCCGCTGGAGTTCTACCGCGAGACAGTAGGCGGACCCATCAACGGCACGTTCATCATGGCGATGAACGACCCTCGCAGGGAATACTACAAGACCTATGAAGTGGAATATGACCGCCACACCTACGACGGACACAACTGGCGCTACGTCAACCTCCCCATGGAGGACATCGCCGCCATGGCCATCGCTTCGCTCAAGGATTCCACCAAACTTTATGCCAGCTTCGACGTGGGCAAACAGCTCAACCGTTCCAACGGATACCTAGCCCTCGACAACTTTGACTACGGTACCCTGTTCGGCACCACATTCCCCATGAACAAGGCCCAGCGCATTGCCACGTTTGACAGCGGCTCAACGCACGCCATGACGCTCTGCGCCGTCGATCTTGACGCGGATGGCAATCCCGTCAAGTGGAAAGTGGAGAACTCCTGGGGCGACGACAGCGGACACAAGGGATACATCATCATGACCAACGAGTGGTTCAACGAGTACTCCTTCCGCCTTGTTGTGGACAAGAAATACGTGCCGGAGCGCATCCTCAAGGCCGCCGAAACCAAGCCCGTGATGCTCATGCCCGAAGATCCCCTCTTCGGCACCGATGATTGACAATCAACGGACAATCAGACGCAAAAACTCCTGCCGGCAACTGCTGCGGCAGGAGTTTTTTACTGTAATACCTCGTTATGTCAACCCCAGGAATGGGAGTCAGTGGGATGCCGTTGCGCAAACACCGGGCGCATCCATCCCTCTCATTATGTGCTCAAACTAGAAATAGTCGAAGCCGATGATCGTGTCGACGAAGCGGTGAACGTAGTTGCGGGCGGTGGTGGGCCATTGGAAGCCATAGCGGTAGAGCACCTGTGTGGTGTAGTCGTTGTCGGCTTCGATCCAGCGCATCTGGTGGGTGTTGCTCAGGTTGTAGGCCATGAGCGGACGCAGCAAGGTGACCAGGTCGGGATTGTCCATCATCCGTTCAAGGGCTTTCTGGAATTCCTCTTTCTCCACACGTTTCAAGGTGATGCCGGCGTCGGCAAAGCCATTCAGGATATCGGCAAAATAGGGATGGTGGATGTTATAGGGATGGAATACGGTGCACTCCTTGGGGGCGGTGGCCAGCAACATGATGGCATGAGCCACATCATCGATGGGCGAGAACTCGAAGGTCTGGTTGAGTGCCTCGTAGGGCACCATGCCGATGATGACGTAGGCCCGTAGCAAGGCCAGGAAGTTGTTGGTGTTGAAGTTGATCTGGAACTCGCCGTCCTTACGGCGTGCCGAGAGGTTGCCCACACGCATGATCTTGGCATCGAGACCGTGGTGCAAAATGGCTTCGAGCACCAGTTCCTCGGCCTTGAACTTGGAATAGACGTACTTGTTGGCGTCGATGTTCTGCCCGAGCCACAAATCCTGCTCGGTGAGTTTGATGCCGGGTCCCGGCACACCATCGACACTCAGGCCTGCAATGCTGGTCGTGGAAATGTGGATGAGGCGCGAACCCGTGTGCAGGCAGAAGGTGATGAGATGGCGCACGCTCTCGATGTTGACCAGTTCGATGTCGTTGCCGGCCGAGAAGTGCTTGACGTTGGCCACGCAGTTGACGACGGTGAGTCCCCGGCAGTCGTTGAGGACATCGAGAGTGTTGGGCTTGGTGATCTCGGCGGCAAATGCGGTGACGCGCTCGTCGAAGCGATTGAACACCTCGGCCTCGCCGAAGTAATAGAAGAACATGGTCTTGAGGCGGCGCATCGGGTCTTCTCCGCCATTGACGCGCAGCGGACAGTAGATATGGCCGTCGTAGGTGGTCAGCAACTCGTTGAGGATGTGCATGCCCAGATAGCCCGTAGCACCTGTGAGCAATACGTCGCCCACGGGTTGGCGCTCCCCGTTAAGGAAGGCCGACAAGTTGTTCCCCTTCAGATGAGCGTTGATAGATGCCAGTTGAGGATTGGTTGCGGCAGCATCTTCGCCCTTCACGCTGGGTTTCACGTCCTTGGCCTCAGGTTCTTCATCCTTCGATTCTGCCTGTTCGTTCACCAGAGCAGCCAATGCGCGTGGCGTCTTTTGGTCGAAGAGGTCGTTGAAGACAATCTGCACGCCGTGTTTGCTGGCTTCGACAATGACCTTGATGGCATTGAGGCTGGTGCCGCCGATCTCGAAGAAATCATCGAGGGCGCCTACCTGGTCAATGCCCAGGACTTCCGAGAAGATGCGGGTAAACAGTTGTTCGGTCTCGCCTTCGGGAGCCACATAGTCGATGCTGCGCTTCAGCTCGGGCATGGGCAGCGTCTTGCGGTTGATTTTCCCGTTTGGCGTCATTGGCATGGCCTCGAGGCGCATATAGGTGTCAGGCACCATATATTCGGCCAGCGACGAGGCGGCCAGAGCGGCGCGCAGGCTTTCATCGTCGATGGTTGCCCCTTCGGCCACGGTATAGTAGAGCACCAGGTGCTCGTTGCCCATCACCTTGCGCACCTCGGCAGCAGCCTGCTTGATGCCCTCGATGTTGAGCGCTTTGCTTTCGATTTCGCCCAGCTCGATGCGGAAACCGCGCAGCTTCACCTGCGTGTCGATGCGTCCCATGTACTCTATTTGTCCGTCCTCGTTCCAGCGGCACAGGTCGCCGGTGTGGTACATGCGCACAGGGCGTCCCCAGCGGTCCTGCTGCACGAACGGGCAGTCGACAAACGACTTGGCCGTTCGCTCGGGCAAGCGCCAGTAGCCGCGTCCCACCTGAATGCCGGCAAAGCACAACTCGCCGGCCACGCCCTGGGGCACGAGGTTACCAGCAGTGTCAACGATGAAGTTCCAGTTGTTGGCCACGCTCTCACCGATGGGGATGTTCTCGATGCGTTGACCCGGTGGGATGGCATAGTAAGACGTGTCGTCGGTGCACTCGGTCGGGCCATAGACATTGATGATCTCGATGTGGTCGCTATAGACGCCGTCCATCTTCTCGCCGCCACCCGTGGTGAAGCGGATGGGCAGGTCGTCGAAGGTGTTCAGCAGCAGGCATGTCATCGCCGTTGAATAGCCGCCACCGGTAATCTGATGGTCGATGAGGAATTGGCGGATGGCATTCAGGTCTTTGCGGATCTCGGTCGGCATGATGTGGAACGAGCCGCCCAGCGTGAGCACGGGATACATGTCCTCGATGTGGGCGTCGAACGAGAATGAGCGGTGGCCGCTGATGCGGTCGGCAGCGGTCAGCTTCTCCATGTCGATGACAACGGCGATGAAGTTGCGCAATCCGGCCTGGTGTAGCATGGCGCCTTTAGGCTTGCCCGTAGAGCCCGACGTGTAGATCATATAGGCCAGACCGTCGGGGTGAGAGAGGTCGATAGCCCCCGTGGGAGCGGCCTCGGCCACCGTTGCCATGAAGTCGTCGATGAAGAACGTGCGGGCCTCGGCGGTGTCGAAGTTCCCTTCAGCCTGTTTGGCGGCCAGCACCTCGTGCGAGGTGATGAGCACCTTGGACTCGGAGTTCTCGAGCATATAGCTCAATCGCTCGTTGGGATATTCAAAGTCGAGTGGGGTATAGGCGGCGCCGGCCTTGTGGATTGCCAGCACCGACAGCGGGAATTCCTTGGTGCGGTCGAGCATGACGCAGACGAAGTCGTCGGGCTTCACGCCGAACTCGATGAGCCGGTGGGCCAGCATGTTCGAGTAACGGTCCATCTCGCCGTAGGTCAGCTGGCTGTCTTTATCCACCACGGCAGGGGCGTCGGGCGTGCGCTTGGCCTGCTCGGTAAACAGATTGGCGAACGTCTTGCTCAGGTCAACATCAATATCCTTGCCGGTTCCTATCTTGATGATGCGCTCGGCCTCGGCATCGCTCACGATGCTGACGCTGTCGATGGGTTTGTCCAGACCCGCCATCATCTGCTGCATGGTAGCCTTGATGGCGTCGGCCATCATGCGCATGGTCTTGCGGCTGTTCATCGCCAGGCTCGACTCCATGCGGATGTCGTAATACTCGTCCTGGCTAGACGTGTCGCCTGCCACGTCGGCACCCACGATGAAGATGTGAGCCAGCAGGTCATAGAACACATCGCCGCGGTCTTGCTGCACAAACGGGCAGTGCTGGTCGCCAAAGTGGTATTCCTCCTCCCAGCCGGGCAGGGCGGTGAAGTTGAACGAGATGCCTGGCTGCACGCCCAAGTCGCGGCAGAAGTGTGAGAACGGATAGGCCAGCTGCGCCAGCGTGTCCTTCATCTCGGTGTTGACGGCGGCGATATACTCGCGCACGGTCTGCCCCTTCTGGATTTCCATCATGAACGGGATAGTGCGTACAAACATGCCGTAGGCCTCCCGCACGCGCGGGTCTCGGCGTCCGTGATAGATGGTGGTATAGGCTACCTTGTCCTCGCGCAGGATTCGGGCGAGCGCATAACTGAATGCCGCCTGGAAAATCTGATAAGGCTTAAAGCCCTGCTCTTGGCACCAGTTGTCTACCATCGGTCGGCTGATATAGGCCGATTCCTGTCCCATCTGGCCCACGGGATTCTCGGGACGCGCCGACAGCGTGGCAAGGTCCATGCCGGCATATTTCTCCTTCATCACGCTCTTGGCACGCTGATATTCCTCGTCGCCCAGGCGGGCATACTCGTCGGCAGCGGCTTCCAGCATGCCGTACTCCAGCACGGGTAAGGGTTTGCCCTCAAAGGCCAGCGGCAGGTCGCGCTGCGGTAGCAGCACCAGATAGCTTGTGCCGTCGGTCACCATGTGGTGGATGTCCACCAGCAGGTAATTCTTCCCGGGTGTCGTCACCAACTCAGCCCTGATCAGCGGCTCGTCGCCCATGATGTCGAACGGGCGGCAAAAACCGTGGTGGGCATACTCCTGGAAGTCGGATTCGGACATCTCGCGGCGCACCACGGTCAGCGTCTTGTTCTCATCGATATACTGGCGGGGCTCGCCATTCTCGTCGATCAGGAAGCGCGTTTTCAGCTCCTTCCTTGCCGTGAAGATGGTCTGAAGGGCGGCCTCCACGCGGTCGAGGTTGATGTCGTCACTCAGGGGCACGATACAGGGAATGTTATACTGCATCACTTGAGGATACTTCATGCAGTCATAAAACACGCCCAATTGGGATTGGAGCAATGGATAAAGTTTCATATCATTGATAGTTAAATATTATTCTGTATCTCAAACTTCAGGAAAATATTCCAGACTGAACGCAAATGTACAACATTTCTTAGAAACAGACATAGAAAAAGGAATGAAAGTAGGATTAAAGGAGCAAAGCATGTCCCGTAATCCGAGCCATTGGCTCGGAAAAAGAGTCCCCTGTGCCGCGACACCGTCGCGGCACCATTAACAAAGCCGGTAATTTTGGAGCAGCATCTTACCTCCTCACGAGCAAAGCGTACTCTATTTATTCGAGAGCTCGATGGCCTGTTTGCCGGAGAGGTGGTCGATCTCGAGGCGCAGGAGCAGAACGCGATCCAGCGATTTGTCGATCTCGTGCTGCAGGCCGGGCTCATCGTTGGGGGTGTACCGGCGGCCCAACTGTCGCAAGGCCTGCACCTTCTCGTTGGTGTCCTCGAGGATGTGGATGCGGCCAAAGGCGATCACGCTCCTGAAGTAGGTCGTGAACTCGGCGGGTTTGATGTCATCCTGCTCGATAACGCAGAACGAGCATCGGTTGTCGCGCCTGATGGCATCGACTTTGTGCCCCTCTACGGCCGAATGGAAAATGATAGCCCCGTCGGCATAGACATAACTGAGGGGCACGGCGTACGGGTAGCCGCCGTCACCCGTCAGTGCGAGCACGCCCGAAGTGCATCGGCCGAGGATGCACTCACATTCTTCACGGGATAATTGCTGCCGATTGCGGCGCATGGGTCTGAATGCTGTCATGATGATAGTCGTGTTAGCGGTTATTTCATGCGTTTCTCGAACACGAACAGGCCGTCGTTGGGGTCGAACTGTTCGGGCATGTTCGGGTCGCGGTGATGGGCGTTGAAGAACTCGATGGCATGGAAGCCGCAGCAGTTGATGTAGAAGTGGATGTTGCGGCGGTCGAAATAGGGGGTGCAGGTCTCCCACACCTCAACCTCGGGGTGCATTGCCTCGAGGGCCCTCCAGATGGCCTGGCCGATGCCCTTGCCCTGCACGCCGACTTTCACGTAGAGGAATGACAGTTCCCCACGATGCTTAGCGCTATCGATGATGATGATGGCTCCGCCCATGCGCTGGCCGTCGGCAGCGACAGCCTCATAGGCCTCGGCGCCCTCGGCCCGCAGTGCCTGGTAGAAGTCCCCGTCGGGCAGCACCTGCCACTGGTTCTCGCCGTCTTCTTTGATATGTCCCTGAAAGCCGCTCTCGAATGCCTCTTGCATTTCCTCCTTGAAGGCGATGTCGCGCTCCTCAGCGACCCTGATAAGCCTGATACCTGATTCCATCATATTTCGTTTTAGATCATTGTTTTTGATAGCCATTAATGCTGAATTTCATTTCTCAAAGGGCAAAGTTAGCCATTTCTGCTGAAACATCCGCATCTGCCTTGGATTTACTTTGCGGCGACCCAGCAACCGGCTGCCATGATGGCCGAGGCGATGACAAAAATCGGGGTGATGGGTTCGCCAAGCATTATAATCGACAATAGGGCACCGATAAAGGGCGCCAGCGCATAGTAGGTGCTGGTCTTGGCTGCTCCGATGGCCCGTTGAGCATAGGTGTAGAAGTAGATGCTCAGACCGTAGGCTACATAGCCCAGCAGGAGTATGATGGCCAGGTGCTGAGGGTGAGGGAGGTGTTCACCAATGGCAAAAGCGATGGCAAGGGCTCCCAGACCGGAGCCGAAGCCCTTGATGGTGACAATCTGCATCGGGTCGCGGTCGGCAATCTGGCGGGTACAGTTGTTCTCCAGACCCCAGCAGATGGTGGCACCGAGCACGAGCAGGGAGCCGCGTGAGAAGGTCAGCGCCTCGCCGATGCTGCCGTCATCTAGCGAGAGCAGGATGCTGGCAACAGTGACCAGGGCAATGGCTATCCATAGCCGACGTCCGACTGCCTCGCTGAAGAACAGCAGCGCGATAAGGGCTGTGGCTACAATCTCGAAGTTGTTCAGCAGTGACGTGTTGGCGGCTGAGCACGTCTTCAAGCCATACATCATCAGGATGGGAGCGATGATGTCGAGCACGACCAAGGATGGTGTGCCCATCACCATCACGGGCAGTGTGAGTGTCCCCGGCACCTACACCCTGAATGGCAAAGACTTGACCATGAACCTCAATAAAGGTCAGGCCGAGGTGGATTTTGACTATGAGATCAAGGGCATGGACGCCAAGACCAAGGCCAAGATGGACAAGCAAATAAGGGGCGAACTCAATGGCCTGAAAGGCGAATTCAAAAATACGATGCTTAACGGCATGCCCAAGATGCACAACATGAAGATCGTCTCGCTCACCAACAAGGAACTCATCCTCAAGATTGACAACGGACGCGAAATGCCGTTCTACGCATTATAACGATTAACCAATCATCATCACCACAACACGAAGGGTGCAGACAGCCAATGTCCTGCACCCTTCGCATTTGTGAATAAAGTTAGAACTCGAGGGGGATGGCGAGTTTGAAGATGATGTTGCGGCCCATGTTCAAGACACCCTGGCGACCGGTGACGGGATTGACGTCGGCATATTTGAGGCGGCTCAGGTGACTCTGATAGGCCTTATTGGTGAGGTTGGTCCCCATGATGCTCAAGCAAGCCACACGCTGTCCTTTGCACATGATGTCGGTACCGATGGCGGCATTCAGCAGGCAATAGGCCGGTGTGGCGGTTTCGGTGTCATCGGCGCGGTAGTAGTGGTCCTGCTTGAAGTTATAGTCCACGCCCAGCGATACGAAGGCGTTATTCAGCAAGCGCCCGTCGTGCAGGATTTCCCATTTGATGTCGCTCTGCCAGCGCGGTGCAGGCGTGAAGGGCAGATACTTCGATTCCTCGGGCTGGTGCAGCTGCACGGCATTGACCAGGGCAAAACTGCTGCCCAAGTGCAGGAAGTGCCAGGGATGGATGTCCAGTGCCACCTCGCCGCCCAGCAATTGTGCGTCGCCGCTGTGGTAGCGATAGGTCATGAACTCATCGTCGATGACCATGTCCGTGCGATGGATGAAGATGTAGTTGTCGATGCGGTTGCTGAACAGTGACAGCTGTGCATCCAGCCATGACGTGGTCAATTCGGCTCCAAGGTCAAACTGCAGGCTGAACTCGGGCTTGAGTTCGCGGTTGCCCACCTCGTAGCGCAGCGAGCCTTCATGCACGCCGTTGCTGGCCAACTCGCTGATGTTGGGGGCGCGGAAACCGCGGGCCGCATTGACCCTCAGGTCGAGATGCTCGGTGGCGTGCCACACGGCGCCCACACTGGCGGTGAAGCCGTTGAAGTCGCGCTTGAAGGCCTGGAAGCGCAGGGCGCCGTCATCCATCAGCTCGCGGCTGTCAAGATGGCGGTTGTCAAAGCGCAGACCGCCGTTCAGTGCCCAGCTGCCGACGTTGGCCGTCGTTGTGACGAATGCACCGAAGTCAAACAGGCTGTAGTCGGGAATCAGGAACTCGTCGCCCTCGTTGAGCGAGCGTTGCCACATGCCACTCACGCCACTGGTGATGCGCCAGTCTTCTCCCAAGCGCCGTGTTACGTAGTGGACGTTGTAGTTGACCGTATGCAGCTTAAGGTAAAGCCCGTATTCGTCGGGCTCCTCAAATTCCTGGCGGCGGTTCTGCTGGTAAGCCAGCACGGCGTTGAGCCTGCCGTCGCCCAGATAGAACGCGTTATCGAGCACGGCTTTGTAGTGATAGACCTGCTGGTAGGGTAGGCCGTGGTGATAGGTCTTGGCGTCGGCATAGGGTTGCTCCAGTTCGCCCGTCAGCGGGTCGCGCTCACCCTCGGCGATGCTGGGCGTGAGGTGGAAATAGGAGCCAATCAGGCGCGTGTGGCCCCATTCCTTGTTGATGCCGAGCATACCCGACAGGGCACGCTCGCGGAACTGCGTGTTGGGCACATAGCCGTCACCCGGGGTCTTGTAGGCGTGGGCGAACTTGTCGCCATAGCGGATGTTCCATGCCAGGCCCTGCTTGTTGCCGCCGTAGTTGAACGAGTAGTTAACGAGTCCGCTGTTGGTGTGGTACTCGCTGTTCACGTTCAGGCGCATCTTGCCCAGCGGCACCACGGGGTCGGTGTTGAGTTTGAGGACTCCCGCCAGGGCATCCGAGCCGTAGAGCAGGCTTGCGGGACCCTTGAGCACCTCGACCGAGCTCACGGCGTTGCCGTCAATCTCCACGCCGTGCTCGTCGCCCCACTGTTGTCCCTCCTGGCGCACGCCGTCGGCCACAACAACCACACGGTTATAGCCCAGTCCGCGGATGACGGGCTTGGAAATGCCGCTACCGGTGCTCACCTGCGACACGCCGGGCAGTTTGGCCACTGCATCAACAATGTTGGTGGCAGGGGTCATGCGCAGGCTGTTACGGTCAACGATGCCCGCAGGCATCGACATGTCCTGCATCTTCACGGCACCGGTAGGACCGGTGACAACCACTTGTTTAAGTTCTATGTGGCGAAAGAACACGTCGGTCGAGTCGAGCACGACCGCTTCTTGCGCTGCCATCGTGCACGTGCACGCCAGCAGCAGAATCGATAGATATGATTTCATGCTGTGATTCTTTTAATGATAAAAAGGGATGTTGATAAGGCCGGATAATCGGTCATCGACTATCTGGCAAGAACTGATGAATCACAGTATTGACGGGGGAGCACGCAGTGACGGCTGGGCCACAACCCTGGCGACAGGCTCGGTGGCTAGGAAATACTCCAGATGGGCTGCAACTTGCTTCACCACATGGCTGATTACCGTGCGGGGAACATCAATCTGTGTGCTCAAGAATCGGCACGACAGGCACTCATCAATGTGATGGTTGCCTGCTGTGATGTGGCCTGAATGGTGAACCGCAGTGTGGCATTGGTCACAATCGACAGCCTTGGAGAAATCGTTGATGGAATGCACATGGAGCGAAGCAAGCAATACCATCGGCACATATACCGACAGTATCATCCACGCAAACCATCGTTGCTTGCGAGTGATGCCGTTATGTGAAAACTTGCCGCTCATGCGCCGCAAAGGTAGTGATATTTCTCAATAAACAAAATCCTAAACTGGAAAAAAACAGACTCCATGAAGAGCAGGATTGTCGCAATAATTTGACCCGTTTCTCGTTATAAATATGAGTCTTATTGATAGAAACCCAATTCAGATACACAATGGAAAATCATTAACCCCAAAATGGTGAGCAGGTCAATGGCTCACGAAACTTAAGTCTCATTCTAAACTTTTTAGGACATGTTAAAGAAACTATTCATTATCATGCTCATGGGCATGATGATCCTGGGGGCCATGGCTCAAGGGGGCAAATTCACTGTAAAAGGTACGTTTGAGGGCCGCAAAGACTCGGTTACCCTCGAAGTGGTGGATGTTAACAGCTGGGAAACCATTGCCAAGGAAACACGTGCCATCACAGGCGAGATGCATGAGCTCACCTTCGACCTGAAGGATGCGGCATTGTTCTCTGTGACCGACGTGAAAGGGCTTACCACGGTACTTCCTGCTATCCCAAGGGAGACGCTCCTCTTTTATCAAAACGACCACAAGGTCACCCACTTGGGCGGCTCACAATTCTATGTGGACTATGACGAAGCTCAGCAAATCATTGGCCCGATTCTGCTTGGCATCAATGAGTGCAATAAGCATCTGAGTGGTGAATTCGGGCCGTTATATGGTGATGAATATGATCTATATAGCAAGTTGTACATCAAGCTAGTCAATGAAGTGCTGATTCCTGTAGTGCACAACTATATCAAGGCCCACCCCGACCAGGATGCTGCAGCAGCGCTGATATTTCTCTTCGCTTTTGATTCCAAGGAAATAGAGAGAGCCGCAGCCATGCTGACCGAACGCGCCCGCAACAGCGTGGCGGCAAACCTCTATAAGGCGGTCAACCGGGAGACAGTCGTCCGTAACGTCGAGAGTCCTACAGACTGAAATATCAACATATAAAACAAATCCGAGCGCACCTTTTTAGGGGTGCGCTCGGTCTAATAAATACGGGGTGTCTAAAATTACCAGTTGAGGGGCTCCTGCAGGATGATGCCGTCGGTCATGGGACTGTCGGCCTCGGTGAACGGGGTGGCCTTGTACTGGATGCAGAGCATCGTCAGGTCCTCGTTGCCGGTGTTCTTCAACGCGCGCTTGCCGTTGGGTGAAACGCGGATGACGCTACCCTCGCTGACGGGGAAAATCTCACCATCGACCTGGTACTGGCCCTCGCCACGCAGGATGAAGTAGAGTTCCTCGTGGGTCTTGTGGGTGTGGAGGAAACCGCTGTCCTGTCCGGGTACGAGCGTCTGGAAAGAGAACTCGCTGGCTGCGGCGCCAACGGCCTGTCCGCCGAAGACCTTGCCCTGAATAGTGAAGTCCGGGCCCATGGGCAACTCGTGTTCAATAATCTCGCTGATGCGGCCAACGTTGATGGCGGCATAATTTGCACCCTGTGCAATCTTTTCAATCTGTTTCATTGTTGTAAAATGTGATTAATGTTTTTTATTGGATGAATATTTCTTACGGTCATTCAAGATGTCGGCTAGGTTGGCCAGCGCCCACTCAATCAGGCTGTTGATGTGCGGCATGAGCGACTTGCCGCGTTCGGTGATGCTGTACTCCACCCGTGGCGGTATCTCGGCATAGGCCTGCCTCAGCACCAGCCCGTCGGCCTCCAGGTTGCGCAGCGCCACGGTGAGCATCTTCTGCGAGATGTCGGGGATGGCTGCGAGGATGTCTGAATACCGCATCGCCGTGTCCTTGCCGTCGAGCGTGTACAGTATCAGCATCGACCAGCGGTCGCTGATGCGCGACAGGATATTGCGTATCGGGCAATCGGGAAAATAGGGATCAACTATAATGTCTCGTAACATATTTTGTTCTGATTATCAGTTTTACTAACTTTTCTCTCGTTTCGGTTGCAAAGTTACTACTGTTGGTTGACATGACAATGAACCGCCCGAAATGTTCGCTACGCACTTTGATGTTAGAAATGGCCAAATCAACGGATTAAAAAACTCACTTTTATGCTTTATTAAGACTTGAACGACCCTTCCAACGACGCCGAATGCAACCCTTTTGCAAAAGTTGCGTCTTTTTCTCCTCAATAGACTTGAGATGGATTATATGAATTGGGTCACAGTTCGATGTAGAGCAGGACAATGTCCTCGTAGTGGCCGTCTTTCATGAGGAAGCCCTGGGGAATAGTGCCCAGGCGTGTGAAGCCCAGGCGCTCATACAGGTGCAGAGCATGGACGTTGGCCGCTACGACAGCGTTGAATTGCATGAGGCGGAAGCCCAGCCGTGCGCCCATGGCCAGCGAGTCCTTGACGAGCTGCTCGCCGATGTGCAATCCGCGTTTGTCCGACCTGACGGCATAGCTGGTGTTGGCGATATGCCCGCACCGGCCCACGTTGTTGGGATGCAGGATGTAGAGGCCGACGACCTCGCCCGTCTCGTTATCCATGGCCACGCCGGTATAGGACTGGCTGGTGAAGAAGTCGTCTGCCTCCGGCTCGGTCAGTTCGTCAAGTTGTGGGAAGGCCACGCCCTCGCGCACCACCTCGTTCCAGATCTCCATGGCCTGGGCCGCGTCCTGTTTCTGATATTCCCTGACGGTAATCATTTGGTTCAAGGGGTGTTATTTCTCATACAACTCCAGGGGCAGGCCATCGGGGTCATGGAAGAACATGAAGCGGCGGTTGGTCGAGGGGTCTATCCTGATGGCTTCATGCTCGACGCCCAATCTTTCCAGTTCTTCAACTTCGGCCAGAATGTTGTCAACTTCAAAGGCCAGGTGACGAAGGCCTGCCGCCTCGGGATTTGTCGGTCGTGCAGGCGGTGACGGGAATGAGAACAACTCAATCACATATTGGTTGTCCAGGGCCAGGTCGGTCTTGTAACCCTTGCTTTCTTCACGATAATTCTCGGCCAGGACGGTAAACCCCAGCACCCTTTTGTAAAACTCTAGAGTCCGCTCATAGTCCGAGCAGATGATGGCAATGTGATGTACTCTATTGACGTGTATCATAATTGTTCAAATTACAGCCGTGGAGAAGTCGTTGAGGGAATGCACATGAAGCGAAGCAAGCACCATCGGCACATAGACCAACAGGATGATCCATGCAAACCATCGCTGCCTGCGCGTGATGTCGATATGTATATGCCTGCGCTTCATTGGCCGCAAAGGTAGTAATATTTCTAAAAAACCAAATTTTATAGTGCAAAATTTCAGATTAAGATAGCCCTATGCACTCAAGTTTCGAGAACAGATATCTAGCCCAACTGTTGCGGGAGTTGGAGTAAATTCATACCTTTGCGAGTGAAGAACCATTTAACAGGATATGATTATGAAACATTTATCTTTTTTCTCAATTATTGCACTGCTGTGCATCATCGGGCTCAGCGCTTGCGACAGCGCAGTGTTTGACCTCGACAAGTACCACCGCAATGCCAAGCAAGCCGTCGAAGTCCTCTTCAACGAGCTGCCCAACAAAAGCGACAAGAAATTCCTTAAAGAAGCCGTCAAGTTCAAGAAGAATGACAAACTGAGCGACTATCAGAAAAATGAATTCTTCAAACAACTGACACAGAAGAATTTCAAAGTCACCGCCAAGAAGATGAAAGTGCGTGACGGCTACACCGAGGTGGTGTGCGACATCACACTGAGCGACGGCACCGTGAAACAGAAAAAATTCCGCCTATACAAGGAAGACAACGTGTGGAAGACACTGATCGGCTTCTCAGAGATAAGGGATGCTATTTTCAAGTAAGTTCCTATCAACATCGACAAGGTACTGAAAACCATCAATAAACGTATGAAAAAAATTTTCATTTTTGCCATCATTTTGACGATGTTATCGATGCAAGATGCTATTGCGCAGTCACTTGAGGGCTATAAGGAGGTAAATCTCAAAGAGGAGTTCACCGACAATGCGTTCACGTTCTTTTCGCGTGCGCCCATCCTGCTGTCGGGTGACGAGACGGAACACAATGCCATGACCATAGGGTGGGGCAGTCTGGGCAATTATCTGGGTTACAACCGCTTGACCGTGAGCGTATATGTGGCTCCGGCGCGTTACACCTACGAGTTCATGGAGCGTTATCCGCGTTTCACCATCATGGAGTTTGACGACGAGCGGGTGGCGCAATACATGGGCAGCCACAGCGGACGCGACGGTGACAAAGCCGCGGCATTAGGCCTGCATGTGGCCTACACGCCCAGCGGAACGCCTTATTACACCGAGGCCAAGACTGTCATCGAGTGCGAAATCATCACCGCCTTCCACCAAGAGGAAAAGGACTTCCGCAACGACAGCCCGCGCAAATTCTATGACGGGTTCAGCGCCGGCATCCACACCGTCTATATCGGTGAAGTCATCGGCGCCTGGAGGAAGTAAACCCGCCCGTTGTATATTTAACGTAAGTTCGACGAAAATAGAGACCTGGCACCATACACCTCCCTTTGGTTAGGGAGAGAGCAAAAACCTTCACTGCCTGGGGCATGCCAAGCAAAAACCTTAGCGCCTTTGCGTCTTAGCGTGGGGTTTAGTGGTTATTATTTCTTTTTGAAGATCAGATGCATCGTCTCGGGGTCGAGGGGTTGCATCGTGGGCAGTTTCAGGCTTTTCACCATGTGCAGCGTGCCCTGCTTGTACTTCTGGAAATGCTCGGTCTTGAGGTGCGCCTGGTAGGCGGTATCCGAGGCATATATTTCAAGGATACGGATTTGAGTCGGATCCTCGGCACTCTGCATCGGAAACTGACAGATGACGCCCGGCTCACGCTCCACGCTCAGGCGGTCCACCTCGTTGGCAAACGCGAGATACTCCTCCAAGTACTGCGGATAGACTTCAATTTCGGCAATGCGTACAATCATGTCCTCGCAGGGTACGGGACTTGTAAATTCCTCATCGCTCACCTTGCTCAACTGCACGGCATGCTCTTCATCCTCGACTATCTCGGTGACGGTCATGCACTCGGCTGCGCTCCAGGGCGTGGCACCATTCCAATGGCGTACATTGGGCGCAGTGGTCACCACGTCGCCTTTGCGCAGCAGCTGCTTGGGCTTGCCCTCCTCCTGATAGTAGGCCTCGCCGTTGAGCACCATCAGCACTTGTGTGGCATTGGGATGATAGTGCCATGAATTGCGGCTTCCCTGCTCAAAGAGGAAATTGGTGGTCATCTGCCGATCGCTGCGACTGAGTACCGAGATGTGGACAGTGCCCGTGTTAAACTCGGCGGGAGCGGTGAATTCTGCGGGGAATATGGTCTGCGCCTGAACAGCGGCCGACAGACTCAGCAGGGCCGCAAACAACAGGATTGATATCTTCTTCATCGTCGTATGGTCATTTGAATAATTGATGTGCATTCTTGTACAGGAACATCTCCTTGAACGGCGCCAGGTCGGGCTCGTCGGTGAGGTACTGTTTCATCCTCGCCAGGCTCTGAGTGAGCACCTGTGGGGCGACGTAGGGATAGTCCGAGCCATACAGCAGATGGTCGGGCGTGGTAATCGTCAGCATCATGCGGATGGTCTCGGGTGAATGGGCTCCAGCCAGGTCATAGTAGAGCGTGGCCAAGTTGGCCTCCCAATCGATGTTGCCCACCATCTTGTTGGCCTGCATGACGGGCGTGAGCGACTTCATGCGCGGAATGGCCAGCGGCAGATAGGCCCCGCAATGGGGAACCACAACCTTGACATTGGGATAACAGGCCAGCACATTGCGGCTGATCATGTTGGTCACGGCGCGGGTCGTCTCCGACAGGTATTCCTGCATGGCGAGCGGGGTCTGTGCCATCACCTCATGGTTGACAGGATCAGGACAGTGCGGGTGCAGGATGATGACTGCCCTGCGCTCATTGAGCACGGCAAACAGCGTATCCAGTTCCGGTGCGCCCAGGTATTGCCCCTTGACGTTTGTCGCCAGTTTGATGCCGTCGGCCTTCAATACATCCAGCGCATAAATAGCCTCGCTGATAGCCGCATCCACATCGGGCAACGGCAGCGCGGCGCAAAATATGAACCGGCCGGGGTGCTCACGCTTGATGCGGGCCGCCTCCTCGTTGGTTGCTCTCACCACATCGGCCGAGGAGGGCTGCGGTGCGGCCAGCGTCAGCACCGAGGTCTCGACGCCTGCTTCGTCCATCCACTGCAGATGGCTCTCCACGTCATACTGCGGTAGCGGGAAACCCTCCTCCATGAGTCGGCCTTCACTTTCCAGCGCAGAAACGAAGCCAGGAGTGATGATGTGGCTATGCACATCCATCACTCCCTGAGCCATCATGCTTAAGGCCATAGCCATGTATAGAAACGTGACTTTGATTCTCATATCATTCCATACTGTGCTCCCAGCCACCGCGGGTATCGATGCCGGTGGCATCCGCCAGTTTCTCTAATCTTTCTGCCTCTTCGGCTGTCAACTGGATCTTTGCGGCTTCGGCAGCCTCGATCACGTGGCGCTCCTTGGTCGCTCCAATAAGAGGCAAGGCTCCCTTGGCGATGGCCCAAGCGATGCCTATCTGTGGACACGATGCGCCATACTTCTTGCCTATAGCGGTCATCTCGTTGGTCAGAGCCTCTAATTGAGGCAGCACGGGGTTATACTTCTTGCCGCGGTCACTCTCTTCGGGCAGCGGGTTCTCCTTGTTGTACTTGCCGCTGAGCGCACCTTGTTCCAGCACCATGTAGGCCCAGAATTCGATGCCGTTCTTCTTGCAGTAGTCAAGCACGCCGCCTTTCTCGCTGGAGCGGTACAGCAACGAGAAATGGTTCTGGACGGCCGATACCTTGAAGCCGGCTTCGCCCAGGATTTCGTTGGCGCGTTCAATCTCCTGGATGTTATGGTTGGATACGCCCACGCGTTTCACCTTGCCACTCTTCAACAAGGGGATAAGCCCTGGTGTCCAACGCTCCACGTCCATGGGATTATGGATCCAGTACATGTCGATGTAACCGCAATCCATGCGCTCGATGGATGCGTCGGCCATCTTCTCGACGCTGTTCTCAAAAATCTCGGCAATCTGCGGGGTGAACTTGGTTGAAATCGCCACATCGTCGCGGTTCACGCCTTTGGCAAGCGAGCCGAGGATGCGCTCCGATTCGCCCATGCCGTAAACTGTGGCGGTGTCCCACAGGTTCAGGCCGGCCTTCATCGCTGCCTCGAAAACGGGTTTCAGATTCTCAACATTGGTATTGGAACCGAACACGGCATCGCCGCCAAACGCACCTGCGCCCCAAGCCCAGGTACCCAATGCAATCTTTGTCTCCTTCATCATCGTATTTTTTACTGTAAAATAATTGTTTGTTACTGGTTGCAAAGGTACTAAGACATGATGACCTGACAGTTAAATAAATTACGGATAAATCAACCAAATGCTTGGATTATGACAATTAATGTGTAATTTTGCATATATCATCATGAAGAAAGTTCTCAAAGTCCATAATGTCAACGACTATGCCAGGTATATCGGTGCGCCTGTGCTGCATCCGCTCGTCTCGGTGATCCACTACGACGAGTTGGAGCATTGCCGGCACTCGTTGAATAACTACGATGTATATGGGCTCTTCATTGCCGATGAAACCTTGGAGGAGTTGACCTATGGTCTCACAACCTATGACCTGCACCGTCATGCCTTGATGTGCGTCTCACCAGGGCAGATAGGCGGCAAGGCTGACATCGGAGAGGAAATCCAGACCAAGGGCTGGGCTCTGTTGTTTGACCCCATACTGGTCAACGGGACCGACCTGGAGAAGCGGATGCCCACCTACAGCTTCTTCTCATATAACACCAACGAGGCCTTGCTCATGGATGAAGGGCAGCGACAAATTGTCGTCTCGCTGTTGGACGCGTTGAGAGCCGAACTGACAGGCAATGATGACGAGCACCAGCAGCACATCATTGTGCCCTATATTGAACTGATACTTGAACACGTGGCGCGCTTCTATGCCAAACAACTCTCGTTGCAGACGACAAAGACCAATGACCTCCTGACAAGGTTCGAAAATCTGCTGAACCGCTATTATGCCGATGGTATCTATCTCACCCATGGTCTCCCCACGGTGAAATACTGCGCCCAGGAACTGTTCCTGTCACCCAATTACTTCGGCGATTTGTTTCATCAGATGACCGATGACACCGCCAGCAATGCCATTCGTCGTTTCGTCATGCAACGTGCGCAGAAACTGCTCATCAGCGGGTCAAGCATTACCCAAACAGCCGAGCTGCTTGGATTCGACTATCCGCAGCACTTCACCCGTGTATTCAAGAAATTCTATGGCCTTTCGCCCAGTGCCTATCTGAAGCAGTTGTCCAAATAGCTATCTTTAACTGTTCGGCATTTACACCACAGGCGAACAATATGAATAAGTATAGCAAAATCTGGCTCATCACGCAATTCTTTTGATTCTTTCACCGCAATTATACATAGATATTGATGAAAAACAAATAAAAAGGACAAGAATGCACAATAATGACAGCTGTTTTTGGGATAAGTCTTGTAAATTTTGTATTTTTGTGTGCTTAAATTAATGGAATGATATCAGCTGGCCCAAATCCCTGCGGGGCTAATGCCAATTACACTAATTCGACCAATTTAATGCGAACATTTAATCTTTCTTCGTGAAATTGGCTTATTTAACGAAATTCGCATTTAATGAAAATTTTAGGGTCAACTTCTAAATTGTTCTCTAAATTATATAGGTTATGGAATATGTAAAACTGGGAAATTCTGACTTGCGCGTATCGCGCATCTGCTTGGGCTGCATGGGTTTCGGTGACCCGACCATCGGCCAGCATTCATGGACCATCGGCGAAGAGCCGACACGGGAAATCATCCGCCGCAGCCTCGACCTGGGCGTGAACTTCTTTGACACTGCCATCGCCTACCAGTTGGGCACGTCTGAACAGTATGTGGGGAGGGCTTTGCGTGACATGGCACGGCGCGACGACGTGGTCGTGGCCACCAAGTTCCTGCCGCGAACCGAGGAAGAAATCGCCACTGGCATCGATGGCCGCCAGCATGTGCTGAACAACATCGACAGCAGCCTGCAGCACCTGGGCATGGATTATGTTGACCTGTACATCTACCACATCTGGGACTACAAGACGCCCGCCGAGGAAATCCTGGAGGGCATGAACGAGGCTGTCCGCTCGGGCAAGGCCCGCTACATCGGCATAGCCAACGCCTATGCCTACCAGCTGGTCAAGATGAATGCGCTGGCCGAGAAACGCGGTTGGGCGAAGTTCATCAGCGTGCAGAACCACTACAATCTGATTATGCGCGAGGAAGAGCGTGAGATGCAGCCGCTGTGCCGTGAGGACAACATCGCGCAGACGCCTTATAGCGCCCTGGCATCAGGCAAACTGGCCAAGCGTCCCGGCGAGACCTCCCTGCGCCAGGAAAAAGACGCCTTCATGCATTTCAAGTATGACGCCACCGCCGAGCAGGACAACCGCATCGTGGAGCGCGTCGTGGAGTTGGCCGACCGCTACGGCGTGGAGATGACGCAAATCGCGCTGGCCTGGTTGCTGACCAAGGTGGAGTCGCCCATCGTGGGAGCCACAAAACTCCACCACATCGAGGGCGCCGTCCGCGCGCTCGACATCCAACTGACAGCCGACGACATCCGCTACCTCGAGGAGCCCTACGTGCCCCACAACCTCTCAGGCGTGATGGCCGTCAACAAACCCGTCATGACCACCGACCCCGTCTGGGTCTCAGCCGCCAAGAATAAATGACAAAAGAAGTCCACAGAATATGCCATCAATTCCATAGAATGGTATTGATCGGACATGCAACAAATGAGCCTGGCTATAAACCAGGCTCATTTGTTTATTTCAAGAATCCCATCCACTTCATGCTCGACAAAAGGTCCCTCCTTGCATTCCAGCAGCACACAGGGCTCGGAACACTCAAGACTATGCCAGACATTCTTGGGAATGTCAACGCCATATCGGCCTTCTTCGTGACTCAGGATACAAGACTCGACGACCTCACCTTGGTCATTGTAAATCAACACTTTCACCTTGCCCTTCAAAATCACAAAGGTCTCGTCCTTGGTGGGATGATGATGAACCGGAACCTGGGTGCCGGGTTCCAAGGCATTGAGAAAGCGATGGCATTTGTCTTCAAGGCTCTGATGGAAATTGTAGTTCTTCCTGAGCCTGGGCGACTTTTTCGCCTCTTCGGCCAAATCATTCACCAATTGATCGTCAATAATCTTCATAAGTACCGACATAACTAAGTCAAACAAACCCTATACTACTCCCGCAGCGAGTACACACACATAAGCCTTCGTATAATTCGAAGACCAAAAACTTAGCGCCTTAGCGTGGTGGGGCAAAAAGAACGCGGATGCCTCTCTAAACTCTAAACCCTAAACTCTAAACTGCTCGCGCAGCGAGCATATCACAGTTTTATGACGCGTTTCATCTCCAGGTTCTCGTAGCCCTCGGGGCAGTGAGTGGAGAGATAAACGGTGGGATTGTTGCTGATGAACTCGCGCACGCGGTCCAGGGTCTCGCGGGCTGCTGCCTGGTCCTCGAAGATGATCGAGAGCTTGTTGGCCTTCAATGCGGCGTCGCAGTAGGTCACGTCGCCATGGAACATGTAGAACAGGCCGTCGTGCTCCAGAATGGCGATGCTGTTACCCTTGGTATGACCCTTGGCCTCGATGAACCACAGGCCGTCGGCAACCTGCATGGCGTTGGGAAAGTTGTGATAGGCCTGGCCAAACTCGGCGCGGACGATGTTCTCTCCCTCCAGTTTCATCGCATCGGCTTCTTCGGGCGCGATATACACCTTGGCATTGGGGAATTCCCCGATGCAGTCGCTGTGGTCAGGATGCTTGTGGGTGACGAGGATCTTGGTCACTTGCTCGGGTTTGTAGCCCGTAGCGGCGAAGGCCTCCATATAGTTGGCAATCTCCTCTCCCATATAGAGCGGGGCGCCAAATTTCTTGGCTGGAGCCTTGAAGTCGGCTTTGAAGCCGGTATCGATCAGTATCACCTCGTCGCCCGTGTCGATGAGGAAGTTCTGAAGACTGCTGCGGTAGATGATCTGGTCGTCGAATGCTTCACGTCCCTCTTCGCCGCCAAAGGCGAACGGCTGGTTCATGAAGCCGCCATCAAACATGCGGATCGCTTTGATTTCCATAATTGTCTTTAATCTGGTTAAGTTATTATTGACTAAATATAATTCTTGTCCCGCAAAGTTAGCGTTTTTTCGCCAAAAGCCAAAGTATTTCCTGGTTTTTGTAATAGCCTTTCATCTGGATTGCAATCAACCCATTCACCAATTCTCGTGATAATCGCTCGTGTGGCCCTCAAGCCAGTCGGCGGCTAAGCTTGCGGAATTCCGTCGGTGTCTTGCCGGTGCAGCGCTTGAAGTAACGGTTGAAGTGCTGACTGCTCTGGAAACCAAGGCGGTAGGCCACTTCGGTGATAGTGACATCGGTCGAGTGCAGCTCTTCCTTGGCAATCTCAATGATCTTCTGCTGGATGAACTCCACGGGCGTTTTGCCGGTCTCTTTTTTCACCAGGTCGCCAAAATAGTTGGGCGAGAGGCAACACTTCTCGGCAAACGTCTTGACCGATGGAAGCCCGCTCATGAAGATGGATTCCCTGTTGTGGAAGTAATCGTTCAGGGCCTGCTCAAAGGTGGCCATCACGCTGTTGTTTTCCAGTTCGCGGGTGATGAACTGGCGGTCGTAGAAACGCAGGCAGTAGTCGAGCAGCAACTCGATGTTGCGACAGATGAGTTTGCGGCTGAATTTGTCCAGCGGACGGTTGATTTCCTCCTTGATCTTGTCGATGCAGTCAAGATAAATGGCGCGCTCGCGCTCCGACATGTGCAACGCCTCGTTGGACGAGTACTGGAAGAAGCGGTAATCGGCCATCCCCTTGGCCAGCGACGTGCCGCGAATCAGGTCGGGGTGGAAAAGCAGTGCCACCACGTCGTGGTCAAGGCCGGGAATAGGCGTGGAGGTCACCGTCTGCATCGGGGCGAAGCTCGTGACGGTGCCGTCGCTGTAGTCATATTCCTTGTGGCCATAGGACAGCAGACAGCTGCGGGTGTTCTTCAGGTATAGGGCATACACACCATATTGCCACGTGACCTCGTTGTCGATGAGCTCACGGTTGGGCACATCCTTGAGATTGCACACCGTCACCAGCGGATGCACCGTCTCAATGCCCAAGGCATGGTTATACTGGTCGATATTGTCGAGTTTGAACATCATCTATAATATTAACGCAGAAAAACAGCATTTATTTGACAACCACTGTCGTTTCTTGCTTGAAGAAATGGATGGCACGGTTGATGAACGCAAGCCGTGCCATCCAGGACGGATTACAGTGTTTGTTTCCTGTCAATTCAGATGCCTTTACCCATTTCAAAGGCTTCCTGCAGCATGTCATTACCTTCAATGTCACGCGCGTCGTTCACACCGCCGCAAAACAGGTGACCCTTGAGCGAGGATTTCCCGTAGCAGTCAATCCAGCCCTGCAAACCGCCCTCGGCACGTTTGGGAGTGGATTCATTCTCCTCGGCGGCGGTGGTCAGCAGGTAGATGTCGCGAAAGCGGTAATCCTTGGGATACATGGCATTCATGCGGTCGATGAGCGTCTTCATCTGGCCTGACATCTCGTAGTAGTAGATCGGCGTTGCCCAGCACACCACGTCGGCATTGAGCACGCTGTCCATGATAGCGGGCACATCGTCCTCGAAAATGCAGGCACCGGTCTTTTGGCACGACAGGCAGCCGATGCAGAACTTGATTTCTTTGCCTCGCAGCGAGATCACTTCCACTGCATGGCCGGCGGCCTGGGCGCCCGCTGCAAACTGTTCGGCCAGGGCATGGCTGTTCGAGCCGGGACGCAGGCTGGTAGAGATAACAACTACTTTCTTCATCTTATTTCAGGTTTGCTTTAAAAAATGATTCCATTTTGTCGTAGGGGATCATCCCGTTCTTGTCATCATACAGGTCGGTGTGCACGGCACCGGGGATAATCATCAGTTCCTTGTTGCCCACGGTTTTGCTCACACCCTCGACGCGTTCACCCGTCATCTTCTCGAAGGCATACTCGCTGAAGTAGCGCGAATGGGCCTTCTCACCGTGGATGAGCAGCACGGGCGACTCAATCTCATGTGCCCAGGCCAGCAAAGGCTGGTTGAGGAACGACTGGCAGCCGGTCACGTTCCAACCATCGGTGCTGTTGCCGCTATGCTCGTGATAGCCGCGCGGGGTCTTGTAGTAATCGTAATAGTCCTTTACAAAGAAGGGTGCATCCTCGGGCAGTGGATCGATCACACCGCCGGCACGCTTGTAGGTGCCGCTCTTGTAGTCCTCGGTGCGCTGGGCGGCAAGGGCACGGCGCTTCTCCATGCGTTGCTCTTTGCTGTCCTCGCTCTTGAAGTAACCCTCCACGCTCACCTTGGTCATGTCGTACATTGTCGAGGCCACCGTGGCCTTGATGCGCGGGTCGAGTGCGGCCGCGTTCACGGCCATGCCGCCAAAACCGCAAATGCCGATGATGCCGATGCGCTCGGGATCCACATTGTCCTGCACGCTCAGGAAGTCAACAGCGGCAAGAAAATCCTCGGTGTTGATGTCGGGCGATGCCATGCGACGCGGTTCACCACCGCTCTCGCCGGTGAACGACGGGTCAAAGGCGATGGCAATGAAGCCGCGCTCGGCCATGTGCTGGGCGTACAGGCCACTGCTCTGCTCCTTGACAGCGCCAAACGGTCCGCTCACGGCGATGGCGGGCAGTTTGCCTTCTGCACCTTTGGGCGTGTACATGTCGGCAGCCAGCTCGATGCCATAGCGGTTCTTGAACGTGACCTTCTTGTGGTCCACTTTGTCACTCTTGGGGAACGTTTTGTCCCACTCCTGGGTCAATTGCAAAGTCGTACTCATGTTGTCTTTGTTTTGTTCGTTTTGGTTGCAGGCCATGAGCATCATGCCCATGAACACTGCTGCTAATATTGCTTTCTTCATCATCTTATATTTTCACTTTTTTACCGTTCTTGATATATATGCCGTGTGAGGGGTTCACCACTTCCTGGCCGTTTAGGTTGTAATAGATGTCATCTTTAGGGGCAGCGTCGATCCTCACATGACTGATGCCGGCGGATACCGGTTCCAGTGACAACGTGACGCTGATATTGCTTTCGCCGGCCTTTAGAAACGACCGCAACGCGCTTTCCGACAAGCCGTCGATGTGCCCAAGTCGGGTATAGCTCCAGGAATTGGATCCATAGAACAGACAGATGTTGCTCCCATTGTAAAGAATCACGTCACCGGGCTGCGCAGTGATCTGTTCATTGCTCGCGGGCAGCGAGAAACCCAGTGCGCCCCAAATCTCAAAGCCACCGCTCGAGTTAAGCGTCACGGTCACATTGCCGTTTTGCAGCCTTGTCACCAAAGCCTGTGCAGCGGCATTATTGTACAGGGTGACAGATTGCGATACACCGTCGATGGTGATGTACATCTTTTGTGACATAATGGTCTGGGCCACTGCTTCGTTGCTGTCGTCGCTGCAACTGGACATAAATAATGCAGACATCATTATCAGGATTTTAGTGAATGTTTTCATCTCGTTACGGTTTGGATTGATAAATGATATGCTTTATCGACTGCAAAATTACCGCTAATCCTCGAATGGTTTTGTGACCATTTTACGGATTATTGTGCATCTTTTACCGAATCTATTTTAGATAGGTCGTCTTGTGTGAAAAAGAAGAGGGCAAGGCGCCTCATCACGGCAGCCTTGCCCTCACTCACTAATCCCTAATCTCTAATCTCTAATCAATTTTAGTTGCAATAGGCAACTAAAATTTCATATACAGGCGGCGGTTGTGGCCGCGGCGGTGACTCACGTGGATCCAGCGGCAGCCTTTCTCGTCGATACACTGGTCCACGGGCAGGTCAAGTCGCTTGATCAAGGCCAGCAGGCGGCGGTTGGCAGCCCTGGAGCCCACCGTGATGTCGGCGGCTTCACCGCGCTGGTGCTGACTAGTGGGCGTTCCTCCAACCATTCGGTTCAGTTCGGGGCAACGGTAGCCGCTGTTCACCCTGATGGGGCCTCCCCACGCCTCGCGCAGCGGGTCCAGCACGTTCTCGACAAGGGCCGTGAGCGCCTTGACGGCACTGGCTGGCGGCGTGTTGTCAATGCCCTGGCGTCGCGCTGTGGTCGAGCGGGTCAGCTCGGCGATGGTGAAGTATCTCATAAGGTCAGCACGCGCATGTGGGCCTTGGGGTAGCGCAACACCAGGCACGAGGCCTCGGTCATCACCAGCGCATCCACGTTGCGCACACCGCTCTTCTTGAGGTTGAGCTGCTCGGTGCTGAAGGGGATGTGGGTATACTTCTGGATATACTCGGGGTCGATGACGATGCCATACTCGCTCATGCCCACCTCGTCAAACACTTCGCTCATCAGCAGGTACAGGCAGCCGAACTTGCTGCGTAGCTCGGTGAAGTCGATGCCCCACTTGCTCACATGCTGGCCGGCGGTAATCACGCGGGTATAGTCCAGCTGGCTCAGGCGGCTGATCAGGCCGCTGCCGCCCACCAGAATCTTGCGCTTGCTGCCCGAGTTGCCGGTGAAGGCCTCACGCATCAGCCTGATGAGGCTCTGCTCGTTGAAGTCGTCGGCCGACTCCAGGTAGTGCTCCTTGCCCGCCTGGTTCCAGATGCCGCCCGTGAAATAGACGTATTCCTTCTTGTTGTTGTCCCACAGCTTGCGGGCTACGCCAAAGAGGAACGACTTCTCCATGCCCAGACGCATGTCATAGACGGCGGCCTCTTCCTGGTCGCTCATCGTCCAGCCCACTTCCTTGTTGGCCAGGCGCTGCAGGGTGGACTGCTCGACCTGCATCTTGAAGATCTGGCACAGATTGCGGTTCTTGGTGGGCAGCGCCTCATATTGCGGCGACTGCACGTCCAGCTCGCTGGCGGCACGGCCCATGCGCACCAGGGTAACACCGCTGCCAATGTCGGGGATGCAGTTGGGGACACCGTTCACCAGCGGGCCGTTCACTGCCATGACGGTGACGCCGTTGGTGTCGCGCCCCATGACGTAGAGCATGAGGTCCTGTACACTCTCGCTGCCGTCAGGATTGTAGCCCGGCGTGTTCTGCACCAGAATGGTGTCGGTGGGGTCAAAGATGTCGTTGTTGCTGGTCTTGATCACCGTGGTGGGCGATGAACCGTCGCTGCTTTGCTCGCTCACGGCCCTTACCGACTGGGTCAGCTTGGCCGTGGTGGGCTTGGTGTCGACACTGTAGTAGTCAACGACCATGCTGCCGCTGTGCTTGCTGCCGGCAAAGCGTGAAATCTGGTCGATGGGCGTGGACATGGGGCGGATTTTGACAATCTGCTGGTCAATCTCGTTGAGCAACAGGTCGGGCGAGCCTTCATGCGTCAGGTCGGTGGTCAAGGGGCCGTCAACGACGTGTTTGCCTTCCTCAACGCCGGTGATGAGCATTCCCACAGCGAGCGTGGCGCTTGAGCCCTCACCCCCCATGCACGATGCCAGAATGGCAATCAAAATCATGGTGATGACAAAAATGATTAACTTCTTGTGGTTGCGCATCCAGCACATGGCCTTAATAAAATTGTTGGTTTTCATGGTTTTAAAAGTTTTAATAGTTGTTAGTTAATTCCTATTTTCTAATTTCTCATTTCTCATTCCTAATTCCAAATCGTTTCATTCCCAGATGCTGCGGCGGCAGTAGCGGGGAAACACTGGTGTCGCCGGGGCCTCGTCCTCGACGAGGGATTGGGGATGCAGCACGGCCTCGATTTTCTCGTTGCGGCCTCGCAGGTAGCCTGTCGCGTCGGCATTCTGCACGTCATCGTCGTGACTGATGCCGCGTGCCAGGATAGCCAGCAGATCGTCGCTCAATCGATCGTTGCCGATGCCCTCGGTGAGTTGGACGAGCCGTTGTGAGGCCTCGTCGTCCAGCCCCATGGCCGCCACACGGTCGGCAAGAGTGGGGGAGGGGGCCTGCTCTTGGGCCTCAAGGGGTTCTTCACTCGGGCGAAAGGGCGGTGGTGTCACCGTGGCGCCATTTGCCGCTTGTTGTTGCTGTTCAAAATTCTCTTGTTCATTCATGGTGTTATTAGTTTTAAGTTTTAAGTCTTAAGTTTTTAGTTTTAAGTTTTAAGTTTTTAGTTGTGTCATGCCTGTTCGCTAATCACTAATCCGCAAATCTTCCTGTCTCGCTGTCGGCGAAAGGCCTCGAAGGTGTCATACACGTCGCTCAGCGCGATGTTGGCGTTCTCGCTTTGTTGCTGATAGATGTTGGCGCTGTCCACCGTGGGCGATTTGCCCTGCAGGGCGCCGCTCACGCCGCTGATTTCCTCAAACAGCCTCATCTGCAGCTCAATCATCTGGAACGCGTTGGAATTGCCGCCGTTGGCGTTGATTTGCTCCGGTTTGGCCTCGCTGTAGCGCGGGTTGTAGGGCAAGAGTCCGTTGGCGCTCGACCAGCAGCGGCGTGCATCCTCCCACGTCCAGCCTTCGGGCAAGGCGGTCTCGGGGAACAGCAGCACGCCCTTGGCACTGCAGCGCATCACCTGGTCGAGCAGCGAGATCATGCGGTTGACATGCTTCTGTGTGTCGATGATGTCTTCGACCACGGCATGCACCTCGCCGTCGGTGAGCGGATACAGCTTGATGATAAACGGATGACTGCCGTGTGACCAGGGCGAGTCATACTCGGCCAGCAGGTCGCCCATCGGGCTGAACCAGCGGCAGTGCCACACCGTAGCGATGTCCCAGCGCGTGCTCACTTCAGGGCGGTTCTTCAGGCGATGGAAGGCTGAGGCGGGTTCGACGGTGAGTGTGCCCTCTCGCCGATTGTGGCATACGACTACCTCGCGGCTCTCGAGTGTCCACACCTCGATGGCGCGGAACTTGCCGTCACGGGCATGCCAAAAGTCGCTCCCCTGCTGCGAGTCGGCTCCCAGTCGTGTCGTGAAGTCGGCCTGGCGCTCTTCGGCTCCGTCGGTGTACAGGCGCCTCACCCATGCAGCCTTGCGCTGGTTACCGCCCGCTACACGGCGCAACAGTTGGGCAATGTTCAGGTCATGCAGTTGCCCGATGAGTTCGCAGTCCCAGGCACGCGTGTCGTTCATCGCGCCGACAAACAACTTGTTGACGTTCACGTTCTCGATGCGCACGTGTTCGCTCTCGCCGGGCTCGTGCCAGTTCTCCACACGCTGGATGCAGCAGCCCGAAATCAGGAATTCCTCCAAAGCGCGGCTGTCGAGCTCGTCGAGTTCGTTCGCACGCTTGACCTGGGCCAATGGAGACGATTCATCATCTTCGTTTTTGATGTACTGGCTGCGGAAACGGCCGATAATCGTCTTGACCAGTTGCCTGATCATGTTGTTGGTAATGCTCTCGCAGCCCTGGCTGGCCAGCAGTTCGCCCTCGGTCATCACGCGTCCCTCGTGGTCGCGCACCAGGTCGCCCCACTGGTCACCGTAGGTGAACCGCTTGTTCCTCAGCCGTGCCTGCCGCAGTCCCGCCCCGTTCATCCATGCCCGGTAGGCCGCATGCAGCACTTTCAGGTGTTTTTCATTGTTCGTGTTTTTCATGATAATAAACTAATGTCTTGTAATACTCATGTGCAACCCGTTCATCAGGTCCACGCCGCAAAATTACACCCACAAAAAAGGCTTGCACCATGTCAAAAAGCACTACTTCACATTTTCTGGGGTTGATTAATACTAGCTTTTGAATTTTTTGTATATCTTTGCATTGCTTTTATGCGATTCATCGCCTTTAGTGATGTGAAAGCCTTTGAACTGATTCTTAGTGATTGACGGCGTTCGCTTAACACTCTCAACTACCGCGAAAGAGTATTTGTGCAAGAACACCCCGCGCCGTTTTGATATTATTTGCCTGAATTTTGGGGCGTTATAGGGCATACGTACACACATATTAACAATGAAAAAGTATCCTTTGTTTGTTTGCCTATTGATGTCAATGTTATCATTTTCTCCGTTAAAGATTGCTGCTGGTGATTACCTGCGTGGTGACAATAACGAGGATGGTATTGTCAACATTGCCGATGTGACCAGTTTAATTGATTATTTGTTGACCAATGAGTGGCCCTATAATCCATTAAAGCCAGTTGTGACCACTTATACTGCTAACGGTGTATCGTTCAATATGATTAAAGTCGAAGGTGGGACTTTCTCAATGGATCATGAAGGGCGTTATAGGGTAACACTGTCAACCTATAACATTGGTGAGACCGAAGTGACCCGTATGTTGTGGTATGCTGTCATGGGAGCCGATCCCAGTGAATTCAAGGGTGATCTTACCCGTCCTGTTGAGATGGTGTCTTGGGATGACTGCCAGACATTTATAACCAAACTGAACAGGTTAACAGGGAAACATTTCCGTTTACCCACCGAAGCCGAATGGGCTTTTGCTGCGCGTGGCGGCAATTTAAGCCATGGCTATCTATATGCTGGCAGCGAGTCTATTGGAGATGTGGCATGGTATGAAGGAAACTCTAGTGCGACTCAACCTGTGGCAACCAAAGCTCCTAATGAATTGGGTATATATGATATGAGTGGTAATGTCTGGGAGTGGTGCCAAGACTGGTATGGTGATTATCCAACTGGTAGTTACACTAACCCTCAAGGACCCACTACAGGCACAGCACGAGTGTTTAAAGGTGGAAGTTGGCATAGTCCTGCTGATAATTGCAGCATTGGAACGCGTAGTCATACTGCACCCGAGAATCAGGTTAATCATCGCGGCTTGCGTCTGGTCCTCTAGAACATTCTGCTGAAAAGCACTCAATTGGCCTGTTGCCGAAGAACAAGTTGTTGGATTTCATTCCAAAAAATCCAAAATGGTTTTTGGAATGAAATCCAACAACTGTATAAAAACTCTCTTCGCGTCTTCGCGACTTAGCGTGAGGCCGTGGCGTGACGGCTATCCGTTGAGGATGATGTCGATGACGGCGTTCACGTCGGCGATGTTGACCTCGCTGTCTCCGTTCACGTCACCAGCAGTGTCAAAGCTGCCGGTCAGGATCATGTCGATGATGGCGTTGACGTCGGCGATGTTGACCTCACCGTCGCCGTTCACGTCACCTTTCACACCGGCCGTCTCCCGATAGACAAACGAGATGACGGGGCCGTAGGCCGTCGTGTGGTTGTCACCGTCAAAGTCGGTATAGCTGGTTTTGCAGCGGGCATAGTAGGTCGTTCCGTCAACCATCAGTTTGCCGTCCACCTTGATTTCCTCAGCGGGCAGGGTCGTCTCATACTGGCCGTTTTTCAACGTCTCGATAAAACGTGAACGTCCCCAGGTGTTCTCCTTGCTCGACACCTCGACGATGTAGGACGTCGCCCACGACTGCGGTTTGAGCGTGATGTGCTCGCCCTTGTAGAGCGTGCCGCCATCGACGGGAACGGCAAAACGGGCTGCAGCATGGGCTACCGAGAATCGCACTACATTGCTCGACATGATGATGTCGCCGGCGGGAAGATCGACACGCAGGAAATAGGTGTTGCCCGGCTCCAGCAGGTCGTCAGGAATCTGGAGTTCGCCGTTGTCAGACGTTCCTGAGCCGATGATGTTGGTGAACAGGTCGTCGGTCGAGATATAGAGTGTCGCATCCTCTTTACGGTTACAGGTGTACCACGTCACCATGACGGGCACATCCAGGTCCTCGCTGCCGTCGGCAGGAGACGTGATGGTAAGCAGCATGGGCGTGAAGGCGCGCACCTCGCTCACGCCGCTATAGCAGCTGTCGGCACACGACTGCACACGCCAGTACTGTTCCTGGCCGTGTGTGAGCTTGTTGAACATCAGTCCAAAGGCAGTGGTGTCGGTCACGCTGATGCGCTCCTGCACTGTACTGAAGTCAGGAGTGGATGACAGTTCCACCATATAGCTGCTGGCGCCCTCCACCTTGTGCCACATGAAGTCGAACGGGGCGTCGACCGTGGCATGGTTTTCGGGGCTGATGAGCACGGGGTTGTCGAGCTGGTCCAGTTCCACACTCAGGAAGACGGGCTCCCACTCGTTGCCCATGCGGTCCAGCACGCACACGGCATACTGGTAGCCCTGGCGATAGGGTTCGGGAATCTCATAGGACGGGTCGTAGGTCATGCCCAGCAGATACTCGATCTGGCCCGTGAAGGTTGTCGTGTTCATCGTGATGGGGAAGGCATAGACCGTGTAGCGCACGTTATCATAGCCCATCCACTGCAGCGTGTTGCTCACGCGCTCCAGGTTCTGCACCTGGCCGGGGTCATAGCCGTGCTTCCACGTCATGACGGGCGGCAGTGCGGGACGGGTGAACACGGTATTCTTGAGGTAATGCCCCAGCGGATTGCTGTTCAGGGCATACAGGTACTTGCACGAGTAGAAGATGGCGCCGGGGCAGCCGTCCACCGACGACGTGCGGTTGAATTCCACCTCGTCGGCATATTCCTTGTACTGCACCGCTGTCGAGGACGCATTCAGCCCCGAAATCGATGACGAGATATACACTTGGCGGCCAAAGTGGTCGGCAATTTGGCCCCACCACCCGGTAATCAGGCCGTAGTCGTTGGTGCTGTGTCCGAAGGGCCAGTACACCTGCGGTGAGATGTAGTCGATGCTCTGTGCCTCGAGCCAGGCCAGCGGGTCGCTGAAGATGCCGTTATACTGCCAGTCGCTGCCCGTGGGACACGGGTCCACGCCGTGCATGCCGGCCACCGCAGCACTCGATGCGGCAACACCGGCGGGCGAGATGCCGTAGCGCACCTCGGGCCTTGTCTCCTGGATCATGTCATACACGGCCTGTACCATGCGGTTGACGTTGTCGCGGCGCCAGTCGCCAAACGAGAGCGACGTGCCTGACGCCTGCCACTCGCCGTAGTCCTGGGCACTGGCATCGGCAGGGATGCCGCTGGGATAGAAGTAGTCGTCATACAGGATGCCGTCCACGTCATAGTTGGTGATGATTTCCTTGCACACGGCCACGATGCGGTCGATTGTGCGCTGCTGGCCCGGGTCCAGGATCACGGTGGCGCCATAGGTCAGCAGCCAGCCGTCCTCCTTGAGTTCCTGGTCGTAGGGCGTGTTCCAGTCGGTGCCGGTGCTCCAACGGTAAGGGTTCACCCACGCGTGGCACTCCATGCCGCGCTTGTGGCAGCCCTCCACCACATACTGCAGCGGGTCAAAGCCGGGGTCCTGTCCGCGGCGACCCGTCAGGTAGCTCGACCACGGCTCAATACTTGACTGGTACATCGCGTCACACATCGAGCGCACCTGGAAGTTCACCGCATTGAAGTTGTTGACCTGCAATGAGTCGAGCAGGCGGTCCATCTCCTGCTTCTGGCGAGTGGCGCCAGCACCCTGTGTGGGCCAGTCCAGGCACCACACCGTGGCAATCCACGCAGAGCGGAACTCACGCTTGGGCATGCCATAACCCCAAGCCTGGGTCACCATCACAATGACTAAAGCTAGAGCAGTAATTATTTGTTTCATATCCTAAATAATTGTGGTTAATCCTTAAAATTCAGTTAACACCACAAAGATAAATTAAAAAAGCGCAACCACAAACGATTGCGCTAATCCTTATAGTTCTTTAACGATTTTTCTTCTTACGGTAACTCTTCATCCAATACATCTGCCACAAAACCTCACGCTATGTCGCTAAGTCGCGAAGACGTTGATATTAAGACCATTTCACGCGTTTTATCAGTATTTATTGTGAAAGATTTAATGTCATGATAATATAATACTTAGCGCCTTAGCGGCTTTGTGTGGGGCAAAAATCGCTGAATAGTCACTACTTACAGTCTGTCAAAGGGGATGCGCGACAGCAGTTCGCCGAATCGCTCGGCGCCTTCCTGTAACTGCCCTTCGACCATCTTGCGCAGGAAGAACGGCAGTTGCAGCTGCAATTCGGCCGTGCTCATGGTGGTGCCGTCGTGCTGGCTCTGGAGGTTGATAACCATGTTGATGGGCACCGGTGACGATGAGGCGGTGTACACGACGCGCTCGTCCTCGATGCTGTTCTCGCGGTCCAGCGACAGGGCCACCTCACCCATAGGCGACTGGATGGAAATCGAGTCCTCGGTAAATTTGACCGTGTCGAGGTGCTGCCGTGCCTGCTCGTCGATGCGGTCGGCATTGGCCTCGATCTGTTGCTGGATGAGAGAGGGATTGGTCAGTTTGCTATAGATGGTAGCGGCATCACAAGCGATGCTGTGGGGAGTACTCTTGAACGATTCCATTGCAGTTAAATTGCTATCACTAAACAGTAATTAAAATGTCTCTAAACCCTAAACTCTAAACTTTCCTTTTGAGCAAATGGCTCAAGAGGAAATACTCAATCCACTGCCTCAAATCCGGCGGCAACCCAGTTCTCGGGGTCGCTGTGCCACTGCTGCAGTGTGTCGGCGTCGGCCTGATTGATGGTGCCGCCATCCAAGGCCACGTCGAGCATTGTTTCAAAGTTGGTCAGCGTGATGATGGGCAGCTTGGCGCGCTTGAGTGCCTTGGATGCCATCGAGAACTGGTAATCATAGATGACCACCGCACCCAGAACGATGCCGCCAGCCTCACTCACGGTGTTGTAGCACTTCAGGCAGTTGTTGCCCGTCGAGAGTTGGTCCTCGATGAGCACGACCTTCTGGCCCGGCTTGATATCGCCCTCGATGAGGTTCTCAAGACCATGGTCCTTGGGCGTGGAGCGCACATATACAAACGGCTTGGCCAGCGAGTCGGCTACCAGCGCGCCGTGGGCGATGGCACCCGTGGCGATGCCGGCAATGACCTGAGCGTCGCCAAAGTTCTCCATAATCAGACGCGCCATTTCCACCTTGATCAGGTTGCGCACCTCGGGGTAGGAGAGGGTCATTCTCAGGTCGGTATAAATGGGGGACTGCCATCCTGTGGCCCAGGCAAAAGGACTGTCGGGCTGCAATTTGATGGCGTTGATCTGTATCAGTTTCTGGGCCAGTAAAGTATCTAAATTCTTCATCGTGGTTATCAAAGGTTGAAAAAGTTGTGCGAAATTACCAAATAAATTGCGGTTATACGACATTTTAGGCCAAGAAAAAACCAAAAAACTTGTTAACACGGCAATAACTACCCAAAATGTCACTGCGGCGCGCTGAATTTGCCATGTCAGAATTATTCATTATCTTTGCCGTGAAAACCAAAACGATAAAAGGAAAATGACAACAGGAAAGACTGGTATCGTGCTCGAGGGAGGCGGCATGCGCGGCATGTACACCTGCGGCATTCTCGACGTGCTCATGGAGAACCGCATCTATCTCGACGGCATGGTGGGCGTTTCGGCTGGCATCGCATTCGGCTGCAACTACAAGTCGCGCCAGCGGGGCCGTGCCCTGCGCTACAACGTGCGCTTTGCCCGCGACAAGCGCTACAGCGGCATCATGTCGCTGTTGAAGACAGGCAACTACTATAATGCTTATTTCGCTTACAAGCTGGTGCCCACCCACTACGACGTGTTTGACTACAACGTCTTTGAGGACGCGCCCATGGAGTGCTATGCGGTCTGCTTCGACGTGAACACCGGTGAAGGTGTCTATCAGCGGCTGGAACACGTCAACGACGACTTCTTTGAGTGGATCAGGGCTTCGGCATCGATGCCTGTGGTGGCCCAGCCCGTGCAGGTGGGCGGACGCCTCCTGCTCGACGGCGGCCTGGCCGACAGCATCCCGCTGCAGTTCATGATGGACAAGGGATATGACCGCAATGTGGTCATCCTCACCCGCGAGGAGGGCTACCGCAAGACGGCCGAGCATGGCATGTGGCTGATGAAGATGCTGCTGCGCAAGTATCCCAAGGTCATCGAGGCGCTCAAGCACCGTCCCGCCTTGTACAACCAGCAGCTGCAGCTGGTGCGGGAGCAGGAGCGAGCAGGCAATGCCTTTGTCTTCCGCCCCATGAAACCGCTCGACGTGAGCCGCACGACCCATGACTACAAGGAGATGAACCGCGTTTATCAGCAGGGCCGTGAAGAAGCGCTGGCACGCCTCGACGATCTCAAGAAATTCCTGGCTCTCGACACTGGCACCGTCGATGAATAATACCCGACAACCCCTCACACTCACCCAGGCGATGAACCGTGCCGCCGCCCTGTGCTCACGCAGCGAGCAGGCGCCGGCCGACGTGCGCGACAAGCTCTTCAAGTGGGGCCTCACCCCCGGCCAGGCCAGTCAGGTGCTTGACCAGCTCACCGCTCAAGGCTTTATCGACGAGAGTCGGTTTGCCAGGGCGTTTGTCAACGACCGCTTCGCCTTCAACGGGTGGGGGAGAGTGAAAATAGCCCATCAGCTGCGCCTCAAGGGCATCCCTGCCGATATCATCAACGAGGCAATGACCCTCATCGATGAGGAACAGTACCGCAAGCGCCTTATCGGACTGCTGCAGGCCAAATGGCGGACGGTAAACGGCCGTGAGCCCCGCGCCGCATGGGCGGCGATGATGCGCTTTGCCGCCTCACGTGGCTTTGAGGCCGGCATTGCGGGAGATTGTGTCAAGCAAGTGACCCGACTCGATGCTCAAGACGATTAGACAATGGCTCGGCGCTGCGGCCGACGTGGTGCTGCCGCGCGTCTGCCCCGTGTGCGGCAAGGCGCTCGACGATGACGAGCAGTGGCTGTGCCGCAAGTGCCTGGCTGACCTGCCGCGCACCCGTTATGAGGACGTGGACTTCAATGCCATGGAGCAGCATTTTGCGGGCAAGGTGCCTATAGAACGTGCCACTGCCTACTTCTTCTATGAGAAAGGTTCCCCCTATGCAAGTGTCCTTCACGACATCAAGTACCACAGTGTGCCCCGCATGGGCCGGTGGCTCGCGGCACGTGCCGTGCGTGACATGCAGGGCAGCCATTTCTTTGACGGCATCGACGTGGTCACCGCCGTTCCCCTGCACCGGAGCAAACTCGCGCACCGTGGCTACAACCAGAGCGAATACCTCGCCCGCGGCATCGCCCGTGAGCTGAATATCCCTTACATCGATACCTTGAAAGCCGTGCGCCCGCACGCCACCCAAACCCGCAAGGGCGCCCTGGAACGCTGGCAGAACATCCAGGACAATTACGCGTTGACGAATAATGATACCGCTCGCTTGGCCGGCAAGCATATCCTGCTGGTCGATGACGTCATCACCACTGGCGCCACCCTCACTGTGTGCTCTTCTCTGCTCAAGACGATTCCTGGCGTCACCGTCTCCCTGTTCACTCTTGCCGCCGCCCGCCTTGAGTGAGAATTCTTCCGATATCGTTTATGTCGAGGTGTTTGACAATCCCAACGCCAATATTGGCGACGTGAACAACGACAAAGTGATCAATATTGCCGACGTGACAGCACTGATCGACAAGCTGCTTGCCGGTGAGTGATGCTCTTGCACGTTTAATCTCACTGCTAAAATTAACGGCGCCTTGCGGGGCGCCGTTAACTTATTCTGTTTATTCTTTTTTTAGAACTCTTCCTTCTCTTTAGCCAGGTTGCGGTAAGCGAGTTTGTCTTCCAGATACTCCTGGGTAGCGATCAAAGTGGGCTTCGGCAGTTTCTCGTAATACTTCGAGATTTCGATCTGCTCACGGTTCTCGCTGATTTCCTCCAGGTTGTCGTTCAGGGTGGCAAACTCCTGGAGCTTCTTCTCCAGGTCAGACTTCATCTCGGCGGCAATCTGGTTAGCGCGCTTGCTGATGATGCAAACGGTCTCATAGATGTTGCCCGTGGGCTCTGCCATCTCAATGATGTCATGCACAGTAGTGGTGAGTGGCGCGTTAGTCTTCTTGTAATCCATGTCTTTGCTATATATAATGTAATTCTTTAATGTCGGTTGACGTATTTGTCGGCGATTTTAAAAATGTTGTCGGCTTCCTTGCGCATCTTGCTGTCAGGATAGTCGTTGATGAACGAGTAGTACTCGTCAATCACGGTGCGGAAACGTTCCAGTTTCTTCTCCACGACGCTCTCGCTGGCCTCCTTGTAGCGGGCACGCAGCACGAGCATTTCCAGATCTTCCTTGTACTTGCTGTAAGGATAGTCCTTGATGGCATTGGTGGCGGTGATGACGGCACTCTCATAGTTGTTGCCCATGTAGTTGCCCAGGTTGTAGTACAGCGTGGCGTTCTGCAGCTCCTTGAGCACGAGCTTGTCCTGCAGCTCAAACACGGCGCTCTGGGCAATCGATGCCTTGTCGCTCTTGGGGAAGTAGTCCAGGAAGGCCTGCAACTCTTCCATCGCGCGGATGGTCTCGGTCTGGTCCAGCTGGGGGTCAGGCGAGTCCAGGTAGAAGCCGTAGCCGGCATAGAAACGGGCCAACTCGGTATACTGCCCGCGCGGGTAGCGCTGGTAATATTGCTTGAAGTAGGAACCGGCGCTGATGTAGTCCTTGTTCTCGTAGTAGCTCATGCCCAGCAGGTACAGCGACTCCTCGGCATGAGGCGTGCCGCGGAAGATGGGCACCAGTTCGGTCAGGATGGTATAGGCCTGGGCATAGCGCTTGTTCTCAAACGCTCGCTTGGCATAGTCGTACTTGTACTCAAGGTCACTGCTCTTCATCACCTTGTTGTACTCGCCGCAACCTGCCAGCATACAGGCCAAAGCCATTATTATCGTCAATCTCTTGATCATCTGAACTCGTTTTTGCGCATTTAGCCCGCAAAATTACTCTTTTTTTATAAGATGTGCAAATCTTGAGCCGGAATTGCATGTTTATTTCGCAAAATTTAACGCATCGATGCGGAAAATGGGCCATCATTGGCGCTTGTTCGGGATTTTGTAGTATATTTGTGGGTTAAATAAACTTTAAAACTACACGTAAAATGAAGATTGGAGACAAGATTCCCGAGAACCTGGGCGTTGACATGAATGGCAACGAGGTGAAAGCCAGCGACTTTGCAGGCAAGAAACTCATCATCTACTTTTATCCCAAGGACAATACTCCGGGCTGCACCGCCGAGGCCTGCAGCCTGGCGACGGGCTATGGGGCGCTGAAGCGTGCCGGCTATGCCTTGTTGGGTGTGAGCAAGGACAGTGCCGCCAGCCACCAGAAGTTTGCCGACAAGTACAGCCTGCCGTTCCCGCTCATCGCCGACGTGGACACGACGCTGAACCAGGCCTTTGGCGTCTGGCGCGAGAAGAAGATGGCCGGCCGCACTTACATGGGCACGGTGCGCACCACCTTTATCATCGACGAGCAGGGCATCGTCAAGCACATCATCGAGAAAGTGAACACCAAGGACAGCGCCAACCAGATCCTGGAGCTGGGCTTTTAAATACTCATGTCAACCGTGCCGTGACTCTGTCACGGCCCCAAATCAAAGAAGAAAGCATGAAAAAGATACTTTTAACACTCGCCATGCTGGTGCTCGCCATGAGTGCCGGCGCCTTAACCCTTGAGGAATGTGTGCTGCGCGGCAGCTCGCCCCGTGGCATCGGGGCCATGCAGCCCTCCAAGAGCGATGGCCGCTACTTTTACCGCTTGAGCGACGACGGCAACGCCATCATGCGCATCAGTTACGCCAAGGGCGACGAGAGCATCTTTGTAGATACCCGTGACCAGCAGGTGACGGGCTGGGACGATTTTGAGGTCACCGCCGACGGCGCCTACGTCCTGCTGTGGAATAACAGCCAGGAAATCTATCGTTACAGCTTCAGCGCCGACTACTACGTCTATGACCTCAAGAATGGGACGATGAAATCCCTGAGCGATGGCGGCGGCGAGGAAATCGCCACCCTCTCGCCCGACGGCAAGCGTGTGGCCTACGTCAAGGGCAACAACGTCTTTGTTCGCAACCTGGTTGACGGCACCACCGTGCAGGTAACGCGTGACGGCGAGAAGAACAAGATCATCTATGGCGTCCCCGACTGGGTCTATCAGGAGGAACTGGGTATGCTCAACACCCTCAACTGGTCCAGCGACAGCCGTTCGCTGGCTTTCCTGCGCTGGGACGAGAGCCAGGTGAAGATGGCCTCGATGGTCATCTATCAGGGCACCTGCAACCCCAAGGATGAGTACGCGCTCTATCCCGGCCGCTACGACTTCAAGTATCCCGTGGCCGGCGAGAAGAATTCCGTCGTGAGTGTTCACTGCTATGACGTGCTGGACGGCTCGTTCAAGAAGCTGAACGTGCCCCTCGACGAGGAGGATTACGTCTGCCACATCACCTTTAGCCCCGACCCGCAGCGACTGATGGTGCAGCGCCTGAACCGCCACCAGAACGACTTGCGCATCTATGCCGTCAACCCGCTCACCGACGACTGCAAGCAGGTCTATCAGGAGACCTCTGATACCTGGGTCGATGCCGAGACCAGCCAGCAGGTGCAATACGAGGACAAATTCTTTGTCATTCCCAGCGAGCGCTCGGGCTACATGCAGCTCTATCAGTATGACCTGGACGGCAATCTCATGCGCCAGCTCACCAACGACAATAATAAGATCGTTTCGCAGTTCTACGGCTATGACAAGGCCACCAAGCGCTTCTTCTACCAGGCCTCGTGTGGCCCGTTGAACCGCGTCGTTGAGTGTGTCGATGCCAAGGGCAAGGTGACCCGCCTGGCGCCTTCGGCCGTCGATGGCCAGGGCACCGCATCGGCCATTTTCAATGGCGATTTCACCTATTATGTGGGCCGTTACAGCGATGCCAATACGCCCGACCAGTACCGCATCTACGACCGCAAGGGCAAGCGTGTGCGCGACCTGCAGCTCAACGAGGAGTATGCCCGCCGCTACACAGCTGTCGATGTCCCCAAGAAGGAGTTCTTCACCATGGAGCACGACGGCTACACGCTCAACGGCTACATGATCAAGCCCGTGGACTTTGACCCGATGAAAAAATATCCCGTCATCATGGAGCATTACAATGGTCCCGGCTCGCAGGAGGTACTCAACAAGTGGCGTATGGGCTGGGAGCAGTACTTTGCCACCCAGGGCTACATCGTGTGTGAGGTGGACAGCCGCGGTACGGGTTTCCGTGGCAAGGACTTTGAGTCCATCACCTACCTGAATTTGGGCAAATATGAGACCGAAGACGCTGTGGCAGCCGCCAACTATATGGCCAGTCAACCTTGGGTCGATGCCGACCACATCGGCATCATGGGATGGAGCTACGGCGGCTTCCAGACGCTTATGGCGATGAGCGAGCCCGGCAGCAACTATGCCTGTGGCGTGAGCATCGCCCCGGTGACCACTTGGCGCTTCTATGACAGCATCTACACCGAGCGCTACATGCGCACCCCCCAGGAGAATCCCGAGGGCTACAGCAACTTCCCGCTCAACCGCGCCGAGAACCTGAACGGTAGAGTGCTCATCATGTTCGGCAGTGCCGACGACAACGTCCACATCGTCAACTCGATGCAGTACGTCTCCAAGCTCGTGGACATGAACCGCACCTGCGACATGATGGTCTTCCCCAACATGAACCACAGCATCCGCGACTGCTCGGCACGCTATGTCGTCTACAAGCGCGCCCTCGAATTCTACAGCCAATACCTGAAATAAACTAATAGTTTTTAGTCCCTAGTCCTTAGTTTCTAGTTGGCATCCGCTATCTCAGTAACACACGAGTTGGACTAGGGACTAGAAACTAGGGACAAGAAACTGAAAAATATGGACTACAAGGATGTGTTTTTTGTGGTGACGGGGCCGACGGCGACGGGCAAGACAGCGCGGGCGGTGCATCTGGCCAAGGCGATCGGCGGAGAGATCATCAGTGCCGATTCGCGCCAGATTTACCGCGGCATGGACATCGGCACGGGCAAGGACCTGGTCGAGTACGACGGTGTGCCCTATCACCTCATTGACATCCGTCCTGCGGGCTACCGCTACAGCCTTTATGAGTTCCTCGAGGATTTTGAGCGGGTTTACAAAGACATTCGTGGCCGTGGCAAACCCGTCATCATGTGTGGCGGCACGGGGATGTATGTCGAGACCGTCGTCAAGGGCATCAAACTGCCGCCCGTGCCCCGCAACGAGGCGTTGCGCGCTGAACTGGCGGGTAAGTCGCTCGAGGAATTGACGGCCCTGCTCAAGACGATGAAGACTCTGCGAAACAACAGCGACATCGACACCGTGGCACGTGCCACACGCGCCATCGAAATCTGCCGATATTACGAGTTGCATCCCGAACTCAGAGCACTCACCGAGCCGCATCCCATGGAGAATGCCCTGGTCATCGGTGTGGAAGTGGACCGTGACACCCGTCGCGAACGCATCAGCCGCCGCCTGCGTGCCCGCCTCGACGAGGGTATGATTGACGAGGTGCGGCGCCTCATCGACGAGGGCATCGACCCCGAGGATTTGATCTATTACGGCCTGGAATACAAATTCGTCACCCAGCATGTCATCGGCCAGTTGACCGAGGAAGAGATGTTCCGCCAATTGGAAATCGCCATCCACCAGTTCGCCAAGCGCCAGATGACCTGGTTCCGCGGCATGGAAAAACGCGGCACCCCCATCCACTGGCTCTCCAGCACCCTCCCTCCCGACGACTTCACCGCCCAGGTCCTCACCCTCGCCGAGACCCTCCCCAACAGCAAAAACGGCAGCTAATAGCTGCCGTTTTGTTATGTAGTGCGAGCGATAGCTCGTAAAAGAGTGCCGTTCCAAGCGTGGTTCACTCACAGGGCGGTTCTTTCTTCTCCTCTTGCTGCCGCTTCATGTATTCCTCGCGGGCGTGGCGCAGGCGGCGCTGCCGCTCTTGTTCTCGGCGGCGACGGCGTTTCTCGGCGTCCTCCTGTCGGTATGCAAAATCGTTGTCAGCCATATTTGTGAACTACTGATTTCGCTAATTTAACAAATTGATAATTAGTATAATTCGTGAAATTCGTAGTTTCTCACTCCTTGTGGAATGTGTCGCTGAAGAGGGTGCGGTTCAGAATGCTGCGGCCCAGGGTCAGCTCGTCGGTGTACTCGATTTCGTTGCCCACGCTCACGCCGCGTGCCAGGATGGTGATTTTCACGTCAGGGTAGGGCGCCAGACGGCGGAAGATGTAGAAGTTGGTCGTGTCACCCTCCATCGTCGCACTCAGCGCCAGGATGACCTCCTTGATGCCGCCGGCCTTGACACGCTCCTCCAGGCTGTCCACCTCGATGTCGGCAGGTCCGATGCCGTCCATGGGCGAGATCAGGCCACCCAGCACGTGATACAGACCGCGGTGCTGGTGGGTGTTCTCGATGCTCATCACGTCCTTGACGTTCTCGACCACGCAGATGGTGCTGGCATCACGTGACGGGTTGCTGCAGATGGGGCACACCTCGGTCTCACTGATGTTGTGGCACACCTGGCAGTAGCGTATCTCGCGGCGCAGCTTGATGATCGCCTCGCCAAAGGAGACCGCCTCCTGCTCGTCCTGTTTGAGCAGGTGCAGCACCAGCCTGAGCGCCGTCTTGCGCCCGATGCCGGGCAGCTTGGCGAACTCGCTGACCGCCGATTCCAGCAACCGTGAAGCAAATTCCTGTTCCATCTCAGTTTTGTTGATTGTGTGGGCAAAGGTAGTCATTTTGTCACTCTCGTGGGCTGATTTCACAATATTTAATCATTATATGTTGCATTTTGCTTGTAGCAGTGGTCAAAAAGACGTACCTTTGCAGTGGTAAAATTTCGAAGAAACAACATTAAAAGATTTAATAACATAACATTATGGCATTAACAAACGACAAATTGGTCATCGTCGGTGCTGCCGGCATGATCGGTTCCAATATGGTACAAAGCGCCCTGATGATGGGCTTGACAAGTGACATTTGTCTTTATGACGTGTTCTCGCCCGAGGGCGTGGCCGAGGAAATGCGCCAGAGCGGTTTCGGTGACGTGAAGATCACTGCCACCACCGACCCCGAGGAAGCATTCACCAACGCCAAGTACATCATCTCCAGCGGTGGCGCTCCTCGCAAGGAGGGTATGACCCGTGAGGACCTGCTCAAGGGCAACTGCGAAATCGCCGAGGGTCTGGGCAAGGACATCAAGAAATACTGCCCTGACGTGAAGCACGTTGTCATCATCTTCAACCCCGCCGACCTGACGGGTCTGGTAACCCTGCTGTACAGCGGCTTGAAGCCCGGCCAGGTGACCACTCTTGCTGCTCTCGACACCACGCGCCTGCAGAGCGCACTGGCCAAGAAGTTCGGTGTGATGCAGAGCGAAATCACCGGATGCGCCACCTATGGCGGCCACGGTGAGCAGATGGCAGTATTCGGCAGCCACGTAGAGATCGCTGGTCGCAAGCTGACCGACATCGTTGGCACCCCCGAGTTCCCCGCCGAGGAGTGGGAGCAGATGAAGACCGACGTCACCAAGGGTGGCGCCCAGATCATCAAGCTGCGTGGACGTAGCTCGTTCCAGAGCCCCGCTTACCTCTCGGTTGAGATGATCCGTGCTGCCATGGGCGGTGAGAAGTTCCGCTTCCCCGTTGGCACCTACGTTTGCAACGACAAGTACAACCACATCATGATGGCGATGGACACCACGCTCGACGAGAACGGCGCAAGCTACAAGATTCCTCAGGGTCTCCCCTCCGAGAATGAGAGACTCGATGCCAGCTACAAGCACCTGTGCAAGATGCGCGACGAGCTGGTTGACTTGGGCATCGTTCCTCCCATCAGCGAGTGGAACAAAATCAACCCCAACCTGTAATTTGAGGTAAAAGACAGACTAGTTCAAGCCCGAGGCGTATTCAACGTTTCGGGCTTGATTTTATTCTCTCTGGTGCCGTGTCTCAGGGTGGCAACAGTTCAGCGAATTTTGCCCCACGTTAAGCCGCTAAGTTTTTATTATCGTTGCTTTAAATAAGTCATGATAAATAAATGGTATTGGACGTTTATAATATCATAAAAAAAAGAACTTATAATCAACGTCTTCGCGGCTTAGTGCCTTAGCGTGAGGTTTTGTGGCGGATGTTGGCTGAATAGTCTCTCAGGACACTGAATATGATAATTTTCCTTAATAATTTGGGCAATCAGAAACTTTAGTGTACTTTTGCACTGAATTTTGAAGCGATTGTATGGGCAGTTAGCGCAGTTGGTTCAGAGCATCTGCCTTACAAGCAGAGGGTCGGGGGTTCGAATCCCTCACTGCCCACCATGTTTTAGATAATCAATAATGATTGCAACTCATTAAAATGAACGGCCGAGAGGCCACTAAACATTACATTTGTTTTATCCTCATTTTATTATTAAACACTAACCAAACATTTTGTGTACGATGGACGAGAATTTGAAGAAACCAAAGAGGCCAAGAATCGGTGAGGCCAATTCCGATGAGAACATGGAGAGTGTCCGTTATGAAAAAGTGGAATATAAGAGCCACGAACCTAATCAGGGAGATGATGCTCAAGCCAGCGGCAGCGAGGGTTATCAGTCCCAGGAGGGTTATCAGCCCCGTCAGCAAGGATATCACAGCCAGGGTTATCAGCCCCGTCAGGGCGGTTACCAGCGCGGCTATCAGCAGCGCCAGGGTGGTTATCAGCGTGGCTACCAGCAGCGCCAGGGCGGTTATCAGCCCCGCTACCAGCAACACTACCAGCAGCCTCAGGCCGCTGGTGAGCAAGATCCCAATGCCGATGGCAACACCATGAATCCCGAGCAGCACCAGGGCGGCTATCAGCCCCGTCAGGGTTATCAGCCTCGCCAGGGTGGTTACCAGCCCCGTCAGGGCGGTTACCAGCAGCGCCAGGGTGGCTACCAGCAGCGTCAGGGCGGCTACCAGCAGCGCCAGGGTGGTTACCAGCAGCGCCAGGGTGGTTACCAGCAGCGTCAGGGCGGCTATCAGCAGCGTCAGGGCGGCTATCAGCAGCGCCAGGGTGGTTACCAGCAGCGCCAGGGCGGTTATCAGCAGCGTCAGCCGGGCGGCTACCAGCAGCGTCCCAAGCGTCAGGGTCCCAAGCCCCAGATGCGCTTCACGCCCAAGCCCCAACGCATTTTCTACGAGGAGCCTGCTATTGATCCCAACATGGAGGTTCGCTTGAACAAGTTCCTGGCCAACGCCGGCATCTGCTCGCGCCGTGTGGCCGATGAATATATCCAGAAGGGCCTGGTTATGGTCAACGACGTTGTCGTTACCGAGCTCGGCATGAAAATCACCCCCAAGGATGTGGTGAAATACAACGGTGAGATCGTTACCACCGAGAAGAAATGCTACGTCCTGCTCAACAAGCCCAAAGACTGCGTCACCACCAGCGACGATCCCAATGGCCGCAAGACCGTTATGGACCTTGTCAAGGGTGCTTGTGAGGAACGCATCTATCCCGTGGGACGACTCGACCGCAACACCACCGGTGTGCTTCTGCTCACCAACGACGGTGACCTGGCCGCTAAGCTCGCCCACCCGCAGTATGTCAAGAAGAAAATCTACCAGGTGTGGACCGACAAGCCTATCAGCGAGGAGGACATGCAGCACATTGCCGATGGCGTTGAACTCGACGACGGTCCCATCCACGCCGATGCAGTGAGCTACGTTTCTCCCACCGACCGCAAGCAGGCCGGCATCGAGATCCACTCGGGACGCAACCGCGTCGTGCGCCGCATCTTTGAATCGCTGGGCTATCACGTGGTGAAGCTCGACCGCGTCTATTTCGCCGGTCTCACCAAGAAGAACCTGCCCCGCGGTCGTTGGCGCTACCTCACCCAGGAAGAGGTCAACTTCTTGAAACAGAACTCGTTTGAATAAACAACATATCCTTAAGAAGAGATACTAGAGACAATAATGGAATTGAAACGCACAAAAATCGTTGATATCTTTGATCCCGCACTGGTGGGACAGCAGGTGTGCGTCAAAGGCTGGGTACGCAGCCGACGCGGTAACAAATTCGTCCAGTTCGTCGCCCTGAACGACGGCTCGACCATCAACAACCTGCAGATTGTCGTTGACCTCGAGAAGTTCAGCGAAGAGGAACTGCGTCCCATCACCACAGGCGCCAGCCTGCACGTAGAGGGACTGCTCGTCCAGTCGCAGGGCAAGGGCCAGACCGTTGAGGTGCAGGCCCAGACCATCGAGATCTACGGCACCTGTGCCGACGATTATCCCATGCAGAAGAAAGGCCACACGCTGGAGTTCCTGCGCACCAAAGCGCACCTGCGCATGCGCACCAACACCTTCGGTGCCGTCTTCCGCATCCGTCACCACCTGGCATTTGCCATCCACAAGTTCTTCAACGACAAGGGCTTCTTCTACCTGCACACCCCGTTGATCACCGCCAGTGACTGCGAGGGTGCCGGCGACATGTTCCAGGTGACTACTCTCGACCTGGGTGACCTGCCCAAGACCGAGGACGGCAAGACCGACTACACGAAGGACTTCTTCGGCAAATCCACCAGCCTGACCGTGTCAGGTCAGCTCGAGGGCGAGCTGGGCGCAACGGCTCTGGGTGCCATCTACACCTTTGGCCCCACCTTCCGTGCCGAGAATAGCAACACCCCGCGCCACCTGGCCGAGTTCTGGATGATTGAGCCCGAGATGGCCTTCTATGACATCACCGACAATATGGATCTGGCCGAGGAGTTCATCAAGTTCTGCGTCAACTATGCGCTGGAGCACTGCCAGGACGACCTGGAGTTCCTCAACAAGATGTACGACAATACCCTCATCGAGCGCCTGCACAGCGTCCTCAAGGAGCCGTTCGTGCGCCTGACCTACACCGAGGGCATCGAGATCCTGAAGGCTGCCAAGAAGAAGTTTGAATTCCCCGTGGAGTGGGGCGTGGACCTGCAGAGCGAGCATGAGCGCTACCTCGTCGAGGAGCACTTCAAGCGCCCTGTTATCCTCACCGACTATCCGCGTGAGATCAAGGCCTTCTACATGAAGCAGAACGAGGACGGCAAGACCGTTCGCGCCATGGACGTCCTGTTCCCCATGATCGGCGAGATCATCGGCGGCAGCGAGCGTGAGGCCGATTACGACAAGCTTATGAGTGAAATCGAGCGCCGCGGCATCCCCATGAAGGACATGTGGTGGTACCTCGACACCCGCCGCTTCGGCACCGTGCCTCACAGTGGCTTCGGTCTGGGCTTCGAGCGCCTCATCCTGTTCGTGACCGGTATGGCCAACATCCGTGACGTCATCCCGTTCCCGCGCACTCCCAACAACGCCGAGTTCTAGAGCTAAGTGAGCTCTGCTCACATCCCTTTTTTGAGTTAATATTTTGTGTCCGCATTCCGTCATCCGGAGTGCGGATATTTTTTATGTATTCAAAATTCGGTGACATTTCACATTCTTTACCGAATTAGTGCCAAGAAGTTGCACTTTGTGGCAGTTCCTTTGCATCGTCAAACGATTTGAACCAACAACTAACAACTAAAAACTAAATAAACTATGACTGAGCAGATTTTGAAACAGGAAGTGATGATTGACGGGCAGCAGGTACTGAGCATTGCCACGCCCGACATTGTGTGCAACCACGTTGCCGAGACCGCGCCCCACACGCCGCGCGCCGTCGAGGTCGACCCCATGAAGCTGCAGGTAATGCAGAATGCAGTGGCCAAGATTGAGAAGGCCTTTGGCTCCTGTGCCATCATGCGCATGAACTACGAGAGTGTCGAGGATGTGGACGTCATCCCCACGGGCTCCATCGGTCTGGACAGGGCGCTGGGTGTGGGTGGCTATCCCCGCGGACGCATTGTCGAAATCTACGGCCCGGAGTCGTCGGGCAAGACTACGCTGGCGCTGCATGCCATCGCCCAGGCCCAGCAGATGGGCGGCATTGCGGCCTATATCGATGCTGAGCACGCCTTCGACCGATTCTATGCCGAGGCCGTGGGCGTGAACACGCGCAACCTGTGGATCAGCCAGCCCGACAACGGCGAGCAGGCACTGGAGATTGCCGACCAGCTCATCCGCTCGGCAGCCATCGACGTCATTGTCATCGACAGCGTCGCCGCTTTGACTCCAAAAGCCGAAATCGAGGGCGAGATGGGCGAGAGCAAGATGGGGCTGCAGGCCCGCCTGATGAGCCAGGCCTTGAGGAAACTCACCGCCACCATCGCCAAGACGCGCACATGCTGCATCTTCATCAATCAGCTGCGCGAGAAGTTGGGCGTGATGTTCGGCAACCCTGAGACGACCACTGGCGGCAATGCCCTCAAGTTCTACAGCAGCGTGCGCCTCGACATCCGCCGCCTGGCCCATATCAAGGACGGCGAACGCGTGCTGGGCGCCCAGACTCGCGTCAAGGTCGTGAAGAACAAGGTGGCGCCGCCCTTCCGCAAGGCCGAGTTCGACGTCATCTATGGCACGGGCATCAGCCGTGCGGGCGAATTGCTTGACCTGGGTACCGAGGCCGGCATCATCAAGAAGAGCGGTGCATGGTTCAGTTGGCAAGACGGCCGCTTGGGCCAGGGCCGTGAGGCCGCCAAGCAGTTCCTCATCGACAATCCCGACACCGCCGATGCCATCGCTGCCCTGCTACAAGCCACCGCATAAACCTCGTCAATACCATGAAAACCACTAATTAAAACAACTGAATAGTCTGAACCATCTGAATTGGACCCCAAAACACGCAAAAGCGTTTTGTGGCCAATCAGAAATATCAGATTATTCAGTTGTTTTTTATTGACGGCGGGTGATGCGGGCCAGATAGTCGTAATGGTCGCCGTGGGCGATGACTTCGCAGTCAAAGCCGCATGCCGCAGTCTGCTCGCGCAGGGTCTCGGCATCGATAAACAGCCACGGGAAGGGCTCGCCTTTCACATCTTTGTACTGCATCTGGTAGGTCAGCTCGCCATAATAGCCCTCAATGCCTGTGAGGTCGATGAATCCCTCCTCGTCCTCGAACACGTAGCAGATGTCGCTGGAGTCGCACAGCAGCTGCCCGCCGGGCGCCAGCAGCCGGTCCACCTGCATGAAGAAGGCCGGCAGCCGTGAGACAGTGCCCACGATGCCGATGCCGTTCATCAACATCAGGATGGTGTCAAACTGGCCGTCGAGCGTGAAAAAATCCTGCTGCCGCACATCGCGCACGCCGCGCTCACGCATCGTCGTCACTGCCAGCGGCGAGATGTCGATGGCCGTCACTTCCTTGCCCATTGCCTGCAGTGCCAGCGAGTGGCAGCCTGCACCGCCTCCCACGTCCAGGATGGCGCCGCTTGCGTTGCGCAACGCTTCCTGCTCGACGACAGGCATGTCCTCGACACTGCGGAACAGCATGGCCACGGGAATCTCGTCCTCGTCAAACATCGGCGAGAATACACGCAACCGCGCCGCCTTGCCAGTGGCATGGAAGTCGGCGATGGCGTGCCCCATCGGGTCCTTAACTTCAGTCATTTAAAACCTAAAGACTTATTATCGGATGAAGTGGGTGCCCTGCCAGGGTTCGTATTGAGGAGGCTGGGCAGTACCCGTGCTCAGTTGGCGAATCATCCAGGCCATGTTCTGGGCCATCGTGCGCATCGTCTGCATGCCCTCGGCATCAAGGCGCGCCTCGCCGGCCTCACGGCCAAAGGCGATGTTCCAGTATTGTGACGTCACCAGCGGCATGTTCACCATCTGGAACGGCATCTGCAAGGTCTGGAAAGCGGCAGTGGAGCCGCCACGGCGGCATACGGTAACTGCTGCAGCAGGCTTGCCGTTCACCTTGGCACCCGCAAACAGCATGCGGTGTATCAGGTTGAGCACATTGCCCGTGGGTGTGCCGTAGAATACCGGTGAGCCCACAATCAGGCCGTCGGCCTCGTTCATCTTGTCGATGACTTCGTTGCATAGGTCATCGTTAAATGCACAGTGTCCGTCACCCTTGGTGGCGCAGGTGCCACATGCAATGCAGCCGCGCACGGGTTTATTGCCAATCCATACGATTTCGGTTATGAAGCCTGACTCGTTGAGCGTCTTAGCCGCCTCGTTCAGGGCAAAATAGGTATTCCCCTTCTCGTGGGGCGATCCGTTAATCAGTAAAACTTTCTTCATATTCATCTCAGTTTTTCAGTTGCTAATAATTTTTAATCAGGTCACCTAAAACCTAA
>JAEEGI010001398.1_pt1 | contig 60263 bp, 42 predicted proteins | sample 8958751 | NCBI WGS metagenome assembly JAEEGI01 (sample SAMN16246545, study PRJNA631951) | gut metagenome | biome: gut microbiome; feature: rumen; material: KS-attached | host: Bos | place: Iran: Karaj | collected 2018-10
ACATCCACTCCCGTGCACATCAGCAAGGTCATCCATAAAGCCAAGATCAAGGTGGACGAGCAGGGTTCTGAAGCGGCCGCTGTCACTTCTGTCGTGATGCAGAAGAACTCCGTTTCAGAGCCGCCTAAGATGGTCGAGTTCCATGCCGACCGGCCGTTCATCTACGCGATAACCGAGGTCAGCACCGGAGCGATCTTCTTTATCGGCCAGTACACCGGGAAATAGGCCCTGGCCACTACATCATCCTGTTCACCCTTCCGTCAGGTCAACGATATAAGGTCGAGTCCGACATTTAATCACTTATTTCAACTTTCTATGCAAGGTTTTCTCCTTTTGGGAATTTAGAATAAAAAGATTGTATACGTCATAAAAAATAATTCCAATTAATTATGCGAAAAACTCTAATCAAAAGCGTTTTGTCACTTATGGCTCTTTCTGGAGGAATGATCGCTTTGCGTTCATGCGACAGTATTGAAGAGGTATCCCGCCCTATTCCCGTTCAGCTAACAGGAATCCGGACCAGGTCAGAGATGGTTGAGGAAGATGTCGGGAATCATGATGTCACGCAGCGTATGGCGGAGATCCTCATTATGTCGAATAAGGAGAACCCCAAAATAGTAAGTGTGGAGCCTTATGGTGTTGATGGAGTGACATGTTTTTATATATTCAATTTCGAGAAAGGATTCAAGGTCGTGTCTGCCGACACAAGGATACAGCCAGTGCTTGCCGAAAGCGACAAGGATAATATTGACCCGTCAAAAGTGGATAATCCTGGCGTGAAAGTCTGGCTCGAGGACACTGCGGACAGAATCCGGAAGATGAAGGAAAACAATCTGGATACGGGAGAAGATTATTCCGGACTATGGTCCGCATACAGATCGCCTGAAAAGAGTGAATTTACAACCATAAGAAGATCTGAAGTGGATTCCGTTTGGGTGCTCATGTACGAGACCTCAACAGACACGCTGTATTACAATGCCAATGTCGGTCCTCTTCTATCAACAAAGTGGGGACAGGGCAGCCCTTGGAACAGCAAGATGCCCACAGTCGGCTCGTACCGGTGTTTGACAGGATGCGTCGCTGTAGCTACAGCCCAGGTATTGTATTTCTTCAACAGGAGGAATATGGCTCCCACAGATTTGTGGCACTCAATATCTATCCAGAATTCTACTTTCTGTCCCACACATGGTGGTCTATTGGTGACATTGAACAAATCTAATTATACGAGCAATTCTATCCTTTGGTCATTCATGCCTTTGACAGGTGGTGGGTCTAATACGGTTTTAGTATCGAGTCTGATGCTTGATTTGGGAGAGAGATTGGAAATGCATTATGGATTATCGGGAAGTGGTGTGGTTTATGCGAACGATGGAAGCATTCCTCATTTAGACGATTGTGGAATTAGTTCGTATTTTGGCTCGTATTCTTTTTCAAATGTTGAACAGAGTATCCTTGAATACAAACCAGTGATTGTTGGCGCTACGCTCAATCTTACGGGAGAAGGTGGACATGTTTGGGTTATTGACGGATGTAAAGATTATTCAATTAAATACGCATCCAGTCAAACGTATTACCGCATTCTTCCAGAGGAGCTGATCAGTTACCCCAACAATTTCGGAGTTCTGACAAACGATGAGATGATGAGCCTTTATCCAGATGCCACTGGGGAATTATACCTTCTTTCCCACTCCGTGACCTATGATAACCAGGAATCCTTGCACATGAATTGGGGATATGACGGAACGGGTGATTGTTGGTTGAATATGTTAGATTCCAACGGCTGGATTTATTCAGGTTCTTCAGGGAACTCTTTAAACTTTTTATACAACAGGGTTTTGCATTACAATATCACAACATCGCAACTTAATTAAAACAATGAGAAGGGTTTTTATAATTATTTCGCTTTTGTTGGCCGGATCATGCGGGAAGCAGGAACCCGTTTTTGAACCAGACGAGACCATACCGGTTGAGGATCTTATACCGAGGGAAGACATCTTCTTGACAAGGACACAGGCGGATTATGTAAATAATGGCGGTATCACATTCGCTTTGAATCTGTTCAAAGAGGTGGCGAAAGACGAGACTGTCGTGATTTCTCCTCTTGGAGTCACCTTTGCCCTTGGAATGGTTGATAACGGGGCTTCCGAAAACACAAATACCAAGGCTGAGATAGAGCGCGTCCTTGGTTATGAGGAAGATTCTGTTAAAGGCTTGAATTCATATTGTGAGACTATGATGGAAAAATCGCTAAAGATAGATCCATCAACGAGATTATCGTTCGCCAATGCTGCGGTGTTCAACAGTGGTAAAGAAGATTATCCTGATCCTGGAAAAGATTTTATAAACGTTATTGAGACCTATTTCGACGCCAGTATTTTCACCATGAATTTTCGTTATGATGACGTGAAAGGAATGGTTAACGCTTGGTGCGAAAAGAAGACCGATGGGATGATCCCTTCTTTCTTAAAGGATAAACCAGCAGTTAATAGTTATGCTCTATTTCTTAATGCTCTTTATTTCAAGGGAATATGGTCAAGCCAATTCAAAAAAAGCGACACCAAGAAGGAGTCTTTCCGGAATATTTCGGGTGAGAAAGTAACTGTCAGCATGATGCGTCAGGAAGGGTATTTCAACTACGGAGGGATTAATGGTCTTTGCACGGCCGTTTGCCTCCCCTACGGTAATCAGGCCTACAGGATGATCTTATTACTTCCCTTAAAGGGCCAAACAATAGGGAGTTTGAAAGAAGCGCTTGACCTTGATAAATGGAATGAAATTAACAATAGTCTCAATCGAGAGAAAGTGGATGTCAAGATACCTTCTTTCGAGGTCCAGTCTGAATCGTATTTAAAAGGCAATCTCCAAACTCTTGGCATTCACGAGGCGTTCAATCCTTTATGTGCGCATTTCGAGTTAATGTGTGAAGGTGGGGATGTTTGGGTAGAAGATGTGTTTCAGAAAGCCAAAATCAAGGTTGATGAACAAGGGTCTGAGGCCGCGGCAATAACAGAGGTTAAGATTGCAATGTATGGGGGTATACCAGGCAATGAACAGGCAATCGAGTTCCATGCCGACCGACCGTTCATCTACGCGATAACCGAGGTCAGCACTGGAGCCATATTCTTCATCGGACAGTACACGGGGAAATAGCGAACCGGATTGCGGTCAAGTGATTATTGACTATCTTTGCATGACAAGTCGCAAAGATGGCAATCGATATTCATAAAGCGGGGAACTGGCTGTTCTATTGCGGTCTGACGCTCTTTTTGCTGGGAGGCCACTGGTATTCAGACACTGGGGTCATGCCGCATGCTTTAACGCAGGCGCATTATTACGCCGGCCTTTTGGGACGAGCGCTTTTATTCTTGCGGTTGTTATCCCTGCTGCCACAGCACCCCCGCTATACCATAGCCTGCGCCTGCCTGCTCGTTGTGCTAAAATTCTCGAAAATCCTCTCACCTGAGGATTATACTGCGGAATTGTTTCATACGGCGCTAATCATCTCGGCTTCTCGTGGTACGGAGGTCAAGGTTTCTTTGAGGATATTCCTTGTCTGCATCCTTTTTTATCTTTTTTCTTGCCCACTCACGCTCGCGTTGGGGTGGAGCCAGCGGGTGTCGACGCATCTCGGGAGCCTGCGTGGATCTTCGATGGGTTTCATGAATCCCAATTTCTTGGCCCAGTTCATCATGACGGCTTTTTTTCTTTGGCTTGTGCTGACTAAAGAGACGCGGATAAAAGTGATATGGCCGGTGTGCTGGGCAATGTCCGCCTTGACGTTTTTCATCACACTCTGCCTGACGACAACATTCTTGTTGTTGGCCATGCCGCTTGTGTATCTGATTGTCCATAAGCGGGTTCCGAAGCCAACCCCAATGGCTCTGCTACCTCCGGCATGCTTGCTTGTCTCTGTCGTTCTGGCCGCACTCTACGGCCCGGGTTACGGATCCTCTACATTTGAAAGCCGTTTTTCAATACCCGCACTGGTTTTCCAGAAATATGGCTTGAGCCCTTTCGGGCAGGATTGTGGTTTGTCTCATTGGTTTGGCGGGAACCCTCCCTATAAATTGTCCATCGACAACGTTTATCTGAACATCTGTCTATGCCATGGCATCGTTGTGGGAGTCGTCGTGATGGCCCTGTACTCCTGGTTTCTTTTCATGATAGGCAGGAAAGGCGATCCTTTGCTATCCGCGATTGCAAGCTGCATCGCTATAGCTGGTCTGACTGAACTCCTGACTTACAATATCTGTTTCAACTTCACGGTTTTGTTTTTCCCGGCGCTTTTAGAAGAATCCTCTTCCGGCGAAAAGAAAGCGTTTGGCTTCGTCACCCCGATCTTGGCCCTTGTGACATTCTGCTATGCTTTCTGGCCTTGGCCGGCGCGAGCCTCCACGTCACATCCCTACGGGACGATAGGTGACATAGCTACCCCGGAAGGATTCGTCGCCACACGGCCTTCCGACGTTGGTTTCAGTGGTTTTCTTGAGCCTCTGCCTTTAGCCAGGGCAGACTCTTTGCTGACCTTATTTGACGGGACACCAGCCGAGGATAGGCGGTACCAATGCTACCGGATCGTGGATCACCCGTTAATTGACAACAACGAGCAGTGTGCCGACGTGTGCATGCGGTTGTGGGCGGAATATCTCTACAGCCAAAGGCGCTTTGGCAAGATCAGTTTCTTGGACACCAGGGGCAAGACTCTGCGTTATCATTTCGGAGCATGCTCTCCCACGTTCAAGCGTTATCTAAAGGAAGTTTTCAGCTGGTGCAACACTGAATCACTCAGGAATTCATTGGCTGATAAAAAGTTGGAAGATATTGCCCCTGGCGACATATTCATATATGACAAAGCATCCCGTCCCGGAGAGACTTACGGTCACGCGGTGATGATTGCCAGAACAGCCGTGGACACGGTCTCCGGCCGTCAGGCTGTGCTGCTTATCCAGGGCAGCACCCCGGCATGCGATGTCCATATTGTGGGCAATACCACCAATCCGGAATTGTCTCCTTGGCACCTGCTGAATAACCCGTCAGACAGCATACCAGTCCTGACCGCAGGCAAGTCCATGTTTTACAAACAGGACCTGCGCAGTTACCAGTAGCTGATAATCAATTACTTGGACTTCGGGATAGGAATCTCGAACTCGGCGTAGATGGGGTAGTGGTCGGAGATGAACTTCGGGCCGAATTTGCCATTGGCGACCTCATATTCCTCCACTTCAGCGTTACGGAACAAGATGTGGTCGGGCCAACGCACGGAATCAGAGCTCTTGCCATATCCGTTGTAGGAGGCGTTTGTGTCGGGCTTTTTCAGGGAGAAGTTGGCGTCTTTGGCGTAGGACACAAGGGGCGAGAGGAGCCTGTCAGAAGCGGACATCTTGAAATCCCCGCCGACGAACACGACAGCGTCATCCCCAGCGATCTCTTTGATTTTGTCGACCATCAGGTTGGCGCTTCGCCTTCCTGCTGTCTCTTTGACGGAGAACCGGGTGTTGAAACAGAAGAAGATCAGACCGGATTTCTTGTAACGTAGCTTCACCCAAGTCGTGTTTCTCACATTGTCTGCATCCCAGCCGGGAGTGTCAACCTCCTGGTTCTCATTGAGCCAGAAGAACCCATAGTCAAGCAGCTCGAACTTGTCGGCCCTGAACAAGATAGGAATCTCGTTGTAGCGTATGTCTTGATCGACATTGCCCGGCTTGGAACTGCGGTCCACCAGCATGTGCTTCTTGAGCTCCTTCATAAGATCCGCCTTGTGGTAGCCGTACGCTTCCTGGATGAAGATGACATCCGGATCATACTTCTTTATTGCCTTGAGACAGCCCTTTTTGCGGGCTTCCCAGCTGAAGTCTCCAGCCTCGTCCTTCTCCAGTCCGTGGATGTTGAAGGACATTATGCTGAGATCCTCGCTTTTCGCTCCAGCCGTGGCGCCGGAGAAAACCAGCGCCGCGACGGAGACGATAAAGAGCAATAACCTTCTCATAACCAACAGGTTCTACTTGGAAATCTTGGCGACCCATCCGCCGCCGGGAGCCATGTGGATCTTGACTTTTCCGTCCACTGGCAGGCTCGTGGAGACTTTCTTGTAGTCCCGGGCGGCCCTGTGGGCATTGACACCGTCCTGGAATACGGTCATCTTGCCGCTTCCGATAAAGCCCAGATCCAGCACGAGATCTCTAGCGTCCCAGTTGGTCAAAGCTCCTACATACCAATCATTTCCCTTGCGCCGGGCGATAGCGACATATTCACCGATCTTTCCGCTGACGGGTACGGTCTCGTCCCAAGTCGTGGGGAAAGCGGCGATGAAATCCGTGCACTCCGGCTCGGCCATATAGTTCGAAGGCGAGTCGCAGAGCATAGTCAGCGGAGCCTCGAATATGGCATATTCAGCGAGCTGGCGGCAGCGGGTGCCCTGGCTCATAGGAGTGGAATTGTTGGGATAGGCGAAGCCTTTGGTGCAGTTGATCATCGCTCCCTGGGTGTAGTCCATCCTTCCGGCGGCCATCCTGATGAACGGGATGATCACATCGTAGGTCACCTGGTCATAATTCTTAGCCCCCCACTTCATTTGCTCCAGACCGGCGACACCTTCGTAGTTGATGATGTTGGGGTAGGTCCTCTCGAGACCTGAAGGCTTGAAAGCCCCGTGGAAGTCAATGATCATGTGGTACTTAGCGGCAGTTGCGGCGACCTTCTCATAGAACTGCATGACAAGCTGGTCGTCACGGTCCATAAAGTCGACCTTGAAACCCTTGATGCCCATCTTTGAATAGTGCTTGAAGACACCCTCAATGTCCTTATCCACAGCCTTATAGCCAGCCCAAAGGATGAGTCCCACATTCTTGGATTTGGCGTAGGCGGCGAGTTCCTCAAGATTGATCTCCGGCACGACGAGGAACAGGTCAGTCTTCTTGTTGACCGCCCAGCCCTCGTCGAGGATGACATATTCGATGCCATGCTTTGAAGCGAAGTCGATGTAGTACTTGTAAGTGTCGTTGTTGATGCCTGACTCGAAATCAACCCCGTAGATGTTCCAATCGTTCCACCAGTCCCAGGCCACCTTTCCGGGCTTGATCCAGCTCCAGTCGGTGTCCTTGTCGGCAGGTTTGCCAAGCAGCCATGTGAGGTCGGAGTTGACAAGGTCTTTCTCGTTTTTGAAGACTCCCACAATCCTCCAAGGGAAGCTGCGCCCGGCCTCGGCCGAGGCGATGTAGTCGTGGCGGCTCTTCACCACGCCTTGCAGGTTGTTGTGGCCGCCGATCTCTACCTTGTCAGGAACAGGGGCGTTGACTCCTTTTAGACTCTTGCCTCCTTCGTTGTTGAGGTAGAGACCGGGATAATCCCTTAAGTCAGACTCGGTTATGAGCACCTTGACCCCGTCTGGAGCGTCCACGACCACAGGCAGGAACGCCAGCCTCTTGGGATTCCAGGCAGAGAGGTTGATGTGCTCGTAATAGTTCTCGAAAGAGTTTCCGAACTGAGTCTCGAAAGACTCTATTTTCGAGGTGTTGACATACGGCACCCAGCTCATCCAGTCTTCAGGGAAGTTGAATTCCGCTTGCTCGGATTTGACTTTGAACTTGCCTTTCTTGGCGGTGGAGATGAACCTGTAGGCAACGGCATTGTCGTAGGCACGGAACTCTATCGAATAGTCCTTGAAACTAAGCGCCAGGCAGTTGTACACATCGGCGACAGTGGCTTTCTTGTAAGCGACAGCGGGGATGGCTTTATCGTCATTGCTCCAAGTGTAAGTCTTCTTCAACTTACCTTTTCCGAAGACAGTTCCGTTGTCTAGTTTCATCGCGATTTCGGATGGAGCCAGAATGGTTTTTCCATCGAAAGTGACTGAATATGAGACCTTTCCATCGGCCTTGATTTCTGCTTTTACCCTTCCATCCGGAGAGGTGAGAACCCATGAGGATTTCGCGGCGAAGCTTGTCACCGGCAGACAAACCGCAACCAGGGCGGCACAGAACAGAGATTTCAGTGTTTTACCCATAATTATCAATTTTTTATGTGGTCAGAATGACTCGAAGTGTAAAAATAATCATTTCTGATAAAATTTGTAAATTTGTGGTAATAAAATCTTTTAAGATGGCAAAAGGGAAGGCTCCCGAGGACACTCCGCTGATCAAGCAGTTTTTCTCTGTGAAGGCACAGTACCCAGAGGCGGTGCTGCTTTACAGGGTTGGGGATTTCTATGAGTCCTACTCGGACGATGCGGTGCTTGTGAGCAAGGTTCTGGGCATCATCCAGACCCGCAAATCCAACGGAGATAAAGGCTATGTGGAGATGGCCGGTTTCCCTCATCACGCGCTGGACAATTACCTTCCTAAACTTGTCCGGGCTGGCTACAAAGTGGCTGTCTGTGACCAACTTGAGGATCCGAAGTTCGCCAAGAAACTCGTCAAGCGCGGAGTCACCGAGCTGGTCACTCCGGGAATAGCCTTCAACGACCAGCTATTGGATCAGAAAGAGAATAACTTCCTCGCCGGCCTGGCTTTTGACAAAGACGAGTGCGGAGCCGCTTTCCTGGATGTTTCGACTGGATCTTTCCAGGTGGCTCAGGGTACCCTTGACTACATCGGAACCTTGCTCGCCTCCCTCAATCCGAAAGAGATCGTCGTCCAGCGGGGCTACGAGAAGGGGGTGCGGCAAAGATTCGGCGAGAACCTTTATGTCTCCTCCGTCGAGGAATGGGCCTTCGTACACGAAGCCGCTCTCGAAAGGCTTAAAAAACAGCTTAAAGTCGAGTCTCTCAAGGGTTTCGGTGTTGAGAAATATCCTCTCGGAATATGCTCTGCGGGGGCTTTGATGGTCTATCTCGAGCAGACACAGCACACCGGGCTCGGGAACATTTGCTCTATCTCCCGCATTGATGGCGACCAGTTCGTCTGGATGGACAAGTTTACGATGAGGAACTTGGAGATATTCAGTTCCTCGGGAGGAGGTGAGGGTGTCAGCCTGGTCTCGGTGATAGACAAATGCTCCTCTCCGATGGGTGCGAGGCTTTTGAGGAACTGGCTGGCGATGCCGGTGATGGACATCAAGGAGCTTGACAGCCGCTATGATGTTGTTCAGTATCTCTTTGATAAAGAGGAGGATAGGCTTGAGGTTCGGGATCTCATCGGAGGCATAGGCGACCTTGAGAGAATCATCTCCCGTGCGGCGATGGGCAGGATTGTTCCCAGGGAAGTCATGCAGTTGAGCCGTGGCCTTGAGCGCATGGTTCCGGTCAAGGGGATTTGTGAGAAAAGCGGGGTGAAGGCGCTTGAGACATTGGCGGCCGGGATGAGGGATTGCTCCGCCCTGAAAGACGAGATTGTCCGGGTGATGGATCCGGAACCCGCCGCTGCGGTGGGCAAGGGTCCGGTGATCGGCAAGGGAGTGGACAAGGAACTTGACGAGCTTAGGGACATTTCATCCGGAGGCAAAGACTACCTTTTGAAGCTCCAGCAAAGCGAGGCGGAGAGAACCGGAATCTCTTCACTTAAAATAGGTTACAACAACGTCTTCGGCTACTACATCGAAGTCCGCAACACTTTCAAGGATCTCGTTCCGCCAGAGTGGATCCGCAAGCAGACCCTTGTCGGGGCTGAGCGTTACATTACCGGCGAGTTGAAGGAATATGAGGAGAAAATCCTCAGCGCCGAAGACAGGATCTATGCCCTTGAGACGAAAATATATTCCGAACTTGTCGCCCAGATCCAGAAGAATATCGCCGCCATCCAGGCCAATTGCAAGATAATCGCCCGGCTGGACGCCCTGGCGGGGTTCGCCCAGTTGGCGGTCGAGAATAAGTATTGCCGTCCCGAGATAACCAAAGAACTCTCTCTCGACATCAAAGGCGGTCGCCATCCGGTCATCGAAACGTTGATGCCGCCCGGAGAGGAATATGTCCCCAATGATGTCCACCTGGATGATAAAAAGCAGCAGATCATCATCTTGACCGGTCCAAACATGGCCGGAAAGTCCGCGCTCCTCCGTCAGACGGCATTGATAGTCCTGCTTGCCCAGATTGGCTCTTTCGTCCCTGCCGAGAGCGCCAGGATAGGCTTTTTCGACAAGATTTTCACTCGTGTCGGAGCTTCTGACAACATCTCCCGGGGGGAATCGACTTTCATGGTGGAGATGCTGGAGACATCGATGATCCTCCACAACCTTTCGTCCCGCTCCCTCGTCCTTCTTGACGAGATCGGACGAGGCACCTCAACCTACGACGGAATGTCGATCGCGAGGGCTATTGTCGAGTACATCCATGAATATGGCCACGGTGCGAAGACCCTGTTCGCGACTCATTATCACGAGCTTAACGACCTCGAGGAGATTTATCCCAGAGTCAAGAACTTCCACATCGCCGTCAAGGAAGTGGGCACTCAGGTCATATTCCTGCGCAAGCTTAAGGAGGGTGGCACGGCCCATAGTTTCGGTATTCATGTGGCCCGAATGGCCGGAATGCCGAAAGAAGTCGTGCAAAGTGCCGAGAAGACTCTCAAAGCCCTGGAAGTTAATGATTCAGAGCATCTTGTGAGCGCAAAGAAAGGTCAGATTAAAAAGCCTGTCCAGACCAAGGCCGGCACGTTGGAGAGCGACGGTTCCCTGCAATTGTCTTTCTTCCAGTTGGACGATCCCACATTGTCTTCGCTCAGGGACAAACTATCTTCCGCCGACCTGAACAACATGACCCCTCTTCAGGCCTTTGACCTGCTCCGCTCCATGAAAGACGAGCTTGGAGTATGACAATCTATCTTACCGGCAGCCCGACCCGTTACGGGGAACCCAGTTTTACCGAAGACAACGGTTTTCTTGCCGATGTCAAAGCGTCGCTCACGAAAGCCACCGGAGGACATCCGCCAAGGGTGTTGCTTGTGAGCGCCGCACCGGATGACCGTGGATTCACCGACTCTGTGCTGAAGGGAATGAGCGATTGCATCCACTGTTCGGGCATAGAGACGGAAAGCATCACGATGCTGGACCGCAGGAACGCGTCTCAGGCTCCAAGCCTGGTGGAAAACGCCCACTGGATCGTCCTTTGCGGCGGCCATGTCCCGACCCAGAACAAGTTCCTTCATGAGATCAATTTGAAATCCCTGCTCCAGGGCTTCAAAGGTGTGCTGATGGGCTGCAGCGCCGGCAGCATGAACTGCGCCGGGACCGTCTATTCTCACCCCGAGCTTCCTGGAGAAGCCGTGGATCCTGAGTACAAGAGATGGCTTAAGGGATTGGAACTAACTGACATCCAGCTTGTTCCCCATTTGGAGCAGGTGCGTTACGCCTCGGTGGATAATCTCCGTCTGTTTGAGGACATCGCTTTCCCGGACAGCTGGAACCATCGCTTCTACACATTCCGTGACGGAGGTTATGTGAAGATTACAGACGGAAAACCAACCCTTTACGGGGAGGCTTTCGAAATCAGCCGCGGAGCCATGCGCCGTGTCTGTGAAGAGAATAAAACCTATAGCTTTATGAATCTGATTTTCATTTCCCCACATTTCCCGCAAACCTACTGGCACTTCTGCGCCGGGGCTAAAGCCAACGGCGTTAATGTGTTAGGCATCGCAGACACCAACTACGAGAACCTGCCGCTCGAACTTCGCCAGAATCTGGACGATTACTATAAAGTGGACAATCTTGAGGACTATGAGCAGATGTACCGGGCGGTCGCCTGGTTCGCTCACAAATGGGGCAAGATTGACTGGATAGAGTCCAACAACGAATATTGGCTCGAGCAGGATGCCCGCCTGCGCACGGATTTCAATGTCACCACAGGCATCCAGACCGACCATATCGCCGCCATAAAGAACAAGAGCGAGATGAAAAAGTACTACGCTCTTGGAGGAATTCCGACGGCAAGGCAGATCAAGGGAGCCGAAGGGCTTGCCAAAGTCAAAACCTTCGCGAAAAAGACGGGCTATCCGATAATTGCCAAGCCGGACAACGGGATGGGGGCTGGTGGCACAGATAAAATACATAATGACAAAGAGTTGGAAGCCTGGTTTGAAGATCGCGGAGGCGACTTCAATCTCTATGTTTTTGAGGAATTCATCACCGGTCTTCTGGTGAGCTATGACGCTATTTACAACTCGAAGGGCGAACCGATATTCGAGAACAATTCCGTGTTCCCCACGCCCGTCATGGAGATAGTGCATAAGAACTTGGACTGTTGCTATTGGACTAACAAGACGGTTCCGGCGAAACTCGCCGCAATCGGCCGCCGCACAGTGAAGGCTTTCGGGATCAAGAGCCGGTTCGTCCATTTGGAGTTCTTCCAGCTGGACAGGGATAGGGAAGGCCTGGGCAAGAAAGGCGACTATGTGGGCCTGGAAGTGAATATGCGCCCTCCGGGTGGTTACACGCCAGACATGATGGACTACGCCCATCAGACCGATGTTTTCCAGATCTGGGCGGATATGGTGGCCTTTGACGAGGCCCGCAAACCTGTTGGGGAGAGCGCCTATGTGGGTTATGTAGGTCGGAGGGACTCCCGCCGTTACAAGCACAGCCATCAGGACCTGCTCGACCGGTATGGCCAGGCTATGTGCATGTGTGAGCGTGTTCCATATGCCCTTTCAGACGATCTCGGGGACATGGCTTACATCGCGCGGCTCCAATCCAAGGCTGAGATCGAAGCCTTCTTCAAGTACGCCACAGAGGAATATGCCTAGTGACGCGTTGAAATCACGCTTTTTTTTCTAAATTTGAGAGTTTTGAGAAAGGTTTTGATTATCACATACTATTGGCCGCCATCCGGGGGTTCCGGGGTGCAGAGATGGGTCAAGTTCGCCAAATACCTTCCGAAAGAAGGGTGGCAACCCGTCATCTACACTCCTGAGAATCCGGAGCTTACGACCATAGACAAGACTCTCGCCAAAGAAATCCCTCCTCAGGCCGAGATTGTCAAACGACGCATATTCGAGCCTTATGGGATTTATCGCCTCCTGATGGGGAAGGGCAGTTCGACCGACTTGAAGACCCTGACCGCCGCCGGAAGTGACGACAGTGAGGTCAACCCTGTCACCGGAGGCACCAAAAACTGGAAGCAGAAGTTGTCGCTCTACATCAGGGGCAATTTCTTTATTCCGGACCCGAGGGTCATGTGGGTCAAGCCTTCGGTGAAGTTCCTCAAGTCTTACTTGAAAGACCATCCGGTCGATGCCATAGTCACGACGGGACCTCCCCAGAGCATGCACCTGATAGGCCTTGAACTGTCAAAAGCCACGGGCCTTCCTTGGATCGCGGATTTCCGTGACCCGTGGACCAAGATGTTCTATTTCAAACATTTGGGCCTTACAAAGAGGTCGGAGGAGAAGCATCTCAAACTTGAGAAACAGGTTCTGGACGGGGCGACAAGGGTGATTGCGGTCTCCCCTATGGTGCGGGATGATTTCCAGTCTATGACCGACACTCGTGTCGAGTTGATCACAAACGGGTTTGACGAGGATGACTTCAACAATCATATCGAAACGGATGAGAACTTCAACATAACCCACACGGGACTCTTCGCCGCCGATGGCAACCCTGAGACCCTTTGGAAAGTCTTGGCTGACAAGTGTTCTTCGGACAATGAGTTCCGCCGCGCTTTGCGGATCCGGCTTGTCGGCAAAACAGACAAGGAGATCATCAAGTCAATTGAAGCGTTTGGCCTCGGACAAAATCTTAAGGATTTCGGCTATCAGAGCCACGAGATCGCTGTCAAAGAGCAGCGAAACGCCTCAACGCTTATTCTTCCGTTGAGGAAAGAGCCTGAATATGAGGCGGTTCTGCCCGGAAAGCTATTTGAGTATCTTGCTTCCCGCCGTCCTATTCTCGGAATAGGCCAGACCGAGGGAGCCATGGCCAAGGTGATCCGGGACACTGGCTCGGGAGTTGTCTACGACTGGCCGGACGAGAAGCGGATCCGTTCTTATATAGACTTTTGCTGGGAGGAGTTCAAGAACGGTGAGTTGATGGACAATACCTCTGACATATCAATCTACAGCCGGCGCAGGCTCACTAAAAAACTTGTCGCCCTGCTTGAAGAAATAACCGAAAAGAGATGAGCAAGACACTTAAGAATATTCTCACTTATGCGGGCATCGTCCTGCTGTTCCTTGTTCTGGCATATTCATTCGTGCCGGAAGTGCTCTCTGGCAAAGTGGTGAACCAGAGCGATATCACCGGTTATAACAGTATGGCCAAAGAAAGTACCGACTGGAACAGGGACCATCCCGACGACCCGCCCCGCTGGACCGGAGCGATGTTCAGTGGAATGCCCAACACCTCGTTTCATCCTTCTGGCGGTGGCGATCTGACCCAGCACGTGTACGGCTATCTGTTCAAGGGAAAAAGACCCGCTAACTGGTTGTTCGTGTCTCTCCTCGGCGCTTTCCTCTTGATGCTGTCCTTGGGTGTCGACAAGTTCCTGGCCATCGGAGGAGCGATAGCGGTCACGTTCTGTTCGTATAACTTCCAGATAATCAAGGTGGGACACAACACCAAGATGCAGGCCCTGGCGCTTATTCCGTGGGTTTTGGCGGCGGTGATATTCACCTACAAATCAGCATTTAAGAAGAGCGACGGTGGAGGATGGAAGGAATGGCTTCCGGCCACGGCCCTCGGAGCGGCCTTGTTCGGCCTTGCCCTCAGCCTGCAGATCAAGGCTAACCATCAGCAGATCACTTACTATCTGGCATTGATGATCGCTGTCTATGTGATAGCGCTCTTCATCGGGTTGATCGCCGGTAAGGAATTCAAAGCCAAGTTCGGGCGGTTTTTCTCCGCCTCGGCCTTGCTTCTTATCATCGGCCTTGTCGGAGTCGCCACCAACGCCAACAAGCTGGCGCCTCTTTACGAATACACAAAGTACACAATGCGAGGAGGTTCCGAGTTGTCCCACCCTACCGGTGGCCAGATCAACAACGAAGGCCTACAGCTGGATTACGCCACCGCCTGGTCCTATGGATGGGAGGAACTTCCCAACATGATGATCCCCAATTTCAACGGCGGATCATCCGCCGGGGCGGTCAATCCTGAGAAGTCCGAAGTGGTTAAGCTTTTCCGCAAGGCTAAACAGGGCAACCCTCGCGAGGTCGCTAAATCCCTGCCTCTTTACTGGGGCCCGCAGCCTTTCACGGCCGGTCCTATGTACATGGGCGCGATAACCATATTCCTGTTTGTCCTTGGGCTGTTCCTTTACAAGGGAAAAGAGAAATGGTGGATGTTAGCGGCGACGATTCTCGCTGTCTTCCTTGCCCTGGGCAATCATTTCATGTGGTTTACCAAGCTATTTTATGACTACGCTCCGATGTACAACAAGTTCCGGACGGTGTCTATGGCCTTGGTGACTTTGCAGTTCACCCTTCCGATGCTCGGATTCCTTGTCCTCAACAGCGTCTTGAAGCAGGAATATACCAAGAAAGAATTCTTGAAAGCTGGCTGGATAGCCCTCGCCTTGACTGCTGGATTCAGCTTCCTCTGCGTGTTGTTCCCGGGGATAGCCGGCTCATTCACAGGAGGTTCCGACTCATCCATGCAGGATGTGCTGGTGGATGCCCTCAAGGTTGACCGTCGCCATCTTCTTGTCACGGACGCTCTCTGGTCGACCATCCTCATCGTGGTCACTTTCGGCCTTATCCTTTGGGCCTATAAAGTACCTCCTAAGGCCCCTAAGTCTTATGCGTCAGATCCCCACATCGGCAATGCCCGGAGAGTCGAGGCCCTGGTGGGAATATGCCTTCTTATCTTTGTCAACATGTTCGTTGTCGGGAAGCGTTATCTCAACTCGGACGACTTTATGACTCCACGCCAGTTCAGCAGCCATTTCAATCAGAGAACCGTCGACAAGATAATCCTCGAGGACAAGAACCCTTCCTATAGGGTCGCCGACTTGACGACAGACATATTCAACGACTCCTACAACTCATTCTGGCACAAGAATATCGGTGGTTATAGCCCGGCCAAGCTCCAGCGTTATCAGGATCTCATTGACAGGTACTTGACAAAAGAATTGCAGAGCGTTTTTGTGGCTTTCTCTGGCGCCAAGACCTTGCAGGACATGGAAAGAGCCCTGCCCGATCTTAAGGTGATGTCTGCGTTGAATACGAAGTATCTGATTGTGAATGAGGAGGTTCCGCCGGTAGTTAATCGTGGCGCTTATGGCAACGCTTGGTTCGTTGACGGCTTTGTCGAGGCGGCTACTCCAGACGAGGAGATCGGCTTGATCGAGTCCACTGACTTGAAGACTACAGCCATTATTGGGGCAGACTTCAAGACTCCCTCTGTCCTCCGGAGCGAAGCGAAGGATTCAGTTTCAGACACCATCCAGATGACATATTACAGCCCTAACGAACTGCATTACCACTATGTCGCCGCCTCGGATCGCCCTGTGGTGTTCAGCGAGGTCTATTACCCGAAGGGTTGGCACGCCAGTGTGGATCCTTCGACAGGCTCAGGAACCGAACTGGAACTGTTCCGGGTTGATTGGATCCTGCGAGGCGCTGTCCTTCCCGCTGGCGAGCACGACATTGTGATGCGTTTCGATCCGAAGGTCTATCCCGTGAGCGAGAATATCTCAAAGGCATCTTCAATCACATTGCTGCTCTTGATCGCGGCCGCAGTGGCGGGAATGATCCTCGGCCGGAAGAGAAAAACCGAATAACCGTTTAACTATTTATAACACAAAACATTATGGAAGAGAATAAAACACAGGAAACATTCGATCCCAGGGATCTGAATCAGGACGGAAAAGTCACATTGGGCGAAAAGGTCCAGTATGCCGCCGGACAGGCAGCCGAGAAGGCCAAGGATGTGGCCGGAAAGGTGGCTGACAAGACAAAAGTCGTCGCCGGCAAGGTTGCTGACAAAAGCAAGGAGCTTTATGCTGAGGCGAAAGAGAAGGCCGTAGATCTCAAAGAGAAGGCCGCTGACAAAATCGACACCGCCAAGCAGAAGATCCAGGAGAAGAAGGACGCGAAACAAGCCTAGTCATGAAAAGGCGTGGTTTCGCTGCCGTGGCCATATTGTGCTGCGCCCTGACAGTCTCAGGGTGCAGCCTTTTCAGGGCCGCTGGCAAACTCGGCAAACTTTTCGGAGGTGGTAAATCTTCCACCGTCGTGACCGTTGTCAAGATCATAGGTTCCATCCTGGGACAGTTCTATGACACGACCACGAAAAAGGCTCTGGTAGGAACCTGGGCCTATGAGGAGCCGGCCATCCAGTTCGAGAGCAAAAACCTTCTTGACCAGGCCGGTGGTATTGTCGCCAGCCAGAACGTCGCGGACAACATCTCGCCTTATTTCGAGGCGCTGGGACTCAAGACAGGAAGTTTGTCACTGCAGTTGAAGGAGGACAACACTTGTACCTACACGATTGGAAACCAATCATTTGACGGGACTTACGACTTCGATGAAGAGACCAAGAAACTCAGTATGAAGGTGGGTTTCATCCCTCTCCCCGCAGCCTATATGTCGGTGGTCAACAACCAGATGGCAATGACCTTTGACTCATCTATGTTGCTGAATATCATCAAGGTTGTTGGCTCTGTCGGATCGAACTCCAGCCAGTCCAATTTTGCCTCGATCTCCAAGCTCGCCGACTCCTACGACGGCATGAAGACCGGCTTCACATTCACCAAGTCGAAGTAAGTTTCTTTCCCAGGAAAGAACAGGTTTTCCTCTACTACTTTCCCGTGTACTGGCCGATGAAGTAGATTGCGCCGGTGCTGACCTCCGTGATCGCGTAGATGAACGGACGGTCGGCATGGAACTCCACGTTAAAATCTACGGGGCCTCCAGGACCCATACCTGTATACCACATTACAACATCCGTTACCGCGGCCGCCTCAGAGCCCTGCTCATCAACCTTGATTTTGGCTTTGTGGATAACTTTGCTGATACAGACAGGAGTCTCTGTCATCTCTGAGAAATCAGCGTATTTTTCTGAGAAAGCCGATTCTATTCCCATCCCCTTGAGTATGTCTCGCAAGTCTGTGTCGAATTCGCTTTCAAACGATGGCAACTTGACATCAACTTCGACCCCAGACATATTTGAAATCATTGTTTCCCAATGATTTAAGTCGAGAGATTGTTTGACTTCCTCCAGCTTCTTGCCCTTGACGGGTAGGATAATAACCATCCGGAAAGCCTGGTTGCCATAGGGCAGGCAAAGTGCGGAACCGATATTCGGCAAATAACCGACATTAAACCGGGCTTTCTGATGCATCATGTTCGTCTCTTTTTTCGAACCGTCCTCAAGATAGAATTTCTCTTTTTTGCTGTCGCTTTTCTTGAATTGGCTTGACCAGATTCCCTTGAAATAAGTCGCGTTCAGAAAATGGGCATATTCCAACACCTCAACCTGCTGCTTAAGCAGTTCTGGAATCATTCCATGTGTTTTCTCCGAGCACCATTTATTGATGAGGCTTTTCACATCATCTCTTGAAAAATCCTTGTAACAGATGTTCGCCTCATAGTTTTTCTCGACTGTATCTTTAAAACTGTCCTTCAGTTTCGAAAACATGCTGTTCACAACAGCGGCGTTCGCGATCTCTATCGTGGTGGAGGGATCGACCTTGGCTGACTCTGAGAGCATCTTCGAGCAGAACTCATTCATAGATCCGGTGTCCTCGCCGAAGCCAAGGGTTTTGACGATCTCTTCCTTGGTCTGTCCAACCGCCCCGTTATTGACCATACCAAGGGCGAATGTGACACTTAACGGGGACAGAAGCATGCTCTTTCCGTCCTTATTTGAAGAGGCTTTTTTGAAAAGCTCAAGGGCAAAAGAATTATTGGCCTTGACATATTCCGCCTCAGTCCTTGTCAAGGTAATGTCCTCACGGGGAATAAGTTCTTCGACCGGCACGGTATTGTCAGACCCCGAAAAGATATCTAGTTCTTTACAAGAGCCCAAAGCCATAACCATGGCTATTGTTAGTATTATTGCGTTAGTTTTCATGTTGTTTATTTGTTTTGTAAACTCTTTCTGACATATAAACGCATGAAAACCGAAAAAACGGCCAATTTTTTTTGCTTTTTTGGCTAGCCTATCCCGTAAATCACCCGGCGGCCTGGGCGAGGGTGCGGGCGAGGTCGATGAAGGCCAATGCGTCGGGCCGAGTGGAAAGGGCGGCAGGTTCTCCGGAATCCCCGCTCTCACGGATGCTCTGAACGATCGGAATCTGGCCTAGAAGCGGAATACCGTACTTCTCCGCCATTGTCCGTCCACCATCTTTTCCGAATATATAATACTTATTCTCAGGTAGTTCCGCAGGAGTGAACCATGCCATGTTCTCCACGAGGCCGAAAATGTGACGGTTAATGTGCTCGTTGCGGAACATGTTCACGCCTTTCTCCACGTCGGAGAGAGCGACCGGTTGAGGTGTGGTGACTATCACCGCACCCTCCATCGGAATGTCGTTGACGAGGGATATGTGGATGTCGCCCGTGCCTGGAGGCATGTCGATAAGGAGGAAATCAAGTACCCCCCAACGCACCTGCAAAATCATCTGCTTGAGTGCGTTGCAGGCCATAGGACCTCTCCAGATCAAGGCCTGTCCGGGCTCGGCGAAGTAGCCTATGGACATCCATTTGACCCCGTATTTCTCGATGGGCAGGATTATCTCCTTGCCTTCGCCGTTCTCTTCGGCGGCCGGAACCTCATTCTCCGTTCCTGTCATCAAGGGAACTGATGGACCATAGACATCGGCGTCAGCAAGACCAACCCTGTAGCCAAGTCGCGCCAATGCCACGGCCAAATTGACGGCAACAGTGGACTTGCCCACTCCGCCTTTGCCGGAAGCTATCCCGATGATGTGACGGACATTGTTGAGTTCTTCCAAGCCGAGATCAAGTCCGGGTTTTTTCTTAGGTGCCTCGTCCTTGACAATAGTCTTGACTTCCACTTCGGTTCCGGCCGGGGCGTTGCGGATGATAGTCGCCCTGGTGGCACCTACGATATATTCGGTCAATGGATCGCGCCTCTTCGGGAAAGCGAGCGTGACAGTGACTTTATCGCCTTCGACGGAGATGGCCTCGACCATCCCCAGTTCTACAATATTCTGGCTCCCTTTGGCGGGATGAACCACCTCCAGGAGCCAGCTTTTAATTTCAGTATCAATCATTTACTTGACAATATTCATTTCCTTCAGCAGGTAACCGGCGCCGCCGAGCTTGTCCATCAGGAAGAGGACATAGCGGATGTCAACGCAGATGCACCTCTGCAGGTCAGGCTCGAACATCACATCGCTGGACATGCTCTCCCAGTTGCCGTCGAACGCTAGACCGATCAATTCGCCGTCAGCGTTGAGGACAGGGCTACCGGAGTTACCACCGGTGATGTCGTTGTTGGTGAGGAAGCAGACCGGCAGGTTGCCGTCAGCCATGGCGTACTGGCCGTAATCCTTCGCATTGTAGAGATCTTTGAGCTTGGCGGGAACCTTGAACTCGTAGTTCTCCGGATCCTCTTTCTCCATCACACCCTTTAAGGTGGTGAAGTAGTTGTAAGTGACAGCATCCTTCGGGGAATATGGCAGTACGCTTCCATAGGTGAGCCTCATCGTGAAGTTGGCGTCAGGATAGGTGGCCTTGCCCTTCTGCCACTCGAGCAGACCGGCGGTGAAAGCCTTGGAACCTTCCCTGATGTCCTGGGCTCCGTTGTTGCCACCGGCAGACCTGCGGCCGCCCATGCCACCCATGCCCATCTTGGCGTAGGTCATGAGGAGCGAGTTCATCAGCTGGTTGACGGGATCGTTCATGATGGCCTTGAAACCGTGCTCGTCAACAGCGGCCTGAAGCTTCTCAGGAGAGGTGAAGATGCTGTTGTCGTAGAGATTCTTGACATAAGCATCGATGTCGAGGGTCTCGAAGTCACCGAGGCCGCTAAGATAATACTCGGGCTTGGCTTTCTCCCTGTAATATTTCAGGAGAGCGGCGGCCTCCTCGCGGTCGAGGGGCTCGTAGTAGTCCTGATATCTCTTGGCCTGGGATGTGATTGCCGCTTTGAGGGCGGAGGTGGAGTCCATTCCGTCCCTTAAACCTCTTGCCAAACCGTTCTGGATGCCGCTGGAGAAGCCCATAAGCTCGATGTTGGCGACAGTCTCGCCGATCAGCTGCACATCAAGGGCGGTGGTGTTCGCCTCGACTCCGTTCTTGATCTTCTCAAGGGCATCGCCATACTTGGCCTGACGCTTCTTGTTCTTTCCGACCCATTTCATGAAGTCGGCCTCTTTCTGACGCTCTTTCTCGATGATGCCGAGATTCTTGAAAGCGAGCCTCTCACCCTGCCATTTCTTCCAGCCATTGGCGCTGCCGGCGTACTTGTTGGCGTACTTGAGCCTGATGGAAGGATCAGTCTCCATCCACTTCCACATGATGTCCTGACGTAGAGTCCTGGCATCGATAGATACGGCCTGACGGTCGAGCATGGACTTGAGCTGGGCCTCGGTCTGGAACCTCTGGGTGCTGCCCGGATAGCCCATGATCATAGCGTAGTCACCCTGCTGGACACCCTTGAGGGAGACCTTCAGGGACTGGGCGGGGACGTAAGGCTTGTTGGAAGGGGAATATGAGGCGGGCTCGTTGTCGGGGCCGGCATAGACCCTGAACATCGAGAAGTCGCCGGTGTGGCGGGGCCACATCCAGTTGTCGGTCTCACCTCCGAACTTTCCGACAGATGCCGGAGGGGCTCCGACGAAACGGACATCGGTGTAGGTCTTGTAAACTATAAGGTACCAAACGTTCTCGTTGTAGAACGAGGTCACCTGAACCCTGCAATTGGGGTTGCTCTCCTGGGCGGCCTGCTGGAGAGCCTGCCTTGTGGCGTTCTGGTCTTCGGCCTTCGCCATGGCGTCAGTGACATCCGTCATATTGACAAGATAAGTCACAGCAAGACCCGGAGCGGGAATCTCCTGCTCGCGGCTCATTGCCCAGAAGCCGTTCTCGAGGTAGTTGTGCTCATCGCTTGAAAGAGCCTGGATGGTGCTGTAACCGCAGTGGTGGTTGGTAACGAGAAGTCCTTCATCGGAGATCATCTCGCCCGTGCAACCGCCTCCGAAGATCACGATGGCATCCTTGAGAGAGGAGTGGTTGACACTGTAGATCTGCTCAGGGGTAAGCCTGCAACCGAGATCCTTGATGGCTCCAGCGTTGAGTTTCTGGATGAGGGGAAGAAGCCACATTCCCTCATCGGCCATGGCGCTCGTGGCGATCACCAGAGCGGCGGCGATAGAACAAAAGATTTTTTTCATCATTATTGTTTTTGATTCGTTTCCTTTGCAAAATTAATCAAAATAACGAAGGTTCAAGCGCTTTTGGATGAAAACTACGGCGGTGGTACGGGGTGGGGCCGTATTCCTTTAGCGCCTTGATGTGCTCAGGGGTCGGGTAACCGAAATTGCGGTCCCATCCGTATTGGGGATACTCCAATGCGAGCGCGCGCATTTTCTCGTCACGCCAGGTTTTCGCCAGGATAGAGGCCGCGGCGATTGAGGCATAAGTCGCGTCGCCATGAACGACCGTCCTGAAAGAATTGAATCCGTAACTCTCGAATGGCCTGAACTTGTTGCCGTCCACAAGCAGGAAGTCGGGCCTAGGGTCCAGCCGAAGGACCGCCCTCTGCATCCCGGTCACAGATGCCCAAAGAATATTCAATTCATCAATTTCTTCAGCCTCAACAGCTTCCACTGCCCATGCCACGGCCTCCTTCTCAATAATAGGGCGTAAAATATCCCGATCTTTCTCGGTCATTTGTTTAGAGTCGTTCAACAGCGGGTGATGGAAATCATTAGGAAGAATCACGGCCGCCGCATAGACAGGGCCGGCCAAGGGGCCTCTTCCAGCCTCGTCGCATCCAGCTTCAAGCCTTCCAGCTTCCAAATATGGCAACAAATGATGTTCTTGTGGCATCAGGATGATTTCTTGTGGCCACAAATATAATAAAAACCGAAGTTAGTCCTTGTTGTTCTTCATCAACTGGTTGATGAGCAGAGCCTGCGTGGAAATTATCTGCTCTTTGTCCTTGATGATCTCCTTAAGGCGCCCTATCTCTGTTTCCCTGAGTTGGATGGCCTCGATGTAATCTTTGTCTTTCTCACGAATCTTCTCGTTATAAGACTGTTCCATGTCGGCTATTGTGGCGGAGGCATCCCTGACGGGTTTGTATCCATTGACAAGTTCTGAGGCGGAGATTCCGAAAGTACCGGCACATCTAAGGTAATTCTCGTTGATGAGACGGGTCTTGCCTTGCTCCATTTTCTGGTAGGCGGTCACGGAAATCTCGAGGATGTCCGCTACTTGGGCCTGTGTCAAGCCCCGGGAGATTCTCGCTTTCCGCAAGTTCTCCCTCATCGTGGATTCATCTAGTAATGTGTGACCGTTGTCCATCTTTAGATTGTCTCGTTATCGCGAAGATATCCAACGGGTTTTGTTTTGTTGATAAACTAAAAGTTTGTATTAAGAACCTAAAGTTATTAAGAAACGTATTTATTTGATAAAAAACAGAAATAATTCTTCCTAAACCCCCTCTCCCTGTCACCAACTTCCGGTTTCTTTTTAGAATTTCGCGTTGGAGAAAAAGAAGGCAGTAATATGGAAAAGTTAATGAGAGATTATGCCGCTTTCGAGCAGGCGATGGACATCGACAAGGTGTTCATGGATTTGGATTTCGAGGACATTTGCCTTGCGATCGGAGCTGACAAAAAAGCGCTTGACCAGCTGATTTTTAGCGAGATTGGCTATGGCGGACAAGAGCTTGTGGACTTTTATCGATCGAAGTTTTGCTAATGGGTCTTTTTTTCTTACCTTTGCCCAGATATGCCCATTAGCCAAAGAATGATCATAATTAATCACTTATAGAAATGAAGGAATATTCAACAAAAGACATTCGCAACGTCGTTCTGATCGGTAGCTCCAAGTCCGGCAAGACCACGTTGTCTGAGGCCATGCTCTTCGAGGGCAAAGTGGTCGACCGCAGAGGTACGGTGGAAGGAAAGAACACTGTTTCCGACAACACCGAATTCGAGCAGACAAACCAGAAGTCGGTTTATGCTACTCCGCTTTACGCTGAGTTCAAGAACACCAAGTTCAACATCATCGACGCTCCTGGTTCAGATGACTTCTGCGGTGGCGCCATCGCTGCGTTCAAAGTCTGCGAGTCAGCTATCCTGACCGTCAACGGTGCCCAGGGAGTCGAGGTCGGAACCGAGATCTTCGCCCGTTACGCCGACCAGTACAACAAGCCTATGATCGTGGCTGTCAACCAGCTCGACACTGAGAAGGCCAACTGGGAGCACACCCGCGACACCCTCAAGGAGGCTTTCGGAAAGAAGGTCGTCTTCGCCCAGTTCCCGACCAATCCCGGTGTCGGTTTCGACGGCATCGTGGATGTGATCACGATGAAGTACTACCACTTCACCGATGAGAACGGCAAGTTCGAGGAGACCGACATTCCCGCCCAGTATGCCGATGAGGCCGAGGAGATGCACATGGAGCTCGTCGAGAAGGCAGCCGAGGGAGATGACGCCCTGATGGAGAAGTATTTCGAGACGATGGAGCTTTCCATCGACGAGGTCAGGGCTGGTCTGAGCGCTGGTATGGCCGCGAGAGAGGTCATGCCCGTCTTCTGCATCTCAGCAAGGAAGGACATCGGTGTCCGCAGGCTCATGGAGTTCGTCGTCAATGTCGCTCCTTCACCCGAAGGTGAGACCAACAAGACCATCGGCGGTGGCGAGGTCAAGTGCGACCCCACAGGCCCTGTCAGCATCTTCATCTACAAGACCGCTGTCGAGCAGCACCTCGGTGATGTGTCTTATTTCAAGGTGATGAGCGGTGTCCTCAAAGAGGGCGCTGACCTTGTCAACCCTGAGACCGGCAACAGCGAGCGTCTGTCCGCCATCTATGCCGTCGCTGGTGACAAGAAGGAGAAAGTTTCCTCCATCTCCGCCGGAGACATCGGCTGCGTCATGAAGCTCAAAGCCGGCAAGACCGACGTGACACTTGCGGCTCCCGGACAGGATGCTTACGAGCACATGGTCTTCCCTGACGCCAGGTATCGCTGCGCTGTCAAGGCTGTTGACAAGAACGATGAGGCCAAGGTCGGAGAGGCTCTGAACAAGATCGCCGCCCAGGATCCTACTGTCAATGTGGAATATTCCAAGGAGCTCCGCCAGACCATCCTCAGCGGACAGGGCGAGCAGGCCATCAACCTCGTGAAGTGGAGAATGACCAACGAGTTCAAGCAGAACATCGAGTTCCTGGCTCCGAAGGTTCCTTACCGTGAGACCATTACCAAGGTCGCTACCGCCCAGTACCGTCATAAGAAGCAGTCAGGTGGTGCCGGTCAGTTCGGTGAGGTCCACCTCCTTGTCTGCCCTTATGTCGAGGGTGAGCCTGCCGGCAACAAGTTCATGATCGGTGGTAAGGAGACCATCCTGAACATCAAGTCTCAGGAGACTTACGATCTGGAGTGGGGTGGCAAGCTTGAGTTCATCAACTGCGTCGTCGGTGGCGCCATCGACCTCGGTTTCATGCCCGCTATCCTCAAGGGTATCAACGACAAGATGACCGAAGGCCCTCTCACCGGCTCCTATGCCCGTGACATCAGGGTCTATGTCTATGACGGTAAGATGCACCCGGTTGATTCCAAGGAAATCGCCTTCATCATCGCCGGTCGTAACGCCTTCAAGGAGGCCTTCCGCAACGCTGGTCCGAAGATCCTTGAGCCTATCTACAACGTTGACATCCTCACCCCCAACGAGTTTGTCGGTCCTTGCATGTCCGACCTCAATGGCCGTAGGGGTATGATCATGAACCAGGACATGGACAAGGGATTCACCATCCTCCACGCCCGCGTTCCTCTCGCTGAGCTCTACAGGTACTCCACCACTCTGAGCTCCCTCACCGGTGGCGCCGCCACGTTCACGATGAAGTTCGCTGAGTATCAGCAGGTTCCTGCCGATGTCCAGACCAAGCTTCTCGCTGACTACGCCGCCCAGGAGCAGGACGAGGACTAACCTTCGAAGCAATGAAAGATCGAGGCCGGACCCCCAGCGGATCCGGCCTCTTTCGCTGAAGTTTATCAGATAGTTAACGACCCGTGTACTGGCCGATGAAGAAGATTGCTCCTGAACTGACCTCCGTGATAGCGTAGATGAACGGCCGGTCGGCATGGAACTCCCACACTGTGGGCTCCCCGGGATTTAAACTCATACCACCTTTTAATGACATATCAACTACAGCGGCGGCCTCAGATCCCTGCTCATCCACTTTAATCCTAGTCTTTTGTTTCACATCATTAAGGAAGACCCTCTTCTCCTCTGTCATCCCGGAGAAATCAGCCTCGTCGGTAAACGCTTTGTATATTCCCATGTCAAGAAAGACTTCTTTCAAAGAACTCTCATATTCCGTCTCGAACACCGGAATCTTAACATCAATTTCATTTGAGACCCCAAGATGCTTTGTCAAGTAATCTATAAGTTCAGTCCAAGACTCGGCATCAACCTTGTCCAAGATATCCTTGATTGTCTTGCCCTCATCGGGCAAAATAATATTCATTCTGAAGGCCTCATTGCCGTATGGCAGTACAATCGCCGAGCCGAGTCCACTTAAACCTGAGAGCCTGAAACCGCTTTTCTGGTGCATCATTCTCACCTCCACCTCATTACCGTCCTCACAGAAAAAACTCTCTTTCTTCGTGTCACTTTTCTTGAATTGATTAGACCAAATCCCCTTAAAATACGTCGCTGTCAAGAAATGGGCATAATCATCGGGTGGCACAGGATCATGGATCAGCTCTTTAATCATACCTTTGGTCTTCTTATTGCACCAACTGTTGATAATCCCTTTAATGTCTTCTGTGAAAAAATCTTTATAAACCACCTCAGCGGAATAGTAATCTTTTATCCTTTGGGTAAAATCTTTTTTCAAAGGGACGAAAAAACTATTGACCACAGAGGCATTGGCAAATTCCAATGTGGTTGTGGGATCAACTTGGCAAGACTGCGTCATCATTGATTTGCAGAAACTGTTAAACTCTTCCACCGACCCATCCTTGAACCCGATAACGTTGTTAATCTCGTCGCGGGTTTCCCCCACGGCCCCGTTATTGACCATGCCGAAATCCAGTGTCACGCTTAAAGGGGATATCACAAGGCTTTTATTCCCCTCCTTCTGGGCGACTTTTTTGAAGAGTTCCAAGGCAAAACCATTGTTCTCGTAAATGAAGTCCAGATCGGATCTCGTCAACACGAAATCCTTCCTTGGAATCAACTCATCCACCGGAATTGTGTCATCAAGATTGCAACCAGCGAGCGGTATAATCGTCAGAATTATCAAGTGTTTGACAATATTTCTCATAGTGCGTATTAATTTAAAATAATTATTTAATAACTTCTATTATTATAACGCACAATAGGAAGAAAACCGTCATTTAATATGAATTTTTGACGGTTTTCGGAAATTATAACGTTATTTAAATAGAGATATGATTTAAATGTCGAACGGAACGGATCCGACAGACTTGGAAATCAAAGACACTTACAGTAAGGATAAGAGAGAGGGTTTCCGGCTGTTGTATCGCAAATACTCCGATAGGATTTTGTCTGTCTGCAAAAGGTATTCTGCGGACAAAGGGGAGTCTATGGACTATTTCCAAGAGGCGATGCTGAAGATCTATGACAAGATGCGGTCTTACAGCCATGATGGAGAAGGGTCTTTATTCAGATGGATTTCCAGAGTGACGGTCAATATGATAGTTGACAAGCGCAGAAGGGAAGAGAAGTGGAAGATGGAAGTTATTGACGATCAGCGAGAAGATTCCTATATTGACGAAGGCTCTGATGACTTGGAGACAATCCCGGTCGAGGAAATATATAAGATGGTCGGGAAACTCTCAGCTGCCAGGAGAACGGTCTTTAATTTGTTTGCGGTTGAGGGTTACTCGTACAAGGAAATATGTGAGATGCTTGGGATTAGCGAGGATGGAGCTTCTTCCACGATGTCAAAGGCGAGAAAGGATCTTGCGAGGTTAGTAAAAGAATATTTAAAAGCACAGGGCGATGAAGGACTGGACAGAAGTTATAAAGGATAGGCTTCTAAATGACCGGAGCGCTGTTCCCGAGGGAGAACTTGAGGTTATTGAAAGGCTGATTCGAAGTCGAAGGCGTAGACGTGTACTCGTATGGTCTTCGATACCTTTCGTGTTTGCGGCCTCCTTGGCTCTGTTTCTGTTTTTAAAAAATTCGGGTAACATTCAAACAATTGAGGTCAAGACTCCTCCCGAGGAAGATCGGTTTTTGGTTGAGACTGTAGTTGAGACTCTATTTGAGCCTGGCAAACCTTTCGTAGAAGAATCCTTTCCGACGATGAAAAACGAATCCTTAACGGCAAGTTATGAAAGGAAATTGGAGGATGAGCCTGAAATCATTGAATCTGAAGAGGATCCTATTCTTGAGCAGGAGAGGGAGGTCCCTGAGACAAACACCCCGGAGGTTTTAGTATTTGATGAGCCAGTGATAAAGACAAGCGCTAGGAGCAAGCGCTTGAGGTTTTCAATCTCTACCGGTGGTTTTTCCACAGGAGCGGTTCCGAAATCTTCAGGGACTTTTGGAGCCCTTGGACCCAGACCTGTCTCAGGGGAAAAAGATCAAGATCATCCTATAATCATCTCCTACGGAGTATCGCTCTACTATCCGCTTTCTGACCAAGTTGGGTTGACTTCTGGGGTTAATTATTATTCCAGCTCATCTACTTCATATACGTTGTTTCCATTACAGTTGAAGGCGGGTTATGTTGGAATTCCTCTTCATTTGGACTGGTATCCGTTCAAATGGGGCCGATTCTCAATGTATGTCGGTGCCGGAGGGGAGGCCAGAAAATGTGTCTATGCGAAAATAGGTGATGAGAGGCTGAAGGATAACAGAATCTATTATTCCGCCATAGCTTTGGCTGGCCTGAAATATGAGCCAATAAAGCACATTGGCCTTTTCATCGAGCCGCAGTATTCATATTCATTTCTTCCGGAGAATCCCGCGGTCAGGTCCGCTCTAACAGAATACCCATCATCCTTCTCTCTGAAACTCGGTCTTTCTTTCGAGTTATAGCAAAAAAGCATCGGCCTTTTTGCTATATTTGTTTATTGACTGTTAAATACCGCATAATATGAAAAAAGCCTGTTTCCTGGCTGCTCTGCTCGTGCCGGTTCTCCTTGGAGCACAACAGTGGCGCCCGGCCGAGTGGCCGGTTCTGACCAGCTATGATTCTGAACACCTTTACCGTGTCGCCCTTCCCCTCGGTGGAATCGGGACGGGGACGGTGTCGCTCGGGGGCCGGGGAGAGATCCGGGATTGGGAGATCATGAATGTGCCCGGCAAAGGCAACAGCACGGTCACCATCGGCAACGACGCGCCGTTGTTCGCGATATTCACGAAAAAGGAAGGAGGAGAATCCGCCACGAGGCTTCTGGCCGGGCCTCTTTATCCTCAGGAATATCTTCATTATGAGGGCCGTCCGGTCAACCATCACGGGCTTCCGAGGTTTGACGAGGCCTCCTTTGAAGCGGCTTATCCCTTCGGTCAGGTGAAGCTGAGCGACCCCGGTATGCCGGTCAAGGTTAAGATAAAGGGTTTCAATCCGTTGATTCCAGGAGACTCTGAGTCCAGCGGTCTTCCGCTCGCCATCCTGTCCTACGAGGTCACCAACACCTCAGGGGAGGCTTTGGAGGTGGCTGTCTGCGGAGCCATCCGAAACTTCATAGGCAAGGATGGCCAGGACTACCGTCTTGATTGGAAAGGCGACAGGATCCCTGTCGGAGCCGAACATAACAAGAACGAGTTCAGGGAGTCCGGCCAGATCCGGGGTATTCAGTTCTATTCCGAAGGGGTTGACCCCGGCAACAAGGCCTGGGGCAATTTCTGCCTTTCGACAGATAGTTCGGACAAGGTCACTTACCGCACACTCACGACCGATAACAATTGGTCGAACGCTATGCTCAACTTTTGGGACGATTTCAGCGATGATGGTTTGATCTCGAATCCCGTGGCAAGCATCCGTCATTCGGTGGGAGGAGACCAAGATCCCATGGGTGCCCTATCTGTCAAGGCCATTCTGAAGCCGGGAGAGACAAAGAACTTCAACTTCTTCATTACCTGGAACTTCCCCAATCGCAAGGCTTGGTCAAGCGAGGTTGTGGGCAACTACTACAGCACCAAGTACCCGGACTCCTGGAAGTCGGCTCTCGAGCTCATCCCTCGGATCGGGGATTTGGAGAAGGCTACTTTGTTGTTTGTCAACTCTTTCCTGTCATCCTCTTATCCCGATGTGGTCAAAGAAGCGGCGCTTTACAACCTGGCCGTTCTACGCTCCCAGACGGTGTTCCGTGTCGAGGACGGGCACATGCTCGGCTGGGAAGGCGTGATGGATCATTACGGCTCCTGCCCTGGCTCCTGCACCCATGTCTGGAACTACGAAGTGGCGACCCCTTTCCTGTTCGGTGATCTCGCGAGGACTATGCGGGATGTGGAGTTCCATTATGCCATGAATCCCGACGGTGCGATGGATTTCCGTGTCAACCTGCCTCTTGGGTCCAAGCCTGATCCGAATCAGATCGCGGCGGACGGGCAGATGGGCTGCATCATGAAACTCTACAGGGAGTGGCAGCTCGGCGGCGACAAGTCCTTCCTAGAGAAGTATTGGCCTGCCTGCAAGAGCGCGTTGAGCTTCGCTTGGAAGGAGAAAGGATGGGACGGCAACCAGGACGGAGTCATGGAAGGCTCGCAGCATAACACGATGGATGTCAACTACTTCGGTCCCAACCCGCAGATGGGTTTCTGGTATATGGGAGCATTGAGGGCAGCTGAGGAGATGGCTCTGGCGATGAAGGACAAGGAGTTCGCCAAAAAGTGCCGCTCGCTATTTGAGAAAGGCAGCGCCTGGATGGACGCCAACCTGTTCAACGGGGAATATTACGAGCATAAGATCACGGACCCCGAGACCTTCGAGTTCCTGCCAGAAGGTTCAGACAAGACTCCGCCGTTCCAGCTTGGCAAGGGTTGTCTCGTGGACCAGCTTGTGGGTCAGTACATGGCCCACATCTGCGGCCTTGGCTATCTTGGTGACAAGAATCACATCCAGAAGACCCTCCAGAGCGTGATGAAATACAACTTCATTCCCGATGTGAGCGGTAAGTTCAACAATATGCGCTCCTATGTGATGGGCCATGAGGCGGCCTTACTGATGGCATCCTGGCCAAAGGGAAGGCTTGAGGTTCCGTTCCCCTATTTTCCGGAGGCAATGACTGGTTTTGAATATTGCGCCGCGGTGGGGATGATCTATGAAGGCATGGTAGATGACGGCCTCAAATGCGTCAAGGCCATAAGGGACCGTTTCGATGGGGCGAAACGCAATCCGTTCGACGAGCCGGAGTGCGGCAAGCACTACGCCCGCTCCATGGCGAGCTGGGCTACGGTGCTGGCTCTGAGCGACTTCCTTTTTTCCGGAGTGAGCAAGACGATGAGTTTCACTTCAAAGCCAGGGAAATATTTCTGGAGCAACGGTAGCGCGTTCGGTCTCTGTGAAGTGACCACCACAAGCGTCAAACTGGAAGTCCTTAAAGGGGCGGTTGAGTTAAACACCCTGTCCCTTTCCGGACGCTCCAAGCCTGTCGCCAAAAAGATATCCCTCTCCGAAGGCGGCTCAGCCGTGTTCGGGATTTGATTCAGATTATTGCCACTGATAGACCTTGATCCAGTCGACCTTCAGTTCTGAAGGGAGCTGGTCAGGATTCTTGACCTCGCCTACCCAAGCGCCTCCAAGCTGGTTGGAAAGAATGAAATAGAAAGGATAATCGGGCCAAGGGAACTGATGTTCTTTTCCTTCAACCTTCGGATAGGTCATGGTCTTTGCGCCGTTAATGTAGGTGCAAATACTGTCACGATACACTTCGGCGGCGTATATGTTCCAGTCATTTTCCTTGATCGGTCCTGTCCCGTGGTTCTTCGGCTCAGTGCGGCTCACATCCAACGAGTATCTGGAGTGAACTGTCTGATAAGCGAAATCATCGCTGTTGAGGTGCTCCATTATATCGATCTCGGCATATTCCCCTTCAGGAAGGTTGCAGTCGGGCATCAGCCACAAGGCGGGCCAGAAGCCGTCCACATTGTTGTATTTGGCTTTGATCTCGAACTTGGCGAGCTGGAAAGACTTTTTCCCACGGCTCTTGATGCCTCCGGTGACGAAAGCGGTTGTGTCAGAGGAACTTCCATCATTGACCTTGCCGAGAAGGACAAGCTGTCCGTCCTCGATGAAAGCTAAATCGGGACGAAGGGACATCATATTGTCCCAGTCCGATCTGCCAAGTTCAACCCTTGACCAGACAGTCTCGTCAATCTCGGGGCCGTCAAAGTCTTCTGTCCAAACGAGAGTCCAACCTTCCTTGTGAGCGCAGGAAGCTACGGCGATAATGACCGCCAACAATAGTAATAACCGTTTCATGCGCGAATATAACGATTTTAATAACCGATTTCGTATTTTTGCTCAAAACAGGGTGATAATGAAATCTATACCGGCATTCCTCTCTGGGTTCCTGGCTTTCGCGTGCACTTCGGAAAAGCCGAATGTCGTGGTGTTCCTTGTCGATGACATGGGTTCCATGGACACCTCCGTCCCTTTCTTTACCGACAAGGACGGCGTTCCGCAACGTTATCCGCTCAATGACTGGTACCACACCCCGAACATGGAGCGCCTCGCCGAGGCTGGTATGCGGTTCTCAAATTTTTGCGCCCAAAGCGTGAGTTCTCCTTCCAGGGCTTCCCTTATGACGGGGCAGAACGCTGCCCGTCACGGGATCACCAACTGGATCCGCAGCGAGAGCGACAATCGTGACGATTTCGGCCCCTATGATTGGAACTGGCTGGGAATCAGGGGTTCTGAATATACCTTGGCCCATCTTATGAAAGATGCCGGGTACAAGACCATCCATGTTGGGAAGGCTCATTTCGGCCCTATCGGGAGCGAAGGGGAGTTTCCGGAAAACATAGGTTTCGATGTCAACATCGCGGGCTCGTCCATCGGTGAGCCGGGCAGTTATCTTGGAGAGAACGGCTACGGACTCATCCGGGGGACTCGTTCCAGGGCGGTGCCGGGACTTGAGAAGTACCACGGTACGGACACCTTCCTCACAGAGGCTCTGACCCAGGAGGCGATCGGGCAGATAGACCGTTCGGTGGAAGCCGGTGAGCCGTTTTTCCTTTACATGTCGCATTACGCGGTCCACAATCCTTTCGAGATAGACAAGCGTTTTGAAGGGAAGTACTTGAGTGACAGCACCAAAAGCAGAAGCGCCGTAGGTTATGCCACCCTTGTCGAGGGTATGGACAAGTCGCTCGGCGACATCATGGACCACCTTAAAGAAATCGGATTGGCCAAGAACACTTTGATAATATTCATGGGCGATAACGGCGGGGACGCGCCTTTAGGTTCAGTCAGGGAATGGGCCTCCTGTGCCCCGCTCAGGGGAAAGAAAGGAACCGAATATGAAGGTGGTACCCGGGTGCCGTGTATTATCAGTTGGGCGGAACCCTCGGGATTGAACGCCGTTCAGCGTCGGCTTCGGATCAAAAGAGGAGCGGTCTCTACCCAGGTATGCTCAATAATGGACATCTATCCCACTTTGGCCTCTTTGACGGAAACATCTGTCCCTGAGAATCATACGGTGGACGGGCAAGATCTTTCCAGACTGCTTTCCGGGCAGCCGGACCCTTCAAGAGAGGAAGTCTTCATGTGTCATTTCCCCCATCAGCATAACGGGAGTTATTTCACAACCTACAGGGATGGTGCTTGGAAATTGGTATATTACTATAACCCCGAGCATCCGGAGGCTCCGGGCCATGTCCTGTTCAATCTGGGCGACGATCCTTTCGAGACGACCGACCTCTTATCAGAGCGTCCGGACATAGCCAGGAAACTTATCGGGGATATGATAGCCCGCCTGAAGAGGGAGAACGCCACCTATCCCGTTGATTCCGAAGGCAATCCCATTCTCCCCAGACTGGATTGAAGTTGGGCTTACAGCTTCGCGAGGGCGCCGAGAAGCTGGTCGCCGAGGCCGATGGTGTAGCCTTCGGTCTTGAAGAACACCCGGTTGAAGGTGTCGGCGATCATCACTCTGGGCATGGTGCCTTCCAGCATCTCCTTGGGCGCTATCCCGAACTGGACATTCGAAGGCAGGCGTGAGGAATATTCCTTGAGCCAGTCAATACCTTCCTCCGAGGTGAGGAGCATGATCGGCCGGCCCCATTTCTCGAGTCCGTCCTTAGCTGCGATAAGGTCGTTCACCGCATGGACCGAAGGCTCGTGACGAGGAGTCAGGAATCCTACCACATAGACCCCGCGTCCGGTTGAAGACAAAATGGAAACCGGGTCGGAACCAGCTGTCTTCCAATACCTTGTCTCTGAATCAAAATCTCCGATGACGCTGAGTTTGTCTCCAGGGATTTCGATGATAAGGTCAAGGGTGGTAGTCTGTCCTTCCTCAATGGAGAACTTTTTGAGAGTCACGGGGACACTTCCGTCAGAGAGGCGGTTTCCGCTCACGAGGATATATTCACCCACATCGAGAGATGTGCCCTTCTTGAACACGTTCTCCCAGCTGACTCCTCCGCCCATGTCCACCTGGCCCTCGTCAAAGGTCAGAAGATTGGTCCTGCCGTTCTCTATCTTGCTGATAGTGAAGTTGCTGTAGTAGCCGGGGTTGGCAAGGGTAGCGGTAGGCACGTAGTTCAGGACCACTGTGCCGGTCGGTGTGATCGCCTCTTCAGCGGATTCAAAGTCCACGTCAATCCATTGTCCATTATTATACTGTACCTTTCCGGTGACGGGGTCTTTGCGGGCATCAATGCCAAGGGTTCTCGCGAGCGAGACGAAGAAAATCTCCCTGGAATTGCGGTCGGCCAACCTGGATTTGAACACCCCGATAGGAGACATCGTTATCCTCCAGGACTTGGTGTCATTGACGAGGGTGATGTTGTCTTTCACCCATTTGATTAGCTCCGCGGGATTGGAAAGCGTGGACTGCTCTTCGGCGCTGAGGGCGCTTTTGAAGAAACCTTTGTAGGGGGTCAGGAACTCGTTGGCGACCCTTGGGCAAAGGATGGAACCTTCTGATTGATAGCTGTCTTCGAGTATTTCACGGGTGACATCAATCATGTCTTTGTCAGAGAGGGAGCCCAGAAGATCGAGGGCTCTCTGGTCGGGATGAGCCTTCAGGAAGCCTTCAATCACCTCATGGTTGCCTGCGGCCTTGGAGAGGAATTTCCCCTCGGGAGTGCCGTCATCTTTCACGAAACTCTCCATGTAGGTCTTCCGGATGAGATCCTCCTGTGCGGTCCTGAGTCCGTTGGCTCTTCTTTGCTCACGTGTGACTTCCGGAATATTAGCGCCTTCCGGCGGAGGGACTATCATCATGCCGATAGACTCCGCAGGGTGATCTTCAGTGATCACGACCGTGACAAGCGAATCCTTTCCGAATGACACTTTTGAATAGCCGTACTTTCCGTCTTTGGATGCCCAAGCCAACATGTCTCCCATGCCGGCGGTAAGGAAAGTCTTGCCGTCCTTGTCTGTGTACTTGGCGAGGGCTGGATAGAACTCAGCGTAGTTGTAGATGTCGAAATCCACAAGGGCGCTGTCCACGGGATTCCCGAGATCATCCTTGACGATGAAGTCCACCCTGGCGGTCTTGGCATAATTGTCTATGAGGTTGATTTCCGTGAAGTTGAGGCCTTCCATGACCTTCTCCTCCGGTCCGTCGTACCGGCCAAAAACCCTAGTGTGCATCAGAAGTCCGCGGCTGGCCGGGGCGTTGAACCACCCTAGATTCAGGACAGCTTCTGGCTCGCAAGCTCCCATGAAGTACCACACGCCGTCGGCCCAGGCCTCAACCCAGGCGTGATTGTCGTCGGAATGGGCCCATCTTGGGGTGTAAACCTGTCTTGCGGGAATTCCCACGGAACGAAGCGCGGCCACTGTGAAGGTGGACTCTTCACCGCATCTTCCCAGACTGCTTCTGGCGCTTGACAAAGGCGACAGGGTACGTGCGTCGGAAGGCTTGTAGGTAAGTTTCTCGTGGCACCAGTGGTTGACTTCAAGGATAGCTTCTTTCATCGGCATCCCCTTTATGCGGGGCTTGATCTCCTTGGCGAAAACAACCCTGGAGCTGTCCAGATCCTCATTATTCACCCTTATAGGCAAGACAAAATGCCGGAATTCCCTTTCGGGGACATTCCATCCCATCTCGTCCCTTGTATCGAGGGACGACCGGACATTGGACATGTAATAGTCAGTGGTGTAGTCGGTGAAATCCGCCAACGGCATGTAGGCATAGAGGAACTTAAGCGCCTCTTTTTCTTCGGTAGTGATGATCAGGTCATCCACCTTGTAGAACTGTCTGAGTTCGCCAGGTCCGTCCAGCCTTGCCTGAAGGTCTTTTTCCATCTGGCGGCGGTAGCCAGGGTCGTTGATAAGATGATGTACCTCGCAGGAGGTCAGCGAGATAGCCGCGGAAAGGGTCAACAAGATTCGTCTCATGCAACAAAGATAGCGAATAGCATCCAATATACCATCACCCATGACGTTTGTCGTTATTTCGTAATAATTGCATATCTTTACAAGATAAAATGCTTTGAGGATGAAAAAAATAGTATTCATGATTGTTTCGGCCATTTTCTTGTCCGTTTCCGCCTTTGCGCAGGACTTTAATCCCAAGTTCGGGAAAGTGTCTGATGCGGAGGTGTCCATGGCTGCTTGTGAGATAGACCCTGAGGCTGCCGCCATGTACATCTATGACATTGGAAACATAAGTTTTTCCAATAGATTCGAGGTTGTCCATGATGTCTATGTCAGGATCAAGATATTCAAGAAAGAAGCCGTGGACATGGCAGATGTCAGTGTGCCTTATGTTTCTTCCAACGATATCACGGAGACTGTCAGGGGAGTTGAGGCGAATACCTACAACATGGAGGATGGCAAACTCGTCAAGACAGAGATGCCCAAAAAGAATGTGTTCAAGGAGAAAGTGTCTGACGTGTTGAATCTGATCAAGTTCTCGCTTCCTGAAGTACGTGAGGGAAGTGTCATCGAGTACAAGTACTCCTTATCGACCTCGTCCCTTTACAGAACACCGGACCTTGTCATTCAACATAAGTACCCAGTCCTTCATTCCCGCATGGAAGTCGGCCTTCCTGAGTTCATCGGATTCAATGTGCGTTCCCAGGGGCGTTTCCCCCTGAATGTCAACAGGGACATCGGTGCCACGAATTTCACTGTTGGGAACATGAAATATAATATCAATAAAGTGATCGTCAACCACGACAATGTGCCTGCGTTGAAGAGTGAGCCGATGATTTGGTGTTTGGAAGATTATCGGGCCAAGCTGGAAACGGAAGTGTCTGGTATTGAGCTACATGTAGCAGACGTGCATATCAGTGAGCAGTATTCCCATTCATGGGCTGATGTCAACAAGGCTCTTCAGGAGTCCAAGTTGGGCGACTGTCAGAAAGCGAAAAATCCGTTTAAGGATGAGGTGAAAGCGATCACTTCCCAAAGTATTCCTGAAAAAGACAAGATCAGGGAGATCCTGTGCCTTGTCAGGGATAAGGTCAAGTGCGAGAAGGATCTGGGCTTGATACCGGATTCCCCTTCTGCTGTCGTTAAAAAAGGAAAAGGTGACAGGGCCGATTTGAATAATCTTTTAAGTGTGGCGTTGAAGGATGCCGGATTCCAGACAGAGATCCTGTTCCTTAATCCAAGATCGCTTGGACGTTTGTCTTATTTTCCGACTATTCAGCAGATTGGAACCTTCGTGGTCGGAGTGAAGGACACCGAAGGGAATCTTTATTGCCTTGATGCGGGAGATCCCGAATCAGACCTTAATGTGATGGATCCCGATTTTCTGGTTAAAAATGCCAGAATATTTGGCAGGAACGATGATGGTTGGCTTGACATGTCTTCTCTCGCGCAGAACAGTGAAAGTGTCATGGTTCTGGCAAGTCTGGAAGAGAATGGGGACTTGAAAGGCAACTACATGGAGACGTTGACCAACCAGTACGCCTATTCTTTCAACGACGATTACCATTCTGCCGAGTCCGAGGACAAATTCATCGAGGAGAACATTGAAAAAGAGAATAAGATAGAGGTTTCGTCAGCCAGTTTCGATGGCGTTGGAACAATGAACGTGAATACCAAGGTGAATTTCACGATGGAGACCGATAAGAATGGAGACCACATATACATCAACCCTACGATTATCCAATTCCTCGGTTCGAATCCATTTGACCGGCAGCAGAGAACTCTGCCTGTTGAGTTCGATATCACCGGCAACACAAGTATGCAGGTAACCTTGATGCTTCCAGAAGGGTTCAAGGTGGAAGAATCTCCATCCAACATAAGGGTCTCCGCATGCGGGGGAGATGTGGTGTTCCGTTATCTGGCCCAGGTCACGGGCAACACGATTTCAGCCCGTCTGACTTTAAGCATCAACAGGGTGTTTTTCGACACGGAGGAATACGAGGACCTTCGCCTGCTTTTCGGAAAAATAGCGGAAATATGTAATTCCAAGATAGTTATAAAGAAAAGTTGATGGGACGGCCACTGACTATGCTTTTGATGCTGACTTTCTGTCTGGGGATTTCTGTCTTTGCGCAGAAGCCCTCTGACACGGCTGTTCTACTGGCCAATGATGCCGTTTTTGACTACAAGGGTCCGACTCAGGCCACATATTCCCGCACCTTTACCATCATGATCCCTGACAAGTCGGCCGAGAAGTACTCCGTCTTTTCTTGCGATGTCAATAACGGACGCACCAAGTTGAAATCATTTTCAGGGGAGATTGAAGATGCTACGGGAAAGAAAAAGAAACTAAAGAAGGCAGATCTCAAATATACCGAGTTTTCCGAAGGCCTTGCAGACAGTTATGGGACATTCTATTACAGCCCGACCTTGACATCCTATCCCTCCACGATCACCTACTCCTACGAGGTATCCTACAGTGATGCGGTGTTGAGTTTCATACCCTTCGAACCACTCCCTTTCACTAACGGAGTCGCTCTTGAATCAGCAACTTACACTCTGAGGGTTCCTTCCGAGGATTGTTTCTCATACAGAACACTGAACATGCCCGGAGTCGAACCGGAACGATTCGATTCACCAGACGGGGTCACCCTCAAATGGGCAGTCAAGGATATTCCGGCCGGAGTGTCCGAACCGCATTCTCCTCCTGTGACAAGCATCCTGCGTGCCGTCTTGTTTACTCCAGTCAGTTTCACTTATGAAGGAAATGCCGGAACCGGTGACAGCTGGGTTTCTTTGGGTAATTGGATTGAATCTCTCTCGGATGGCTTCCCGGATTATCCCAAAGAATTGGAGGGAAAAGTGAAAAGCCTCACGGAAGGTTGCGAGACGGATTTTGAGAAATTGGAAAAGATCCACAAGTATCTTGGTGAGACTACCCGTTACGTCAGCATTCAGCTTGGCCTTGGCGGACTTCGCCCGCTAGATCCAGCTTATGTGTTCAAGAATAAATTTGGGGATTGCAAGGCTCTGTCGTGGTACATGAAATCCATGCTGGAGTGTTGCGGGATTCCTTCCGACTATGTGATTGTCAATATGGGGGCGGATAGTTTGATCCCGGATTTTCCTTCCCTGGCCACCGCAAATCATGCCATTTTGAGCGTTCCGATTCAAGGCGACACCCTTTGGGTGGAGTGTACGGATCCTGAGGTTCCTCTCGGATATGTCCATGCAGGGATTGCCGGCAACCATGCGTTGATTGTCAAAAAGGATGGATCTTATGTGACCAGGCTGCCGGAACTTGATAGCCGGTACAACACCGATTCCATTATCGCCAACGTCACGTTGGATCCTGACGGTGGTGCCCTGGCCTCTGTGAAGCAGGTTGTCTGCGGAATGAACTGGGAGACCGCCCACGCCCTTTCCAAGTTGTCTTCGGACAAACAGGCCGACTTCGTAAAGAGTGGGTTTTCGGTGCCGATGGTCAAGGTTTATGACTTGACTATCAACGATTTCCCTTTGAATAAACCCTTCTGTGAGACTTCATACAAAGCTTCCGCTTCGACTTATGCCAGTAAGACGGGCGCAAGGTTGTTCGTTCCGGCAGACCCTTTCAGGTACTATCCTGACAACACATCCCGGACTCGGAAAAACGATATCTACTTTGGCAATGGTTGGGTGGACAGCGATGTAATAACCTTGAGTGTTCCTGAAGGATATGTGGTGGAGTCATCACCAGAGAACGTTGTCTTCGACAATCAGTTCGGCCACATGGAGTATGGCATGACCTTTAATGAAGATTCTCGGGTAATGACGATAAAACTCTCGGTGCAAATCAATAAAGGCTTGTTCCCGAAGGAGGAATATTCCGATTACAAAGCATTCAGGAAGGTTGTCGAGAAGGTTTCTGGGGGTAAAATAGTACTTGTGAAGAGATAGTTGCAAGGATGAAGCTTCATAAGATATTCTTGTTTTTCATTGCGGTCTTCGTGCTGTTGTTCGCCTGCTGGTACTTCTTCCCATCGGAAGGAGTTGATGTTGGGGGAGTTAAGCTGCGTTTTCCGTCTTACGAAGCGGCCTTGGAGGATCTGAGGAACGGGGATTCGGCGGTTGATGTTGATTCTGTTCTGCTGGCTGTCCAAAAAGGCTACGAGATGGTCCGGGAGCAAGGAGACACTTTGGATTTCTACAAGGATTATCTTACCGCAAACCCCAACAGGATCCACCTTCCTGGAGACGACTACACTTTCTTTGACGCTCTGTTTGAGGAACTTGACACGGCCGCTGCCGCTGGGCGGCTTATCAGGATCGCCCATTATGGCGACTCCCAGCTGGAGATGGACAGGATCTCCTCGATGCTCCGGGAGATGTTGCAGGATCGTTTCGGAGGCTCTGGGCCCGGAATGGTGCCTATCCTTAAACCGATGTCATCGGTCTCCATCTCACAGAACACCACCGGAAGCCTGACCAGATACGCCCTCGTCGCCGACACGTTGTCAAGATGGTCATCAACCCATCGCTACGGTCCTTTGACCCGTTACGCGTTGCTGACCGGAGAGGCCAGATTCAATTTCCGTAGAGCCGAGAACAGGTACGCTCAAGAGAGGGTGAGAGGCATTTCCAAGGTCTCTGTCTTGTTTGGACATAACGCTTCTGGCCTGAAAATGAGCCTTAAGTGCGACACACTGGCCGTCATGACCGCTTCCGTCGATTCCGCCATCAAAGGAGTCGGGGTGGTCTCCTGGAATCTTCCCACCAAAGTCAGAGGCGGGTCGCTGACTCTTAACGGAACGGCCGAGATTTATGGGATAATGCTGGATGGCGGTCCTGGTGTCACTGTTGACAATGTGGCGATGAGGGGTTGCTCCGGGACGATATTCTCCGGGATTGACTCCACTTCTTTGAGGCAGTCTTACGAGAAGACCGACACCCGCCTTATTATTCTTCAGTTCGGAGGTAACGCTATGCCCGGAATCAGTTCAAGGAAAGCGATTTCCATCTATATGGGCAAACTTGAGAAGCAATTCTCCTACTTCAAGGGCGTGGCTCCGTGGGCGAAGATTCTGTTTGTGGGTCCCGCCGACATGAGCAAGAGCGTGAACGGAAGCCTTGTGACTTGGCCGCTCCTTCCGGACTTGAACGACTCGCTTAAAGTCCATTGCCTCCAGAACGGAATAGCCTATTGGGACACCTTCAACATGATGGGAGGAGTCGGGTCGATGAAACAATGGGTCAACCATAATCCCCAGTTGGCAGGGCCGGACTACATACATTTCACAACCAAGGGAGCCGCCGAGGTCGGCAGCGCATTGGCCAAGTCCTTGTTGCTCTACGATGACTTCCGTCGCCTTCGCCTCACGCTCTCTGATCAGGCCGTCAGGGAATATATGGATTCTTCTTACCGCTCAGAATGACAGGGAAGGGGAAAATAATGCTTCTCGCCTTGCTGGCGCTCCCGTCCGTCCTTTTTGGGCAGACGGTGAGGAAGGATATTCCTGAACTGGAGTTCGCCAGGTTTGATCTGAACAAGATTGAGTTTCTGGGCGACAGCTCCGCTTTTGAAAAGGCTTTCGCCAAGATGGATGCGGCGGTTCTCTCCGGTGTGGGAAGTTTCAGGATAATGCATATCGGGGGTTCGCATGTTCAAGGTGGTACTTTGACGAGAAGGCTGCGCAACGACCTTCTGGCTCTTGGTGGGAAGGATGGTGGCAGGGGTATGGTCTTCCCTTTCACGGCCGCCAAGACCAACACCCCTAGCAGTTACCGTTCCCGTTACGAAGGCGAGTGGGAAGCGACGAAAAACACGACTCGTGAGCTCCCGAGACGGCTGGGATTGACGGGTATGGCTGTCTCGACCACCGACTCGACCGCTTCAGTGAGGATTGTGCTGAAAGCGAGAAACGCCGGGGCGGATGATCCCGAGTTCTTTTTTGACAGACTTAATGTGTTGGGCTATTCCGCTGATGGAGAACGGTTTCCGATAGTTGTCACCAATGCCGGAGACACTCTTCAAGGGATACGGAATGAGGAGTCTTCATGCTGGTCATTCCAGCTTCCCGAACCTCAGGATTCAGTCAAGGTAGCGGTGGCCGGAACAGGTGGAGAATTGACTTTGACGGGAATATATTTGGACAATTCGTCTGAAGGGATAACCGTCACCGGAATAGGAGTAAACGGGGCGGCTTTGCCATCTTATTTGCGTTGTGAGGATTTCGAAAGGGATTTGAAGATGGTGAATCCGGACATGGTGATACTCGCCATCGGGGTTAACGACGCTTCAGGGAAAAATTTCTCCCAGGATGAGTTCATCGCCCGCTATAAGGTTCTGGTTCAGAAGGTCAGGGCGGTCAATCCTGATTGTGCCCTGCTCTTTGTCAGTAATAACGACACCTTCAAGCGGGTGCGCAGGAGGGGATATTTGGTTAACCAAAATGGCCTTGAGGCACAAGAGGCGTTTTTCCGGCTCTGCTGCGACTGTGGTGGAGGATTCTGGGACATGTTCGGAATAATGGGTGGCCTTGGGTCAATGAAGAAATGGGAAGAGGCCTCTCTCGCCAAGAGGGATAAGATCCATTTCACTGATGAAGGTTATGTCATCTTGGGGGATTTGCTTTATAACGCGTTGATGGCTAAGTATATTGAACATTTGAGGAGGAAACCATGGATGGCTTGAGAGAGGTGTCGCTACAGTTTGTGAAGGACCTGTTTTCTTTTGACCAGGCCCATCCCCTGTTGTTCACCCAGTTCTATTTCTGGGCTTTCTTCGCCATTGTCCTGGCCTTCCTGAGCTTTTTCAGGAACAAGGTTCTGATGAGGAACGCTTTCCTGTTCTTCGTCAGCTTGTTCTTCTACTACAAGACCAGCGGGCTGTTCCTCATGCTCCTGGGTTTTGTGATAGTCTATAACTATCTGGCCGGAAGGTTGTTGCCTCATTGCAAGAGGGCGTTTTGGAGGAACGCCGTGGTGGTCTCGAGTGTCGTGGTGGACCTGTCGTTGCTGTGCTACTACAAGTACGCTTATTTCATCACGGACGTGGTCAACAACCTGTTCGGGACCTCTTTCGTGGTGAAGGATTGGATTGCGACTTTCGGCAATTCCGTGGTGGGTTCCCAAGCCTTCAGCGTCGATTCCATCTTCCTCCCCGTCGGCATCTCCTTCTTCATCTTCCAAGCCATCAGTTACGTCGTCGATGTCTCCCGCGGCGTGGTTCCTGAGCCCGTCGAAGGACCTGATGTCGAAGGACCGGCGGCAGAGCGACCGCCGTCTCGCTGCGCTTCGCGCCCTATCCGGGTAAATGCTCGCCGGCAGTCCTCTGCCGCCGGCCCTTCGACAAGCTCAGGGATCGGGCAGCCAAGGCCATCAAAGCACAAGTATGGTATCGAGCCTGTGCGGAACTTCCTGGACTTCGGATTCTACCTCAGCTTCTTCCCCCAGCTCGTCGCCGGCCCCATCGTCAGGGCGAAAGAGTTCATCCCCCAGCTGCGCAAGCCCTTCTTCCTCGGCCGCACCCAATTCGGCTTCGCCATCTTCTGGATTCTTAACGGTCTCGCCAAGAAGCTGATTCTCAGCGACTACTTGGCCGTCAATTTCTGCGATAGAGTGTTCGAGAACCCGCTGCTTTACACAGGATTTGAGAATCTCACGGCTCTGTTTGGATATTCACTTCAAGTCTATGCCGACTTCTCCGGCTACACCGACATCGCCACCGGAGTCGCCATGCTGATGGGCTTCTACCTCCCGAAGAACTTCAACTCCCCGTACAAGGCCAAGAACGCCGGAGAGTTCTGGAAAAGGTGGCATATCTCCTTGTCCAAATGGCTTCAGGATTACCTCTACATCCCTCTTGGAGGTAACCGCAACGGCACTTTCGGCTCCTACGCCATCATTCTCGGAATAGCCTTCCTGGCCTCCGCCCTTGCCGGAAGCTGGTGGGTCTTCGGCAGCGTGCTGGTCTTGACCGCCATCATCGCCCTCCTGATCACATTCAAAAAGAGTTGGCGAAAAGAGCTGATCTCCGACATCAACAGGATGGATACCATGCTGCTAGGTGGTCTTTGGCACGGAGCGAGCTGGAACTTCATGATTTGGGGTGGCTTGAATGGTCTCGGCATGCTGATCTACCGCTTCTGGGCCAGCTGCAACGCTTATTTCAAGGTTCTTGTCATCGGCTTGATCGTGGCGGCCTTCGGAGCGCTTAAGTATTATTTCGGAGCGCCGGTGTTCAATCTGTTCTTCTGGTGGACGGTGATCATCCTTGCCGGCGCTGTCATCGGGATGTTTTTCCACAAGTGCCGTAAAGGCAAGGTAACCAATTGGATAAGCGGATCTTGGGCAGTACTGATGACATTCATATTCATCACATTCACCCGTCTTTTCTTCCGTAGTGGGTCCAATCTTGACCCTGCGGAGGCGAACGAGAAGGCTTGGAACACCGCTAAGAACATGGTGAATCAGATCGGTGGGCAGTGGGATTGGTCGTTGGTGCCCCAGATGGCATGGCAGCACAGGAGTATCATCATCGTGTTCATTGTCGGCATGCTGATCCATTGGCTGCCGGACAATTTCAAGAGGCGCTACCGCATCTGGTTCGCGAAGATGCCTCTGCCGTTGATGGTTCTTGCCTGCGCCGTGGCGGTATTCATCATTTGCCAGTTCATCACCGCCGACCTGCAGAGTTTCATCTACTTCCAGTTCTAGGGGCTTTCATCTCTGGCTTCCAGAGGGAGAAACGGGACGCCGGAAGTATTTCCGGTAATTTTTAGTATATTGCGGAATAATCCGGTTTGTATGAGAATCAAAGCATTAGTGATTGCCGCAGCATCCTTGTTGTTTTCCATTGGAGCCTGGGCTCAGGATTCCACCCCGAAAAAGATTGACAAATACATTGATTTTAAGGCTGTTCAGCCCGACGGTACAGTGTTGAGACTGTCTGATTTTGTCGGTAAGGGGAAATATATCCTGGTCGATTTCTGGGCTTCGTGGTGCGGGCCTTGCCGGGAGGAAATACCTCACCTTAAGGATCTTTGGTACGAGTTCAAGGGCGACAAGTTCGACATAGTCGGAGCTCCTGTCTTTGATAAACCAGAGAACACCCAGGAGACGGTCGATGAATTCAAGATTCCGTGGAAGCAGATCCTGAGCGTTCCGGAGTCGGTACCGGAAGCCTACGGTTTCAATTACATCCCTTACATCATCCTGATAAGTCCGGATGGAACCATTCTGGAGAGGGATCTTCGTGGTGAAGCCGTGCGTGAGGCTGTTAAGAAATATCTGATAACCAAATAATTATGAAGAGAAGAACATTTATCAAGGACTCTGCCTTGCTTGTGGCCGCGGCCGGAGCGGGGAATGTGCTGAAGGGAGCGGAAAGGTTGACAGGCTCTTTGGCCCCTTCGACCCCTTCGACCCCTTCGACAGGCTCAGGGACCGATGGGACCGATGGTATTGAGGGTAAACTGATCACTTCGGCTCCGATGCTCCAGAATTACGCGGAGGATTCCATCGGGGTCTCTTTCGCCGTAGGGGCGCTGGCTAATGGCTATGTGCTTATCAGCGAGAATGAGGACATGTCTTCCGCCAGGAAAATCAAATGTGGAGGTTACCGCTTGACTGAGCTTAGCGACAAGGTCAGCCAGATCAGGGTGACAGGCCTTAAACCGGCCACCAAATATTACTACAAGATCGGTGCTGACCGCATCCACTATGGTGGTGGCTACGATATGAAAATACTTGGTACTGAGGAAGATCCGAGGGTATATAACTTCACGACGGCAGGAAAGGGAGCGAAGGCTCATTTCTGCGTGATCAACGACACCCATGTCCGCTGGGAAGGGATCGACAAGACCATAGCCAAGGTCAATTCCCTTGCCCCGAGCTGCGTGATTTGGAACGGTGATGCCTCCAACACACAGGAGACCATCGAGAGCCAGGTAGAAATATTCCTTGACCCCAAGATCTCCGCCAAAGATTACGCCTCTTGCACTCCTTACCTCTTCAGCCCTGGCAACCACGATTCCAGGGGTATGGCTAACCGTCATCTGGAGAAGGTCTGGATGTTCCGCCAGCCGGAAGAGAGGGCTCCGAGAGACTGGGATCTTGGCCGTAATTTCGCGGTCAGGATGGGTGATGTTGCCCTGATTGGCTTGGACACCGCTGAAGACAAAATGGACACCAACCCGATTTTCGCTGGACTGTTCAACAGCGATGCTTATCGCCGCGCGCAGGTGGCATGGCTCAAAGATGCCTTGAAGCGCAAGGATATAGCCAAAGCACCCTTCCTGGTGGCCTTCTGCCATATTCCATTGTTCGACTCCAGACCCACATCCAATCCCGGTGATATTGCTCCGGACGATAAGGATCCTCGGTACACGCATGATTTCGCCATTTGGCAGCGAACTTGCGCCCAACTTTGGACTCCGCTTTTGGAAAAAGCTCATTGCCAATTGATTATCACGGCCCATGAGCACACCTATCGTCGTGACAATCCAACCAAGGAAAGAAGTTGGACGCAACTTGTGGGAGGGGGTCCAAAATTGGAAGAGATCCATTTCCCGACAGTGATTGAAGGAAAGGTGGAGAAAGGCAAGTTGAACATCACTGTCCATAACGTCTTTACCGGACAGGTTCAGGATTCCGTAACTTTTTCGCCTAGAAGACGTTAAGCGATGAGAAGATTCTTTAATGCGATGATCCTGGCGGCAGTTCTGTCGCCGGGATTTTCTTGTCTGGCCATCGGAGGAGAGCGCTTGGTAGATTATGTTGAGCCTCGCATAGGCACAGCCCATTGCAGGTATTTCCATTTCGCCCCAGGGTCGTTACCATTCGGCATGGCGAAGCCGGGCCCTTCAACAAACGGCCATCTGGGCAATCGCTCGGGATGGGAGGCGACTGGCTACGACTACAGGGACTCTTCCATCGAAGGATTCCCCTGCGCCCATGAATTCCAGGTCGGAGGCATAACCCTGATGGCGACCAGAGGCGGGGATATTCCTGTCACGATACCTGGAAGGCCTGACGGAAAAGGCCCCGAAGGCTATCGTTCGGCCTTCAGTCACGAGGATGAGGTCGCTATGCCTGGCTACTATTCAGTCTTGCTGAAGGATTATGGGATCAAAGCGGAATTGACCGCCACGGAACGAGTTGCTTTTCAACGGTTTACCTTCCCCTCTGACAACCATTCCCGGATAATCTTCAACATAGGAAGCCGGATGGGAGAGAGCGGCGCCGTTAAAGACGCCTTTGTGGAGATCAATCCTGACGGGACAGTCGAGGGATGGGTCATCACCCTTCCTGAATATGTCAAAAAATACCAGCCCGGGGCTGAGGTTCCAATCTATTTTTCGGCGTCCTTGGACAAGGCTCCCGTCAAGACCTGGGCTTTCAATGGTCCGGAATGTAAGGAAGGCCAAAAGGCGGAAGGCCCCGGTGCCGGGCTCTGCCTTGAGTTCGGCACCAAGGAGGCGGAGGCAGTCACCGTAAAAGTCGGAATCTCCTACACCTCAGTCAGTAACGCCCGGCTCAACAGAGAGAAGGAGGCAAAGTCGCTATCGTTCGATAAAGCCAAGAGAAGGGCTGTCAATACTTGGGAGAACTACCTTGGGAGGATAGTCGTCAAAACCGATGTCAGGGAAGACAAGGTGAAATTCTACACCGGGCTCTACCATGCCCTGCTCGGCCGGGGTGTCTGCAGCGACATAAACGGGGCCTATCCAAAACATGATGGGACAATCGGCCAGATTCCTTTGAAAAACGGCCGTCCAGAGTTCAGGCTCTACAACACTGATGGCATCTGGGGAGGGCAATGGAACCTGGTCCAGTTGTGGGCCATGGCCTATCCGGAGCATCTTTCTGAATATATCACCTCCCATCTTCAGGTGTTCAAGGATAGCGGCTGGATGGGTGACGGGCTGGCGAACTCACGTTATGTGTCAGGCGTGGGGACCAACCAGCTGTCTCTAGTGATCGCGGCAGCCTATGAGTGCGGCATAAGGGATTTCGACATCGACCTGGCTTATGAGGCCTGCAGGAAAAATGAGTTGGACGGGAACGACCGCCCTCTCGGAGCCGGCAAGTCCGACACCGACCAGTTCGTCCGCTATGGCTTTGTGCCTCACCTTGAGAGCGGAGCGGGCCCGGACGAGACCTTCATGTTCAGCGCCTCTCACACTCTTGAATATTCCTTCTCGGCCTACGCTGTCGCCAATTTGGCTCGCCAACTTGGGCATCAGGCTGATTATGAGCAACTGACGAGACTATCGAAAGGTTGGGAACACTTGTATGACGAGAGCCTTGACCTGGTGCGTCCCGCTCTCGCGGATGGCAGTTTCATCGACAATTTCGATCCGATGCAGGTCTGGAGAGGCTTTCAGGAAGGCAACGCATGGCAATACACTTTCTATGTGCCCCATGATGTGGAAGCCCTTGTCGGGAAGGTCGGAGCTGAGGTTTTCAATGCCCGGCTGGATAGCATATTTACCCTATCTCAACCTAAGATTTTCAGTGGCGGAACCGTCGTGGAGGCTTTTGCGGGCTTAAGGACGCTATATAACCATGGCAACCAGCCGTGCCTGCACATCTCGTGGCTTTTCAATGAAGCCGGGCGTCCTTCCCTAACCCAGAAGTGGGTGCGGGCTATCCTGGATGAGTTTTATGGAACGGATGGAATCCATGGCTACGGCTATGGCCAGGATGAGGATCAAGGCCAGCTTGGAGCTTGGTACGTTGTGTCTTCGATGGGTCTTTTCGATGTGAAGGGGCTCACCGCCGAGAATCCTTCGCTCGCAATAGGTTCACCGCTCTTTGACAAAATCGTTATCAAGCTGAACCGCAACTACTTCCAAGGGAGAAAGTTCAAGATGAATATGTCCGGAAACTCTAAGCGGAATGTCTATGTGAAGGATTATTCCATGAACGGGAAGGCCTTACACCGCGCTCGGCTTCAGTTCTCGGATTTCGCTAAAGGTGGACGGCTGGACATGACAATGTCCGACACTCCTACTGACTTGTATTGAACGATTATTGGTCTGAGACCCGGCAATCTCCGGATCCGAGAGCCTTAAGCGCTTCCATGAGCTCCTCCGCCTCGGACTTGTCATGGAACGGACCCACTTTGAACACCACAGACCCGCTGTCCATGCTCTTCGAAACATCGGTTCCGAAGCGTTTGATGATGTCCATGGCTCCCTCCGGAAGTGATTGTCCGTCAGACGGATAGAAAGCGACAGTGTACAATCTGGAAGCTTCCTGCTCCCTGGCAGCCGAGACGCTGATCAGATCCCCGTCTTTGTAGGCCCGGATCTCCGCTGTCCTGAATCCTTGTTTCTTGACTTTGTTGAGGTTGGAGAGGGCGTCGGCATAGGTTCTGAACACTCCGACTGAGCATATGTATTTCGAACCGGCTTTCTTCTCGAACACCGGGCTTAATCCCTTCAGCTCTGCAACGGTGGCCTTCCTTGACTGGGTGAACATTTGTATTTGATACACAATACCTTCCGGAAGAGTATTGTCTTCAGCGAACCGTCCCTCGGGAAGAATCATGAACGAATAGTCAAACTTCCTTTCGGGCTTTTTGATCTTCAGCTCTGGGGCGGGGCCGTAGCTGTTCCGTGAGAATGTGTAGCCGGTTCGGGCAACCACCACCTCCCTGTCGGCTCTGGCCTGAAGCTTAGAGGCGTCGATCACGATTCCATTGGCCAGAAACTCCATCTCAATGGTCTGGAGTTCCTTGCTTGCCGCTTGGAGAGCTTTGTTGAGCGCCGGAAGCATCAGCTCTTTTTCCTGGATGGTCTGGGAAAGCTCAGCCTTTTTCTCATCGGGAGCCGATGAATACTCGCTCCTGAGAGCGTCCAACCCGTTGTTGAATCGGAACAAGGAGTCTCTTAACAACCGTACTTCCTTGATCTTATCGATGTACTTACTGGTCTCCTCGCTGGAGGAGCCGGTGTCTTCAACAGCCGCTCCATTGTCCATTCTGGAGGGGTCTCTCGCGGGCATCAAGGAGGCCAGGCTCTTAAGGTCTTTCGGGCTGGTCACCGCCTCGCGCACGGGCATGCTGTCATATTCAAGGACATAGATGCGCACGCTGTCCTTCCCGCACTCCCTGTTGGATGCGAACAAGGAATACTTTCCGTCCTCAGAGTTGACGAACAAGAAGTCGTCGTAGGGGGATGAGTACGGGAAACCCATGTTCACAGGGACGTCCCAGTCACCGGTCTCGGGGTTCCATTTTGAGACATAGAGGTCGTAACCTCCCATTCCATAGAGGCCCTTTGATGCGAAATACAGCGATTCGCCATCCGGGGACAACATGGGGTAAATCTCATCAGATGAACTGGTTAGCTGCTCATTGATGAGCATAGGGACCGACCAGAGCGAGTCAGTGAGGGCCGTCTTGTAGATGTTGCGGATCCCTTCGTCATCGGCCGCTGAGTAATAAATCTCTTTTGAGCCTTCCGGATAAAAGATCGCTTGGGCGAGGGGGCCTCCTCCCAGGGAGTCAAGCTGGTTGGGCGACTTTCTCCAACTTTTGTTCGTCAGCGGGTAATACAGGAAGAAATCTTTCAGCGGGAAAGTCCGCCTGGCGATTGGAGTGGGCCGGCTGCAGAACCCCATCATGGCCTCTCCGTTACGGCTCATTATCATCAAGTCCTCGACTTTGCCGACAGCGGTCGAGTCGATGTCTATGACTTTTTGGCAAAAAGCGGCGGCGGATGGGAAGTCATATTCCAGTCTTGCTGAGTCGGCCTGTGCCAAAAGACGGTCAACAATGGTCTGCGAGCTGGCTACAGGTGCGTAAAAGACTGCGGCAAGGAGTATTAGGAGAATGTCAAGAGCCTTCTTTTTCATTCTGGTTATTCAGGGTAAAAGTGTCTGCAAAAATAAGAAATACTTGGCAGATAATTTCTTTCTTAGAAAAAAATGCTAAATTTGTACCCTTATTTTTATGCGCGAACGCAAAAACAATAAAAATATAAAGTAAAACATTATGCAAAGTAAAGGTTGGATAAGGCTCGTCGCCATCTTGCTAGCGATCGCTTCCATTTGGCAGCTTTCTTTTACAGCGGTGACAGCCCTCCAGGAAAGGAAGGCGAACAAGTTTGCCGAGAAGGCTGCCCAGGCTGCCATGAACGCCGCCTCATTCGCCAAGGTAACCCCTGAGAACCAGGCATATTACCTGGATTCCATCAGGAAAGACCAGAACAGGGTCTACATTGATTCAATCTCGTCACAGAAGGTCTATCTCTGGAACACTTACAAGGACTGTAAAGCCAAGGAGATCAACCTCGGTCTGGACCTCAAGGGAGGTATGAACGTCATGCTTCAGGTCCAGCTCCAGGATCTTGTCCAGGCTTTGTCTGGTGACAACCCTTCACCTGCGTTCCAGCAGGCTCTTGCCCTTGCCAAGGAGCGTTCCGTCAATTCGAGGGATGACTTCATCACCCTTTTCGGCAACGCATGGAAGGAAGTCGCTGGTGGTCAGAGGCTTGCCCAGATTTTCGGAACATATGAGATGAAGGACAAGATCAAGCCGGAGTCCACAGACGCCGAGGTTCTCACCGTGATCCGCGGAGAGGCTGAGAGCGCGGTCTCCAACTCGTTCAACGTCCTCAGGAACCGTATCGACCGTTTCGGTGTGACCCAGCCTTCGATCCAGAAGATTGGAAACAGCGGACGTATTCTTGTTGAGCTTCCTGGTGTTAAGGAGCCTGAGCGTGTGAGGAAACTCCTCCAGGGTACCGCATCCCTCGAGTTCTGGGAGACATTCACCAACCAGGAGATCTCCGGTTATCTTGCCGAGGCCAACGCCAAGTTGGCTGAGATTCTCTCCGCTGAAGAGACTCCCGCCGCTGCTGAGGCTACTGAGGCCACCGAGGCCAAGGAAGAGACAAAGCCCGAGGGTGAGGACATCCTTGGAGCAGAGATCGCCCAGAACCAGAGTGCCGATTCCGACCTTGAGGCTTACAGGAAGCAGAACCCCCTGTTCGCTGTCCTGACCCCTTCACAGTACACCGGCAACGCCTGCATAGGTTTCGCCGCCGGAGTTGACACCGCTAAGGTCAACAGGTATCTCGCTATGCCTCAGATCGCTGAGATCTTCCCTGCCGAGTTCATTCCTATGTGGTCAGTGAAGCCCTCAGAGATGTTCGATTCCGACAACATCTTCGAACTCGTTGCCATCAAGTCCACTTCCCGCAATGGCAAGGCCAAGCTTGACGGTGGAGTCGTGACTGATGCCCGCGTGGTTTACGATCATGGCACCAACGGTGAGCCTTCCGTCTCGATGAGCATGAACGCCGAGGGCGCCAATATTTGGGCCCGCATGACTGGTGACAACGTCGGCAGGCAGATCGCTATCGTCCTCGATGGAATGGTCTATTCCTATCCTAACGTCAATAGCGCCATCACCGGTGGAAACTCCTCAATCACAGGTCATTTCACTCCGGAAGAGGCTACTGACCTCGTGAACGTCCTCAAGTCCGGTAAGCTTCCCGCTCCCGCTACCATCATCCAGGAGCAGGTTGTCGGACCTTCCCTCGGTGCCAAGTCGATCAGGGCTGGTATGATCTCCTTCTTGATCGCCTTCTTGCTCGTCCTGTTGTACATGATCTTCTTCTATCAGGGAGCTGGTATCGCCGCTGACATCGCCCTCCTTTGCAACGTGTTGCTTCTCTTCGGAGTTCTCGTTTCCTTCGGAGCGGTCTTGACGCTGCCGGGTATCGCCGGTCTCGTGTTGACCATGGGTATGGCTGTGGATGCGAACGTTATTATTTATGAACGTATCAAAGAGGAACTTGCCGCCGGCAAGGGTCTCGGCAAGGCTGTGGCCGACGGTTACAAGAACGCCTATTCCGCCATCATCGACGGTCAGGTGACCACACTCCTTACCGGTATCGTCCTCTTCGTCTTCGGTTCCGGTCCTGTCCAGGGCTTCGCCACCACTTTGATCATCGGTATCATCACCTCTGTTCTCACCTCCATCTTCATCACTCGTCTGATCTTTGACGACCGTATCAAGAAGGGTAAGAACATCACCTTCGAGAATAGCCTCACAAAGAACTTCCTGAAGAACACCCACTTCGACTTCATCAGCGCCCGCAAGGTGTCCTACATCGTCTCCGGTGTCCTGATTCTCATCTCGATCGTGTCTATCTTCACCAAGGGCTTCACCTACGGTGTCGATTTCACTGGTGGTCGTACCTATGTCGTCCGCTTTGACAAGCCCGTCACCGCTGAGGAGATCCGCCAGGCCGCTATCGCCGAGTTCGATGGCGCTGTCGAGGTCAAGCAGTTTGGTGGTGAGAGCCAGATGAAGATCACAACCCAGTACAAGAATGACCAGGAGTCCTCTGACGTTGACGCCGAGGTCGAGAGCAAGCTCTTCAACGCTCTCGCTCCTTTCTTCGAGGAGAAGATGACCATCGACGACTTCAAATCGACGCTCAGCAACGCCAACGGTATCATCTCGTCTGACAAGGTTGGTCCTACCATCGCGAACGACATCAAGAGGGATGCTGTGATCGCTGTGATCCTCGCCCTCATCGTGATCTTCGCTTACATCGCCTTCAGGTTCAAGGGCTGGACATGGGGTCTTGGTGGAGTTGTCTCCCTTGCCCACACCGCCATCATCGTTATTGGTTTCTTCTCGTTGTTCTCCGGCATCCTGCCGTTCAACCTCGACGTTGACCAGACGTTCATAGCGGCTATATTGACTATCATCGGATACGCTATCAACGATAACGTGGTTATCTTCGACCGTATTCGTGAGTATAGGACCCTGCACCCTAACACCGACATTAAGACCAACACGAACCAGGCTCTTAACGCCACTCTGACCCGTACGGTCAACACCTCTGTCTCGACCCTCGTCACCATGCTCGCCATCGCGATCTGGGGAGGTGAGTCCATCAGAGGTCTGGCAGTCGCCCTCATCCTCGGTATCCTGATCGGAACTTACGCTTCCATCTTCATCGGTACTCCTGTGATGTACGATGCCACCATCGCCCGTCAGAAGAAGCAAGCTGCCGCCGCTCCCGCTAAGAGCTCGGCAAAGAAGCTCGCGAAGAAATAAAACATAGACTAAGGTCTATTTATTAAATCCACGTTTTTAAAAATTTTGCATGATGGAAAGCGTCAGCCGGGAGGTTGGCGCTTTCTCATTATATTATTATTATATTTGTAAGATTAAAAACGGATTATTCAACATTAAAACAAATATTACCATGAGTGAGAAATTCAGGATAGAATCCGATCTTCTTGGCGAACTTGAGGTTCCCGCTGACGCTTATTATGGAGTTCAGACCCAAAGGGCATTGAACAATTACAAGATTTCAACCACCAGGATGTGCCACTATCCTGATTATGTCATTGCGATGGCTTGCATCAAATACGGAGCGGCCAAGACCAACAAGGAACTCGGAGCTTTGGATCCTACCATCGCCGACGCGATAATGGTTGCCTGTAAAGAAATCATTGACGGCAAGTTCCACGACCAATTCCCTGTGGACATGATGCAGGGAGGAGCTGGCACTTCAGTCAATATGAACGCCAATGAGGTGATCGCCAACAGGGCCCTGGAAATTATGGGACATCAGAAAGGAGAGTACAAATATTGCTCACCCAACGACCATGTCAACTGCGCCCAGTCCACCAATGACGCTTATCCCTCAGCCTTCCGTTACGCTTTCATCAGGATGAACCGTAAGCTTGAGAAGAGCCTGAAAGACCTTATCGACGCTTTCCGCGCCAAGGGTGAGGAGTTTAAGGGAGTCATTAAGATGGGACGTACCCAGCTGCAGGACGCTGTCCCGATGACATCCGGTCAGGAGTTCCATGCTTATGCCACCAATCTTGAGGAGGAAGTCGCTAATCTTGAGAGGAATGTCAATCTCCTTTATGAGATCAACATGGGCGGCACAGCCATCGGAACAGGACTTAACGCCAAGCCTGGATTCGCCACTCTTTGCGCCGCCAACTTGACGGAGCTCACGGGCGAGAAGTTCATTGCCGCCCCCGACCTTGTCGAGGCAACTCCGGACACCGGAGCGTATGTGAGCTATTCCGGAGCCCTCAAGAGGCTTGCCGTCAAGCTTTCAAAGATATGCAACGACCTCAGGCTCATGGCTTCCGGTCCCCGTTGCGGACTGAATGAGATCAATCTTCCTCCGAAGGCTCCCGGCTCATCTATTATGCCCGGAAAGGTCAACCCCGTCATCCCTGAGGTCACCAATCAGGTCTGCTTCAAGGTGATAGGCAACGATGTGACTGTTTCTTTCGCCGCCGAGGCTGGCCAGCTTCAGCTCAATGTGATGGAACCTGTTATCGCACAGTCTGTTATGGAGAGCATAACTTGGTTGACCAACGCCATGAACACCCTCCGCAAGGAGTGCGTGGAAGGCATCACAGTCAACAAGGAGCGTTGCTACGACATGGTCAAGAACAGCATCGGTATCGTCACCGCCCTTAACCCGATTATCGGCTACAAGGCCAGCACAAAGATTGCCAAGGAGGCTCTTGAGACAAACCGTTCGGTCTATGACATAGTTCTTGAGCAGGGCGTGATGACCAAAGAGGACCTTGACAAGGCTCTTGATCCTGAGAATATGATTGGATAACCATAACCTTTTTAATATTAATAATCCATGAAAAGACTTATTGTTTTGGCGGCCATGCTGCTGCCTGTGATGACCCTTATGACCGGTTGCGGCGGGGGTACTAAGAATCTGTCCGACAGGGACATCTTGTCGCTGATCTACCAGAAAGCTGGCGGTGACTCCTGGGAAGATAAAGACAAGGAGAACTGGAACAGCGAGGAAGATCTTGGCAAATGGAAGAATGTGAAAGTCAATGAGGAAGGCCGTGTGACCGAACTCACTGTCCGTGGCGCTGGAGAGATTCCGGCTGAGATTTCCGGTCTGACAGAGCTTAAGAACCTCTCTATTGTCCTGAAGAACAAAGGCGTGCAGGTGACAGAGGCTATTCCCGCATCTATCGCTAACCTTGCCAATCTCGAGACTCTTCGCTTGAGTGTCAGTGGTTCTCCGATGAAAGTCCCTGATCTTAAGGCCCTTAAGGCATTGAAGACCCTCTACCTCTTCCTTCCGGACGAGGTACAGTTCCCCGAGGTCCCCGAATCCCTTGAGTCCCTTGACATCAGCGGAGGATGCGGAACCATCCCCGAGAGCTATTATGACCTCTCCAACCTCAAGAGAATCAGCATCACCACTTCCGGGCTTAAAGGTGGCATCGATCCAAAGGTCGCCAATTTGAAGAATCTTGAGCACCTTCAAGTTGACCAGACCGCAGGGCTGATTGGCAGTGTGGATGCCGCTGAAGCTGTGCTTCCGGCTGAGATATTCTCAATGGACAACCTCAAAAGGATATTCCTTCGCAAGGTCTCCACAAGTGGTGTTATACCCGCCACTATCGGTGAGATGAAGAACCTCCAGAGCATCACTATCGCTTCTTGTGGCCTTACTGGTGAGATACCCAAGGAGGTGGGCAACCTGACCGGCTTGAAGGAATTCAAGATTTATAACAACGCCCTGACCGGGACTATCCCAGCCGAGATTGGAGACATGACTTCCCTCAAGGAACTTTGGCTCCAAGGCAACCAGCTGACCGGAACCATTCCCGCGGCTCTTGGCAAACTCGCCAACCTTGAGGGACTGCAGCTTGCCAAGAATCAGCTCACCGGCAAGATTCCCGCCGAACTCGCCAATTGCACCAAGTTGGGTAAGGGACCTTTCGTGGATTTCTCCGGCAATCAGCTTGACGCCTCGATTCCCGCTGGCCTGAAAGCTCTCGAGAAATTCAGCAAGTTCAAGTTTTAGTGAGGATTAAAGCATACTTATTTTTCTGTGTCACGGTTCTCGTCCTATCAGGGTGCGGGAACCGTGATGTTATGCAGTCTTTGAAGGAGCTAAGGCTGTCACCTGCTCTTTGGTAAAACTAAATAAGAAGCATTTTGTATTTGATGAGTTGAGAAATAACAGGCGCTTCAAGATGAAACGTCTTAAAGAATAGCCCCGATAGTGTTCCTTTTACTAACACGTCTCTGTTTACCGAGTCCGTTGGGGGCCAAGATTCCCCATCCCCTGCGGTTGGTCATACCGATCTTTGAGTCAGAATAATCGGGTTTTTCTATTATTATATGCAAGATTTTGAGATTTTGGGATTTAGTATATAGAAATAAACGTAAAAGATGAAAAGAGTCGTTTTTCCTATTATTGTTCTTTCCGGGTTGCTTTTAGCGACAGGATGCGAGAAATGGAGCGAAGAAGATAGGATCGAAGAGGAAGATTGGATTGTTGATTGGGCTCCAGTAGAGATCTTCATTACCGCTACGGATGATGAAGGAAACTCCATTATTTCCCCAGACATGCCAGGCATGACACTTACTTTCAAAGGAGAGACATACACGGTAAAAGATTGGAAAGAGCTTTCCGTCATACAAACCAGGGCATATCTTGCCGTTTTACATGGTTTGTTTGCCCAACCCTATAATGAAAGCGACGGGAAAGCTTCATATCGCCTTTATTTTGGCGAAATAGATGGTGCTAAGGATATGGATGAGGACATTGTCCTAAAATGGCCGGATGGTTCGTCTGACACGATCCATTATCACTGTTCTGATCATTATAATAAAGGCCGTGGGATTTTCGGATGTGATCGAAGTTGGAAGCTTAACGGTATAAATCATAAAGGTAGCATATTTAAATTCACGGGCAAAAGCCTTTGATCGCAGGACGATAGGGAGGAGTTTGTACCCTTTCGGGATTAAACGAGAATAAATACCGAATTATATACCCTAACGGGTTGCTATTTCGAAATTTTCGTTAAATTTGTACCCGAATGGGTATAATAATATAGCTATGACATTATCGGAACATATAAAAGAGAAACGCAAGAAGTACGACCTTACTCAGGTTGAACTTGCCGAGCGCGCCGGGGTTGGACTAAGGTTCATCCGTGACCTTGAACAAGGGAAGAAGACCCTCCAGATGGACAAGGTAAATGCGGTGCTTGCTCTATTCGGAGAACAGTTAGGACCAATCAAGATCGTTGAATAATGAGAAGCGCCAAGATATTTAAGAACGATATCTTCTGTGGCATACTGACGGAAGATGAGGAAGGTTATCATTTTGTTTATGATGAAACCTATTTGGTTACGCCGGGCGCAAAGCCTCTGAGCCCCACTATGCCGCTGACGCGTGAACCGTATGAGAATGCAATGATGCTGCCGGTCTTTGACGGACTCATACCGGAGGGATGGCTGCTTGATATAGCGACAACGTCCTGGAAGATTAACAGGGCAGACAGGATGTCTCTGCTTCTTGCCTGCTGCAAGGATTGTATAGGTGATCTAAGCGTACGGAGGATGGAAGATGAATAAGTGCCTTTGTTGTTACAAGCTGCTGGAAGAAGGTCAGGTTGACTTTCATCCGGCCTGCGCCCGCAAACTGTTCGGACGCAGCCTTGCTCCAGTTGTCCCGTACACTAGGGACAACATGTCCGAGCTTGCAAAGAAGGTTATCCGCACCAGTGCGTCCGTTACCGGTGTTCAGGCAAAGATGTCACTCGGCCTTGACCGAGGCAAAAGGAATGAGCCGGACAAGTTGACCATAGTTGGGCTCTGGGGCCGTTATATCCTCAAGCCTCAAAGCCCAAAATACAGGTGTCTTCCAGAACTGGAGGATGTGACAATGAAGATGGCTCAGGCCGCCGGAATCGAGACTGCGACGCATTCGCTGATAAGATTGTCAGACGGAGAACTGAGCTACATCACACTTCGTATGGACAGGACAAAGGACGGCAGGAAGGTATCAATGCTTGACATGTGCCAGCTTTCCAACAGGATATCAGAGCATAAATACCTCGGTGCATACCAGCAACTCGCTGGCACTATAAAGCGCTATTCGGCAGCCTCCATGCTTGATGTGCAACGGTTCTGGGAAGTCGTGCTGTTCTCCTGGATCACGGGCAACTCCGACATGCATTGCAAGAATTTCTCGCTGATTGAGAAATATGAGAACGAATATGTCCTTGCTCCGTCCTATGACCTTCTGGCTGTCCTACTGGTCGACCCGAACGAAACTGACGAGTTGGCAATGGCTCTTGAGGTCGGTGGAAAGAAGGCCGGATTTGACAGGGGGGCGTTCATGAGTTCGATTATTGACTCAGGCGTAACGGAAAAAGCCGGAGAAAAGATTATCAAGAAGATGATATCCAACGCTCAGAAATGGTATGACATCCTCGACAGTTCTTTCCTCCCGGAGGACATGATTGCTGCCTATAAGAAGTTGATAGGGAAGAGGATTGAGATGCTGCGTCAAGCCCCCTCGTAAACACTTTTGGGGACATTATCGAAAAAGAGGGCAGACCATTTGGTCGCCCTCTTTTTCAAAGCCATGAAGTCAAAGCTTATTTGATCTTCTTGTAGCCGTAGCGGGCCTCGTCGCCGAGTTCGATCTCGATCTTCATGAGGCGGTTGTACTTGGCGATACGGTCGGTCCTTGAGAGGGAACCGGTCTTGATCTGGCCGCTGTTGGTCGCGACGGCGATGTCAGCGATGGTGGTGTCCTCAGTCTCGCCGGAGCGGTGTGAGGTCACGGTGGTGTAGCCGTTGCGGTGAGCCATCTCGATGGCGTCCAGGGTCTCGGTCAGGGAACCGATCTGGTTGACCTTGATGAGGATGGAGTTGCCGGCGCCCATATCGATAACCTTCTAGAGATACTT
>JAEEGI010001399.1_pt1 | contig 60253 bp, 41 predicted proteins | sample 8958751 | NCBI WGS metagenome assembly JAEEGI01 (sample SAMN16246545, study PRJNA631951) | gut metagenome | biome: gut microbiome; feature: rumen; material: KS-attached | host: Bos | place: Iran: Karaj | collected 2018-10
TTGTGCAGGCCTGGCAGGACAGATTTGAGCCAGGCCATGTCCTCGTCCTTGCCGGGCAGCCAGTGGCAGGGCGAGTGGTAGGCATAGGCCGCCGGCGCGCCGGCGCAGGCCTCGAAGGAGGCTTTTGGGAGCAGGCTTGAGAGCGGCACGACCTTGGCCGTCCAGTCGGCCGCTTCCGTCTCGGCAAGCACGCCCTCGAGCTGGGGATAGTCCTTGAGCCCGTGCAGGCAGGAGGCGCAGATGGTGGCAACGACCGGCCGACCAAGCGTGCGCCAGACCTCGGCGTTGGCCTTGGCAGCCTTCGAGGCGGCTTCGGGAAGGCCCGCATGGTTGAAGGTGCCACCGCAGCAGCCGAAGCCCTTGGCTGAGAGCACGTTGGCGCCGAGGCGGACCAGCAGGGCATTGGCCTTCTCTATCCAGGCAGGGCGCAGGCGCTCTGCCGTGCAGCCGCCGAAGAGGACGACGGCAACGCCCGCAAGGGGTCTGGAGGCGTCGGCCAGCTTGAGCCAGGGCGCGGTCCTGGCCGGCTCCTTCATGGCCAGGGCGGAGTTCTGCATGCAGGCGAGCTTTTCGGGCAGGAGGCTGTGGGGCCAGAGCGGGGCCGCGTACTTGGCGGCCGGCCAGAAGACCTTGCGGCCGCCTATCCACAGCTTCCAGAAGCGCTGCTGCCAGCCGGGCCGGCGAGCGCGGGTCTGGTTGAGGCGCTCCGGCACGGAGAGGTGCCTGGGGCAGATATTGGCGCAGCGCCCGCAGCTGGCGCAGAAGTTGGCAAGGCGGAGCATGCTCGTCCAGTTGAGCCTGGAGTTTTCCTTCCAGCCTTCGTCCATGAGCCCGTGCTTGGCCTTGGGGCTCACTTCCTCGCGCCGGATGAGGCTGAAGACGGGACAGACGTTGAAGCAGTTTCCGCACTGGGTGCAGCCGCGTTTCGCCATGGCTAGTACCCCTTGCCCGGATTCATGATGCCGTGCGGGTCGAAGCAGGCCTTGACCTGGCGCATGAGATCGCGCTCGCGCCTGGAGATCTGCAGGAGCACGTCCTTGACTACGCCTATGCCGTGCTCGCCGGACTCGGAGCCGCCCATGGCGACGGCAGCCCGGCTGACGGCGTGGATGGCCTCGTCGGCGCGCCGCTTCTCGTCGGGATCCTCGGCGTTGTAGAGCACGTTGACGTGGATGTTGCCGTCGCCCACGTGGCCGTAGGTCACCATGATGACGTTGTATTCCTTGGAGATGCGGACGAATTCGTCCACGGCCTTCACCAGCGAGCCTCTCGGCACCACGGCGTCGTCGCCGTGCTTGTTGGGAGCGAGGGCGAAGACCACGGGGTTGATGCGGCGGCGGATCTCCCAGAGCGGCTCCTCCTCGTCCTTGCCAAGGCCCCGGGTGGTCCACACGGCCGTGGGCAGGCTTTCTTCGAGGCGGCGCATCTCGATGGGCAGGGTCTCGCGGCTGCCGTCCACCTGGATGAGGAGCACCGAGCGGACCTTGTCGGCCGGCCAGGGCACGTTGCCCTGCTCGTTCATGAGCTTGACGATGCGCTCGCCGATGTACTCCATGGTGCAGGGCAGGATGCCCTTGTCGAAGACGCCGCCCACGGCGCCGAGGGCCTCCTGGTAGGAGCCGAAGCCCGCCATGACAGTGGCCGAAGCCTCGGGCTTGGGAATGAGCTTGAGGTAGAGCTTGGAGATGAAGCCGAGGGTGCCTTCGCTGCCGACCATGAGGCGGGCCAAGTCGAGGCCCACCACGTTCTTGTGGGCGCGGCCGCCGAACTTCACGAGATCGCCGCCCGGCAACACCACTTCGCAGCCGAGCACGAAGTCGCGGGTCACGCCGTACTTCACGGCGCGCATGCCGCCGGCGCAGGTCACGACGTTGCCGCCGATGGAAGAGCCCTTCACGGACGCCGGATCCGGCGGATAGTAGAGGCCCTGGGCCTCGCAGGCGGCCTGGAACTGGGCGGTGTTGACGCCGGGCTCGACCACGGCCACGAAGTCGCCCTTGTTGATCTCGAGAATATGGTCCATGCGCGCCGTGGAGACCACGATGCCGGGCTTGAAGGCCACGCAGTCGCCCACGAGGTTGGTGCCGCGGCCTCGCACGTAGATGGGGATGCGCTTCTCGTCGGCCCAGGCAAAGAGAGCCTGCACCTGCTCGACGCGCTCAGGCAACACGCAGCACAGGGGGCTGCCGCTCTGCAGGCTGGCGTCGGACACGTAGACGTTGAGTTCCTCGGGCTTGGTAATGAGCGCGCCCGGAAAGACCGTTTCCAAGAATTTCACGTCCTCATCGGACAGCTTTGCTATGGCTGGCATATGTGCCCCTCCTGAAAATTTTGCACTTGTATCCCATTCCCGCAGGAAATCAAAGGCACTTCCCCGCTGCGGGGGGATGGGCGTCCCCTGGCGGGGCCTCTGGCAAGTGCCTATGGCTCGCCCCGCTTCCGCCCCGGCACAGGGAAAGCGACCTCAGGCATGCTCCGGCACAGCCGGCCCGCGGGACAGCCATGCCTGCCTCAGCCCTGCAAGGCCTCCCAAGGCGGGCCATGCTTTTCGCCCTCATCCGGCAACGGGGACAGGCCGTCCCCAAGGACGGCGGGCGCGCTCGAAGCGCCGCACAAAGTCAATATTTTTGTATTATTGACGATTGAAGTTAAAAACATTCAAGGCACCAGGAGTAAGGGTATTATTCTCATATACTGCTTCTTCTCCATCTCTAAAGACATAGCGTACGTCATACAAGAGATCAGTATTCGCTGTTTCCGGCCATGTTACTTGAGCGTATTCGCCATGATGAATGCATCGATCAAGATTTTCAAAAAGATCGTCTCCCCAATCATTTTCATCATGTGCGCTGATGTAGAACTCGCAGACGTCACGACCAGAATTATTGTTAACGCGGATTCTTTCTTCGGCATGGACAGCTGAAACCATTGCAAATGAACAGCATATTGCCAATGCGATCGCTCTGAACATGTCAATCTCCTCTGTTGTGAACGCAAGAATTGCGACATTTTTTTACTCCTGCGCGGGCAAGAGTCGTTCTCTTCTGCGCCTGCGACATGGGCGCTATCCCGTGCGGGGCGCTCCTGATTATCTTCACGCTTGCCGTCTCTGCCGCGAAGCAGGGATGGGAGCTGTCCGAGCTATGGATGCAGGCGAAGACGCCAGAGAGCGCCCCTGCCGGCGTCCCCTGCGTTTTTGCACAGGATTTCAGGCTGTTCAGCCGGCTCTGGCTAGATGCGCATCATTTCCTTCTGCATCTGCCGCTTGCGGGTGGCGCGCAGGTACTCGAGGAAGCGGCGCACCAGGCTCTGATCGAAGCGGTGCGGTTCGGCGAAGAGCACGTCCTTGAAGAGGGTCTCCAGCGGCATGGCCGGGCCCGAGACCGGCTTGAGCAGGCGGCAGTAGACGTCGGCGATGGCGAGGATGCGGGCAGGCATCGAAATCTCGTCGCCCTTGAGGCCCTTGGGGCCGGAGCCGTCCAGCCGCTCGTTCATCTCGGCGATGAGCCGGGGCACCGGATACTTGCCGAAGTCGAAGCCGCCGAGCATGCCCTGGGAGATGGCGGCGAGCTCTGCCAGCTTCTCCGTCGTGCCGAGGTCCTCGCCTTGAGGGTACTTCTTCATCTGCTGTATGAGACCGAGCTTGCAGACGTAGGCCGTAAGGGTGACAAGACGCTCCATCTCGGGCGTCTTGCCGTCGGCGAGATCCACCAGGGCCTTGGCCACGCGCACAAGGCTGCGGGAGAGCACGCCGGTGTAGCGGTCGGCCGCCAGGACGGCGCGGTGCATGGTCATGACGCTCTGCAGGATGAGCTCGTCCTCGCGCTCCGCAGCCTTCACAATGGGCGTGATGTCCTGGTAGAGGCTGATGATGCCGGTGAGATAGCTGGAATTGTCGACGTAGGGGCTGGTGTGGATGCGGTAGCTGTGCCAGATGCCGTTGGCCGAGAGCTTGTCCTCGGTCTCGATGGCCTTGCCGTTGTGCCAGACCTCGGAGGCGTGCTGGCCTAGGTTGACGCACAGATCCTGAGGCAGGATGCCGGTCTTCTGGCCGATGAGGTCGCTGGCGCTGGCCACGCCGGCAATCTTGGCAAAGCTCTCGTTGGCGAAGAGCACGTGCTCGTCGAAATCGGTGCAGACTACGCCGAGGCCGAGACGCTCGTCGATGCCGGCGTCGATCTGGACGCGCTGGTTCTGGCGCTCGAGCTCGACCTTGCGGCGGCGCAGCACCTTGCGCTCGCGGCCCTTGAAAAAGAGGAACCAGGCGAGCAGCGTGACGAAGCACAGGGCAGGCCCTGCGCCGTAGAGCACGGCCTTGGCGCCGAAGGCCGCGATCTTGGATCCTATCCCGAAGACGTCGGCCTTGGCGTCGGCCTGGAGCGCCTCGGGCGCGGCCTCCACGGCAACGATGCTGAAGAGCGCGGTTTCGCCGATGCGCTGGCCAAGGGTGTAGTTGACGGGGCCATAGTTCTTGCCGTCCAGGGTGGGGAATCTGCGCTGTCCGAAGTGGAGCAGGTCGTCCTCGTTCACGGTCCAGCCACGCAGGGCAAGGCCTGTGCCCTGCTTCACGGCGGGCGTGAGCATGAGCAGGGATCCGTCCGGCTGCTCCTCGGCGAGGACGCCGGTGCGGGCGGTCTTGCCGAGCGCCTCCTTGAGGGCGTCGAGCAGGGTGTTGACGTCGACGGTCGCCACGAGGGCACCGATGCAGGGCGCATTCTGGCCGGGCGGTGCGGAACGGTAGTCGAGCACGGGCGCGCACACGTCCACCAGCACGCGGTCCTTGACGCGGTAGGAGGCGAGGGTCAGCAGGGTGCTCGTCTTGATGCAGCGGTCGATGACCTTCATGTCCTGGGGCGTGTAGGCGCGGGTCTCGCCTTCGGTGACCAGATAGGGCTCGCCCATGACGGTGAGCATCGAGACGCGCGCAAAGCCGCTCTTGCGGGCGCGCTCGCGCAGGTCCCGGCGCACGGTGTCTACGCTCTGGCAGTAGCTGGCGAGCTTGACGCTCTCGATGTCGCCGAGCACGCCCTTGGTGCTGCGCATGAAGTCCTCGCGCATGTCGGGCTTGTTGGCGAGGCCACGCAGGTTATCGGCCGGAAGGCCGAGCAGGAAGACGTCGCGCGCCAGATCCTCCACGCCGGGGATTTCGGCAAGACGCACCAGCGAGTGGCCGAAGACCCCGCCCCAGATCTTGCTCTCCACGGCCTCCACGTCCAGCAGGGCCTCGGTCTCGAGGTTGAGGAGGCTGACCGTGCGGTCCTCGACGTACTTGAAGACGCGGTCGATGTAGATCCAGGAGAGGACGCACCAGACGAGCATGGTCACGAGGAGCACGAGCAGGGGGCTCATGCGGCTTGCAGGCGGTTTCCGAGTCATGGCATTTCCTCCCTATCGCTCCGTCAGCGCGTTCTGCTTGGCCTTGAGAATGGGCTTGAGCAGGTACTGCAGGACGGTCTTCTTGCCGATGAGGATGTCGGCCTGCACCATCATGCCGGGGATGATGGGAAGCACCTCGTTGTGGTAGACGAGGGCTGTCTTCTTGGTGCGCACCTTGACGAGATAGTAGAACTCGCCGCGCTTGTCCTCGATGGTGTCGGCGGAGATCTGCTCCAGCTTGCCGTCCAGGCCGCCGTAGATGGAGAAGTCGTAGGCCGTGATCTTGACCATGACGTCCTGGCCGGGCCGCAGGAAGGCCACGTCCTGGGGCTTGACCCTGGCCTCCACCAGCAGGGTGTCGTCGAGGGGCGTGATGTCCAGGATGGGCTCGCCGGGCTTGACAGTGCCGCCGATGGTGTTGACGTAGATCTGCTTGACTATGCCTCTGACGGGCGATCGCACGTCCGTTCTGGTCACGCGGTCGCTGCCGGCGGAGAGGGTCTCGCGCAGCGAGGCCAGCTCGGCGCGGCGCTTGTTGATCTCCTCGGTGATGCCGCTTTCGTACTCGGCCTTGTGGGAGGCGATGCGGTGCTGGGCTTCGGCCGCCGAGGCTTCGGCGCGGGGAATGCTGGCGTTGAGCATGTCCAGCTGGCCCCTGAGCTCGACCACTTTCTGCTGGAGGTTGAGGAATTCGATGCGCGAGAAGTTGCGGCGGCTGAGCAGGCCCTGGGCCGCGTCGCGCTGCTGGGAGGCCAGACTGAGGCTGCCGCTGAGCTGGTCGCGGTGGGCCTTCTGCTCCTGCACATCCTTCATGCGCTGGGCTATCTGGGCCTCCAGCACGGCCTCGTCGGCCTTGTACTTGGCCAGGCGCGACTCGTAGGCCGTCTGCTGGTCGCGCATCTTCTGCTGCAGGCCGGCCAGGGCCTCGGGCTCGGGATCGCGGCCGAGAAGGTCTCTGGCCCAGGACTTGAGGTCGGTGGGGAAGGAGGGCTTGATGCCCTTGAGCTCGGCCTCCAGACGGATGAGGGCGATGGAGTCGTCCATGGTGCGGTTGACGGCGTCGCGGTAGGCGGAGGCCGCCATCTCGTTGTCGAGCTGGGCGATGACGTCGCCCTTGGACACTTCCTGGCCTTCGCGCACCAGCATGGATCGCAGTATGCCGCCTTCGAGGTTGGAGATGCTCTGGGTCTTTCTGGAGCCGACGACCGAGCCCTCGGAGTGGGTGACCTCGTCTATCTCGGCGAAGGCCGACCAGATGAGCAGGACGCCGAAGAAAATGAAGATGAAGACCGAGAGGAAGCGGGCGCCGAACTTGGGCCTGCGGGAATAGGCCGCGTCCACGTCGTTGGCGTACTTGACGTCGTCGGGCGTGAGGCCGCGCAGGGGAGCGTCCATGGCGGCGAAGAGGCCCATGCCGCCCATGGTGGTGCTACGCTTGCCGGGCTGGCCCTGGCCCGCCATGGCCTGCTGGAGCATGGTGCCCAGGTCCTTGTCCGGGCTCTGCTCAAGGCGGCCGCCGAGAAAGATGCTTTTCAGGAAGCTGAGGAAGCCTGCGGCGTTGGAGGCGCTCACGCCCTTGTCCACTTCATCGAGGGCCAGAGACTTGTCCATGCGCGAGGGGTCGCGCTCGACGCGGCGCCTGGTGGGCGCGCCCTGGCGGCCGGCAATGGCGCGGGCCTGATCCAGAGTGAGGTCCTCGGGCTTCTGGGGGCCCTGGGGGGCCATGCCCATGGGCAGGCCCGCCGGCAGGCCGCCGGCCTGGACGGGAACGCCTGCCTGGCCGCCCTGGCCTGCCAGAATCTGCTGGAGCAGCTCCGGCGGTATCTGCTGCTGAGCTCCCGCCTCGCCCGGCTTCACGCCGGCCTTGGCCAGCTGCTGGAGCATCTCGGGCGTCAGGCTCACCTGCTGCTTGGCCGGCTGGATGCGGGCAACGGCTTCGCCCTCGGGCCCGGCGCCGCTTGCCTTGGCTTCGGCGCTGCCGGCTTCAGCCTGAGTTTGGGCCTGAACTGGGGCCTGCGGGGCTTCGGACGCACCGCCCTGCGTCTGGGCTTCGGCTTCCTGCCGGGCTCTGGCTTCAAGGCTTTCGGCCTTCTTTGCTGTCTCGCTCATGTCCTACCCTCCCCTCGCAACGTGCTGCTGTGCCGCTCCAGGCTGGGGCCTCGCGGGCCTGCCCCTCGCGGCCACCGGCATCTGCTCCTCTCTGGGGATGAAGTCGCAGGCGTCCTTGGGCCCGTCGTAGAGCACCTTGCCCTTGTCCATGACGATGATGCGCTCGACCACGCGCAGCATGCTGAGCCTGTGCGTGACGAGGACGAGGGTGCGACCTCGGGCGACGGAGAGCAGCCTCCTCTGCAGCTTGAGCTCGGACTCGGTGTCCATGTTGCTGGTGGGCTCGTCGAGGATGAGGATTTCCGGGTCGTGCACCAGGGCTCTGGCCAGGGCTACGGCCTGGCGCTGGCCGCCGGAGAGCTCCTTGCCTCCTTCGCCCACCTGGGCCGCGAAGCCGGCAGGGTTGTCCTTGAGGAATTCCGTGACGCCGGCGATTTCGGCTGCTCGCAGGATAAGGTGGTCGTTGATGGTCGGGTCGCCTAGGGAGATGTTCTCGCGCACAGTGCCGTAGAAGAGCACCACGTCCTGGGGCAAGATGCCGATGCGGCTTCTGAGCTCCGTGGTGGCGAACTGGCGTATGTCCACGCCGCCGAACTTCACGGCGCCCTCCTTGGGCTGGTAGAGGCCGGCCATGAGCTTGGAGAGCGTGCTCTTGCCCGAGCCCATGGCGCCGATGATGCCCACATGCTCTCCCGGCTCGATGTGGATGCTCACGCCATCCAGGGCGAGGCGCTTGGCGCGCGGATAGGAGAAGGAGATGCTCTCGAGGGAGAAGGAGGGACGCAGCAGACCAAAGTCCATGGGCGTCTTCTCTGCCTCGTTCTCGCTGGGCAGGGCCATGAGCATGTCCAAGGCCTTGAGGGCCACGTGAGAGTTCTGGAAGCGGGTCAGGAGGCTCGCCACCTGCATGAGCGGCGCCATGGTGCGGCCGAGCAGGATGTTGGAGCCGATGAGCGCGCCCATGGTCATGAGGCCCTCCTCGATGCGGTACACGCCCCAGATGACCAGGATGACCGAGAGCAGCTGGGTGATGAGCAGGGAAGAGTTGATGGCCAGGTTGTTGTAGCGCCTGGAGTCGGAGTTGGTCTTGGCCGAGAGGCCGACCACGGACTCCCAGAGGCGCTGCATGCGGCTCTCCGCCTGGCAGGACTTGATGGTCTCGAGGCCGTTGACGATTTCCACGAGCAGGGCGTTCTTCTGCATGTTCTGCTTGTAGCCGGCCTCGGCGGACTTCTTGGATATCTTCTGGATGAGCACGCCTATGCCCACCAGCGCCGGGATGGCGACGATGGGCAGGATGCACAGGGGGCCGGCGATGAAGCCGATGAGCGCCACGAAGACGATGAGGAAGGGCACGTCGATGCAGGCGAGCAGGGTGGACGAGGAGAAGAACTCGCGCAGCTGGTCGAACTCGCGCAGGTTGTTGGTGAGCGCGCCCGTGGACTCGGGCTTGGCGTCGAGGCGCATGGAGAGCACCTTGTTGACCAGGGCGCTCGAGATGACCACGTCTGCGTTGCGGCCCGCCACGTCGACGAAGTAGGTGCGCAGGTTGCGCAGGCCGAAGTCGAAGGCGTAGGAGATGAAGACGCCGACGGCGAGCACCCAGAGGGTTTCGTAGGCCGCGTTCGGCACCACGCGGTCGTAGACGTTCATGACGAAGAGCGGCGTCGCCACGGCGATGAGGTTGGTCACGATGCTGGCTAGGGCCACGTGCCGGTAGATGGGCGAGAAGTAGCTCAAGACGTCCCAGAACCAGCGCTTGCCCTTGGAGATAGTGAAGCTCTCGGTGCGCTCGTCGGGCTTGGCGTCCACGGAGGCGAAGAGCACGTAGCCCGAGTACTCCTTGGCGAGTTCCTCCAGGGCAACGTGCTGGGCCGTGTTGTCGGTCTCCGGGAAGATGACCTCGGCCTCTTCGTCGGTCCTCGAGACGAGCACGCAGGTGCGGTCGCCAGTGAGGAGCATGAGGCAGGGCAGGGTCAGCTTGGGAATGTCCTCCACCTTGGGGCGGTAGAGGATGCGCCCGGAAAGGCCGGCCTTGCGCGCCACGCGCAGGCAGCCCTCGGGAGTCACCTTGCTGCCGGTGAGGCCGGCGCGCAGGAACTGGGGCGAGACGCTCACGCCCTTGAGGCGCAGGAGAATGGAGAGGCTGCGCAGGATGCCGGGCATGAAGTCCACGTCCGAGGGGCGCAGGGGCTCCTGGGTGATGGGCGGCTGCTCGGCCGGACGGCGCTCGCCGGCAGAGGGCACGGCAGGCTTGGTTGCAGCGGCGGCGGCCGGCGTCTGGGTGCCTTCGCTGCCGGGAACCGGCTGGCGTCCCGGCACGAAGCCGGGGCGGAGGAAGTGGCCCTGCCTGGGCGCGGCGGACGGGCTTGCCAGCGAAGAGGGCACGGCCGGCGTCGCCTGGGGGGTGGGAACCTGCTTGGTCTTCGCGGCAGGCTTGGTCTCTTCGGGCTGGACGGGCTGGACGGCCAGATCGTCCCTGCCGGTCAGAGGTATGCGCTCGGGCTTGGCCCCGAGAGTCTTCGCCCCTGCGGGCGCCTTCTCCTGCCGGAGCAGAGGCTTGGACGGCGCGCCCGCTGACGGAGCCGCAGCCGGAGAGCCGGCAGGCGCTGCTTTCGGGGTGCCGGGTGCCGCAGGCGCGGCTGGCTTGGATTCAGGCATGCGCTTCTCCACAAGGTGTATCGGATGCGCCGCTGGCGGGAAGGGTTCCGGACGGCAACGCTTCTATGCTTTTGAAAGGATTTTTCTACCCCCATCGGCTTTCCTTTTCCAGCCTTTCCTGCACCCGTTCGCCCCATGTTGCCTGAGCCGGGCTTCCTGCAGGGCTTGCGCCAGACAGGGCCAGGCCGTAAACTGGCTCGCTCCTGCCACCCTCCAACTGCCCGGTTTTGCCCATGCAGCTCTCCTTCTGGCTTCCCGTCTGGCGCGCCTGCGACGGCGTGCTTTCTCTCGCCCTGGACGCAGCCGCCGTCCTCCCCCTCATGCTCGGGCTCTGCCTGCTTCTTGCCCGGAGCGCCAAGGGGAGCTTCCTGGCGAAGCCGGCACGGCTCTACCGCACTCTGGGCCTTGGCTGCATGGTCATGGGTCTTGGCCTCATCGCGGCCAGGACGGCCGTGGATCTGCGCTTCATTCCCATGAGCATGGACCGCCTGGTTCCGCCCCCCTTCCAGCCCTTTTCCGGCCCCTGGCTTGGCTGCACGACCACCTTCCTGCTCTTCCTGGCTGCAGCCGCCCTGCTCTGGCTGGACGGCCCCCTCATGCAGCCCGTCTTCCAGAGCCAGGCCCGCGGGGAGGCGGGGCAGAAGCGCATCCGCCTGCGCGCGGATCTGGCCGCGGCCGCGGCCTTTGCGGCCTTCTTCTGCTGCTTTGCCTCCATCGTCTCCCGCAACTGGCCCTTCATGGGGTTGCCCGAGGGCATGACCCAGCAGCGGGCCTTCGAGGTGCTCCTGTCCCACGCCTGGCGCACGTCCTGCGCCTCGCTCATGCCGGCCGGCGCCATAGCCGTGCTCGCCCTGCAGCTCCAGCTGGCCAGGGCGCCCGAAAGCGCCGAGGAACGGGAGGCGCGCCGGCGCAAGAAGCGCGCCGAAGACAAGACGGCTCCCCTCCTTCCCCAGGAGGAGGCGCAGTGCGCCCGCATGGGCCTCGCCTTCGCCCTCTCGGGCGCGGTCTTCCAGTTTCTGGACGCGGGCTTCGTCGCCTTCAGCTACTCTGCCTCCATGGGGGCAGGCCTCAAGTCCGCCCTCGCCCAGTACACGCCCGTCTGCGTCACGGGCTTGAGCCTTGCCTGCTGGGGCATGCTCTTTGCCCGGCCCCGCCGGCACGCCGTCCTTCTCGCGCTTCTGCCCTTCCTGCTCATGCTGTTCCAGGCAGGCCTGCGCGTCTAGCCAGCATTTCTCCGTCGACATTCTCTCGACTGAAGCCAGCCGCTTTGACGTTGTTTTACGCAGGCTGAAGTGCTATTGCCAAGCTTTCCCGCCCCGGACCCCTTCCGGACACCTTGCCGGCAGGGACGGGGCTTTTTCCGCCCTCCCCGCTGCCCAGCGCGCGGGCTTCATCCCCCACCCACAAACTTTCCATAAGGTTTCCTGCTATGTCCGGCACTGCCTACTTCTTCCTCTGCCTCGTCCTGCTCGTTGCAGGCTACGCCGTCTATGGCATGCTGGCTGAGAAAATCTTCGGGGTCGACCGCAACCGTCCCACGCCCGCCCAGACCATGGTCGACGGCATGGACTACGTGCCCATGCCCATGTGGAAGATCTATCTCATCCAGTTCCTCAACATCGCCGGACTTGGCCCGGTCTTCGGCCCCATTCTAGGCGCCCAGTACGGCCCCGCCGCCCTGATCTGGGTCGTCTTCGGCGCCATCTTCGCCGGCGCCGTGCACGACTTTGTCGCCGGCATGATCAGCCTGCGCTACCGGGGCGCCTCCTACCCCGAAGTCATCGCCCGCAACCTCGGCCACTACGTCATGGCCTTCACCGTGATCTTCTGCCTCATCCTGCTCGTCATGGTCGGCGCCGTCTTCACCTCCGGTCCCGCCGGCCTGCTCGCCAGCATCAAGGATACCCCGATCATCAGCGACATCCCGTTCTGGGGCTGGGCCTGCATCATCTTCGCCTACTATATGTGCGCCACGGTGCTGCCCATCAACGCGCTCATCGGCCGCATCTACCCCTTCTTCGGCGCCCTGCTCATCTTCATGGCATTCGGCCTCATCGCGGCCCTCTTCTCCCAGGGCTACGAGGTACTGCCCACCGTGAACTTCGACACGCTCTTCCAGACTCAGCATCCCAAGCAGCTTCCCATCTGGCCAGGCCTCTTCATCGTGATCGCCTGCGGCGCCATCTCCGGCTTCCACGCCACCCAGTCCCCCATGATGGCCCGCTGCATGACGAGCGAGGGCCAGGGACGCAAGGTCTTCTACGGCGCCATGATCGCCGAGGGCATCATCGGCCTCGTGTGGGTCACCCTTGGCCTCTCCTTCTACAATTCCCCCGAAGCCCTGGCGGCGGCCGGGACGCCTGCCGTCGTGGTCAAGAAGATCTCCGTGGAGCTGCTCGGCCCCGTCGGCGGCCTGCTCGCCATCCTCGGCGTCGTGGTGCTGCCCATCTCCACGGGCGACACAGCCTTCCGCTCTGCCCGCATGCTCCTGGCCGACCGCTTCCAGCTCGACCAGCGCCCCATCAAGAACCGCATCCTGCTGGCCCTGCCCCTCTTTGTTGCCGGCATCGCCCTCACGCTCGTCGACTTCAACGTCATCTGGCGCTACTTCGGCTGGGCCAACCAGACCATGGCCTGCGTCTGCCTCTGGGCCTGCGCCGTCTACCTCGCCCGCAGGAAGCGATTCCACTGGATCTGCTCCCTGCCGGCCTGCTTCATGACCGCCGTGTGCACCACCTTCATCTGCAACGCCAAGATAGGCTTCGGCCTGCCCATGGACATGGCCACCTGCATCGGCGCGGGCCTAGCGGTCCTCTTCCTCCTCGTCTTCCTCTGGCGCGGCCACGCCATGCCTGACAATCCCTTCGAGCGCCAGGCCTAACCCTGCGCCTCCGCACTCCAGACGCAAAGCCAGGAGGCCTTCCCGGAATCATGCCGGGAAGGCCTCCTTTCAATTTGCCCCGCGTCCCCCGCAGGCGCGTCCCGCACTGCTGGGGGCTGGCAAATGTCTTGAGAAAGCTGGCCAGCGCTAGCCGAAGAGGGCCATGAGGTCGCCCCTGCCGAGGGGCTTGGGATTGTTGCCCAGCCGTTCGAGGTTAACGCCGTCGGCAAGGACGCCGGCATCGAAGTCCGGCAGATCGAAGTCGGCGATGGAGGTCTTGAGGCCCACGTCGCGCAGAAGCTCCTGGAACCAGGAGCGGAAGTCTTCCGCTCGATGCAGGCCAAGGGCCTTGAGCATGCGGGGAAGCTCGGGCACGGCGTCCTGATTGAAGGCGAAGAGGCCTGGCAGGGTCAGGGCGACGGCCTGGCCGTGGCTAATGCCGTAGCGGGTCGAAAGCCCGTAGGAGAGCGCGTGGGAGGCCGTGGTCTTGGCGATGTTGATAGCCATGCCGGAAAGGGCTGAGGCCCGTCCCATGTGCAGGGCGGCCTCGGCGTCCTGGGTCATGACGTACTTGCGCATGGTCTCCGCGCAGAGCCTGAGGCAGTCCAGGGCATAGGCGCGGCTCTGGTCCGTGGCGCCCTTGGCCCAGAAGGATTCCATGGCCTGGCAGAGGCAGTCGACGGCAGGCGCGTTCTTCACCTCGGGCGGGGCCTGGCGGTAGAGCTCCGCGTCCACGAGCACGCGGGTGGGCAGAAGCTCCGGAGCTGCCAGGGATATCTTGCCCGTGCCCTGATAGAGGGCCGCAAAGGAGGTCTGCTCGCTGCCTGTGCCGACGATGCTCGGCAGGGCGAAGACCTGGGCCTTGAGGCCGGCGTAGTGCACGAGGGCCTTGGCCGCATCGATGGCGCTTCCGCCGCCGAAGCCGAGCACGGCTTCGAAGCCGGCGCCGCCTGCATCAGGACCGGTGGCAAGGCCAGCCGCGGCCTGCTGCATGTCCTCCACCCTGGGGTTGATGCCGAAGCCAGAGAAGACCTCGATCTGGTCCTCGCCCATGCCGGCCTCCTTCAGGGAGGCCGCCAGTTCCGGCAGCCAGCGCTCCATGGCGGTGCCGCGGGTGACGACGAGCAGCCTGCCCCTGACGGCGAAGAAGCTGCCCGCCTGGGCCAGCGTGCCCAGGCCTATCTTGATCTGCGGACTTGTCGGCATAGCCGTCCCCCTTTGCGCCCTGAGCGCGGTGCCAAAACAGCGCGCCGGGACCGCAGACGTTCCGCGGTCCCGGCACAGAAGTTCACGATGCCAGCCCGGCTACTTGGAATTGTGCCAGCCGAGGAAGAGGCGGTAGGCATCGTTGTCGGTCTCGTCGATGTAGGGATAGCCCATGCCTTCGACGCGGTCCAGAAACTCGCTGAAGGCCTTGGCCTTTTCCGGAGGCACTTCGATGCCCACCAGCACGCGACCGAAATCGGCGCCGTGGTAGCGGTACTGGAAGAGGGTGATGTTGAAGTCGACGTGCATGGCGTCGAGGAAATTCTGCAGGGCGCCGGGCCGTTCGGGGAAGGCGAAGCGGTAGAGGCGCTCGTCGTGGGCGATGGGGGAGTTGCCACCCACGAGGTGGCGGATGTGGACCTTGGCGAGTTCGTTGTCGCTCAGGTCCGTCACCCCGAAGCCGTCCCCGCGCAGGGAGGCCACGATCTGCTCGCCGTCCTCCTTGTCCTTGATCTTGAGGCCCACAAGCACGTGGGCCTGCTGGGGATCGATGGAGCGGGTGCAGATCTCGGTGATGCTGCGCTTGCCTATGCTCTTGACCAGGGTGCGGAAGGAGCCCACCTGTTCGGGGATGTCCACGGAGATGAGGGCCTCGCGCTGGGAGCCTATTTCGGCGCGGTCGGCGACGTAGCCCAGGCGGTCGAAGTTCATGTTGGCGCCGGAGACGATGGCGACCAGCGTCTTGTCCTGCAGGCCGTGCTTCCTGGCATAGGCGCGCAGGCCAGCCAGGGAGAGCGCGCCGGCTGGCTCGGCCACGACGCGGGTGTCCTCGAAGATGTCCTTGATGGCACCGCAGATCTGGTCGGTGCTCACGAGGATGATGTCGTCCAGGCACTCGCGGCAGAGCTCGAAGGTGAGGTCGCCCACGCGCTTGACGGCCACGCCGTCGGCGAAGAGGCCCACGTCGCGCATCTCGACCGGACGGCCGGCCGCGATTGAGCGGCGCATGTCGTCTGAGTCGGCCGGCTCGACGCCGATGACCTTGACCTCGGGACGAAGCTGCTTGATGTAGACGGCAACGCCGGCAGCCAGGCCGCCGCCGCCGATGGGCACGAAGACCGCGTCCAGAGGGCCGGGGTTCTGGCGGAGAATCTCCATGCCTATGGTGCCCTGGCCGGCGATGACGTCCTCGTCGTCGAAGGGCGGAATGAAGACGGCGCCCGTCTCGGCGATGAGCTCCTGGGTCTTCTTGGCGCAGTCGGAGAAGGACTCGCCGGAGAGCACCACGGTGCCACCGAGGCGCCTGACGGCGGCCACCTTGATGGCGGGGCTGGTTTCAGGCATGACGATGGTGGCCTCGCAGCCGAGGTGCCTGGCGGACAGGGCGACGCCCTGCGCGTGGTTGCCGGCGGAGGCCGCGATGACGCCGCGGCGCAACTGCTCGTCGGAGAGCTGCACCATCTTGTTGTAGGCGCCGCGCAGCTTGAAGGAGAAGACGGGCTGGGTGTCCTCGCGCTTCAGGAGGACGCGGTTGCCAAGGCGCTTGGAGAGGCCGACGGCGGGCTCGAGAGCCGTCTCGATGCAGATGTCGTACACGCGGCTCAGCAGGATGCGCTTCAAATAGTCGTTGGTGGGCATGGGACGTTCCTTATGGGAGAATGTGCCAAGGCTTCCCCTGGCGGCCGAAGGCGCCGGCAGGGAGGCCGTGCATTGCAGGCTTGCTGGAAACTTTAGACATATGCCCATTCGCCGCAAATGTGAATGCCAAAGTGGCAACCAATATATCAAGCAATATTGATGTTAATATATCTTGATATAGTAATACATTCCTCTGCGCCAGCAGATCCAGCCTCAGGCGCGGATAAGGCAGCGTCCTGCACCCGGAGCCTGCAGGCCTAGCCGACAAGCAGGAGCGCGTCCCCCTGCTCGAGCACCTCGCCGACAACGCAGGCCAGGTCGCCGCCAGCCGTCAGGAAGGACTGCACCTCGCCAAGCCGCTCCGGCTCCACGCCGAGCAGGAGCCCGCCCGAGGTCTGGGTGTCGAAGAGGGCGTTCTCGAGGTCCTCGTCCTTGGGCCGCTCCCACTTCGTCCTGCAGGCGCAGAACTTGCGGTTGCCGATGGTGCCGGCGGGAACGAGGCCGTCGCCGGCGTAGTCGAGCACATGGTCCATGAGCGGCACGGCATCGGCATTGATCCTGACGGTCGTGCGCGAGGCCCGGGCCAGCTCCATGGCGTGCCCGGCCAGGCCGAAGCCCGTAATGTCGGTGGCACCCCGGATGCCGAAGCGGGCGATGGCCTCGCCGGCAACGCGGTTCAGCCGGCCGCACCAGCGCCGGATCTGGGCGTCGGCCTCTTCCCAGCCCTCCCAGGAGGCCTTGAGGGCAGTGGCGAGGATGCCGCTGCCTATGGGTTTTGTCAGGACGAGCCGCATGCCGGGCGCAAGTCCGCTGTTCTGGGCAATCTTCGCCGGATCGACGATGCCCGAGACGGCAAGGCCAAACTTGAGCTCGTCGTCCTTGACGGTGTGGCCGCCGGCGCTGACGCAGCCGGCTTCGTGCATGGCGTCGAGGGCGCCCCTGAGTATGGCGGCCAGTTCCTCCGGCGCGTTCTCCGCAAGGTCTTCGGGGAAGCAGGCAACGCTCATGGCGCTCCAGGGCCGGCCGCCCATGGCGTAGACATCGGAGAGCGCGTTGCAGGCGGCTATCCTGCCAAAGGCGAAGCCGTCGTTGACGATGGGCGAGAGGATGTCGACGGTCTGCACAAGGCCCATGCCCTGCGGCATGGCGACGACGACGGCGTCCTCGTTGAAGGCGCGACCCGCCAAAACGCGCGCTTCCAGTTCGGAAGGCATGTCGGCGTTCACTTGAAACAGCAGCTGCTCCAGGGCCCCTGGAGCGAGTTTGGCCGCTCAGCCCGCGGCGCGGGCGCGTTCCATGAGCTTCACCATGGCTTGCCTCCTTGCTTTTTTTGCGGGGATGCCGCGCCTTCCTTATAGTGGAATACATCCGCGCGAGGCAAGCCTGGAAGCCTGGGCCCCGCCCCTGCCGGCATTGCCAGCGCACGGCGATTTGCCTACAAAAGCGCAAGTGCCGTATCCGGCCATGCCCGCACAAAGGAGCCACCATGCCTCTGCTCACCCTCCAGGACGTCTGCCTCAGCCTCAGCGGCAAGACGCTGCTCGAAAACGCCAGCCTCGGCATCAATGTCGGCGACCGCGTCTGCCTCGTCGGCCGCAACGGCGTCGGCAAGTCCTCCCTGCTCAGGATGCTGGCAGGCCGGATAGAGCCGGACAGGGGAAGTCTCGTCTACGAGGGGGGCTGCCGCTTCGGCTTCATGCCCCAGGACGTGCCGCTCGACTGGACGGGCCCCGTCTTCTGCGTGGCGGCCGCCGGCATGGGCGAGGAAGGCAGGATGCTCGCGCTGGCCCACGCCGTGAGCCAGGGACGGGAGGACGATCTGTCGAAGGAGGACGCAGCCCGGGCCAGGGCCTACATGGAGTCCGGCGAAGGCTGGGAGCGCTACGGCGAGGTGCTCGGCGTCGTGAACAGCCTGGGGATCGATCCGGCCTGCGACTTCAAGTCCCTCTCCGGCGGATCCCGCCGCCGCGTCGCCCTAGCCAGGGCCTTGCTGACCTCCAGGGACTTGCTTCTGGACGAGCCCACCAACCACCTTGACATCAAGACCATACGCTGGCTGGAAGACTTTCTGAAAAAGCGCATCCGCACCCTCGTCTTCATCTCCCACGACCGCGCCTTTGCCCGCTCCCTTGCGACACGGGTCGCCGAAATCGACAGGGGCGGCCTCTACGCCTACGACTGCGGCTACGACGACTACCTCCCCCGCCGGGACCTGCGCCTCGAGAACGAGGAGAAGGAGAATGCGGCCTTCGACAAGAAGCTGGCACAGGAAGAGAGCTGGATCCGCAAGGGCATCAAGGCCAGGCGCACCCGCAACATGGGCCGCGTGCGGGATCTGCTTGCCATGCGCGAGGAGCGCTCCCGGCGCAAGGCCCGCCTCGGCGACGTGCACATGCAGGCCCAGGAGGCCGAAAAGTCGGGCCGGCTCGTCATGGAGGCCAAAGACCTCGGCTACACCTACCCCGACGGCTACGAGATCTTCCACGGCTTCTCCACCATCATCCAGCGCGGCGACCGCATCGGCATCATCGGCGACAACGGCACGGGCAAGAGCACGCTCATCAAAGTCCTGCTGGGCGAGCTCGCCCCCACCTCCGGCAGCCTGCGCCACGGCACGAACCTCGAGATCAGCTACTTCGACCAGCTGCGCGAGACCCTCGACCCCGACATGTCCGTCATGGACAGCGTCGCCAACGGAGGCAACGTCGTGGAGATCAACGGCGCCAAGCGCCACGTGGCGGGCTACCTCGCCGACTTCCTCTTTTCCCCGGACCGCCTGCGCGTGCCCGTGCGCACGCTCTCCGGCGGCGAGCGCAACCGCCTGCTGCTGGCGCGTCTCTTCACCAGGCCCTCCAACGTCCTCGTGCTGGACGAGCCCACCAACGACCTCGACATGGCGACCCTGGACCTTCTGGAAGAGCTTCTGGCCGACTACAAGGGCACCGTGCTCATGGTGAGCCACGACCGCGACTTCCTCGACAACCTCGTCACCTCCACCTTCGCTCTGGAGGGCGACAAGCTCGTGCACGAGTATGTCGGCGGCTACACCGACTGGCTCAGGCAGCGCCCCCAGCCCCAGGCAGAGGAAAAGCCGAAGGCCCAGGCGCCCCGCCAGCAGGCGCCCCGCGCGCGCAAGCTCTCCTTCAAGGAGCAGCGCGAGCAGACCCTGCTGCGGGAGGAGCTGGACGCCCTGCCGGACAGGATTGCGACCCTCGAGGCCGAGCAGAAGGATCTCGAGGCAAAGCTCGCCGACCCTGAGCTCTACAGCCGCGATCCCGCAGGCTTCGAGGCCGTGACGAAGCGCATGGCCGAGGTCGAGCAGGAGCAGCTGGAGGCGCTGGAGCGCTGGGAGGCCGTGGAGGCCAGGCTGCAGGAGCTCGCCGACATCGTGAAGAAGGACTGAACCATCCCGCCAATGTCCATTGGCGACGCCAGGAGGATAGCATGGACACCTTTGAAGCCATCGTCACCCGCAGAAGCACCCGGAGCTACCGGCCCGACCCCGTCGAGCCGGAAAAGCTCCAGAAAATCATCGAGGCAGGCCGGCACGCGCCCAGCGGCGGCAACAACCAGACCAGCCACTTCCTCGTCGTGCAGAAGCCCGATGCGCTGGCCAGGCTCATTGAGCTCGCAAAAAAGGGCCTGGCACAAATGGAAGTGCGCGAGGACACCTACGCCAGCCTCAAGCGTTGCATACTGCGCGCCCAGAAGGGCGACTACGTCTTCACCTACCATGCGCCCGTGCTCGTCGTCATGGCCAACAAAAAGGGCTACGGCAACGCCATGGCCGACTGCGTCGCGGCCATCGAGAACATGATGATCGAGGCCAACGAGCTGGATCTGGGCACCTGCTACATCAACCAGCTCAACTGGCTCGGCGACGATCCCGCCCTGGTCGAGTACCTCCAAAGCCTCGGCCTTGCCGACGACGAACGCGTCTTCGCGTCCATGGCCTTAGGCTACGCTGCCAGCGAAAACGGCCTTCCCAGCCGCAAGCCCCTCGAGCGCAAGGGCAACAGGGTAACCTGGATCTAGCCGGGGTCTGCCCGCCTTTGTGCGCCGGCGCCCCGGCCCGCCTGCCGGGCATCCTGGTGGCCAGGCATCCCGACGGAGACACGCATGCTCTTCTCCTCCTATTCCTTCCTGCTCCTCTTCCTGCCCGTTCTGCTCCTTGCCTGGTTCAAGGCCAAGGGGCTCTCGAACGAGGCAAGGATAGCGGTGCTCTTCCTGGCCTCGCTGGTCTTCTACACCTGGTCGGGCTCGGCCTTCCTGTGGCTCATCCTTGCCATGGCGCTGGCCAACTGGCAGGCAGGCCTCGCGCTCGCGGAGCCCGAGGCGCCCGAGCCCCCGGAGGACGCAGGCGGAGCAGGCGGCAGGACACGGTGCCGGCTCTCCCGCAGGGCCCTGCTCGGGCTCATGCTTGCCGCTGACTTCCTGCCCCTGCTCTACTGCAAGTACACGGAATTCTTCTCTGCCGTCATCGCCAGCCTCACCGGCACGGACCCGGGCTGGCGCTCGCCCGGGCTTCCGCTTGGCATCTCCTTCTACACCTTCATCCAGACAGCCTGGCTCGTCAGCGTCTACCGGCGCGAAATCGTTCCTGGCTCGCTGGCCCAGCACGCGCTCTTCTCGAGCTTCTTCGGCTACGTCGTCTCCGGCCCCATCGTACGCTGGCAGGACATGGGCCCCCAGCTGGCACGGCTTGCCCCGCCAGACGCGGCCGGCTTTGCCAGGGGGCTTTCGCTCTTCGTCATGGGGCTGGCCAAGAAGGTGATCCTGGCCGACTCCATCGCAGCTTACGCCAACGCCGTCTTCAACGCCGCAGAAAAGGGCTGGCCACTGGCCTGCCCGGAAGCCTGGTTCGGCGCCTTCGCCTACACCATGCAGCTCTACTTCGACTTCTCGGGCTACACCGACATGGCCCTGGGATGCGGGCTCATGCTGGGGCTGACCCTGCCCTTCAACTTCGATTCGCCCTACAAGTCCACGGGCATCGTCGACTTCTGGCGCCGCTGGCACATCACCCTCGGCACCTGGCTCAAGGACTTCCTCTACATCCCTCTTGGCGGCAACCGCCACGGCAAGATCCGCCAGTACCGCAACCTCTTCCTCACCATGCTCATCGGCGGCGCCTGGCACGGCGCAGGCTGGACCTTCATCATCTGGGGAGCCCTGCACGGCGCCATGCTCTGCGTGAACCACTTCTTCCGGGCCCTGACCAAGGGGACCAGGCTGCAGGCCCTGCTGGCCAAGGCACCCTGCCGGGCCTGCTTCATCCTGCTGACCTTCTTCTGCGTAACCCTCTGCTGGGTCGTCTTCCGGGCCCAGAGCGCCGGGGGCGCCTTTGCCATGTACCAGGCCATGGCAAACCTGCCCGACGCCTCGCAGGGCCTCTTCCCCCACGGCTACGTCAAGGGCTTGCTCCCGCACGCCCTGCTGGGCCTGTGCTTTGGGATATGCTGGCTTTTCCCCAACTCCCAGGAGCTGATCTTCGGCCGCCGGGACGGCACAAAGCCCGCCCTTTGCTGGAAGCCCAGCGCAGCCTGGGCCGCGGGGCTGGCCCTGGCCGCCGTCTGCTCGCTGGTGCTTGCCTCCCGCGAAACGACCTTCCTGTACTTCCAGTTCTAGGGAGGCCTTCGGAGCAGGGGCCGGGCCCGGCGCCAGCTTCGGCTGCTTCAAGCAGCGCGCCAAGCAGGCGCGCACGTCCGGCGTTGACCCGGGACTGCGGGGGGCATAGGCTCTCCTTCCCAGGGATGCTGTGCCGGAAGGGGAGCGCCACGCGCCATGCTCCTTCGGCGCCGTCTCCCCAAGGCCCACGCCGGCCCCACGGCAGCCGGAGCAGTCCGCTCGCACCATTTGCACCATTGGCACCATCGGCAGGCCTTCGCCGGCCCCGCAGCAGCCGGCCTCCCGCACAGCGGCCTTCGAGGTTTTCCAGCCCCTTTCCAGGAGACGCCATGGCAACACCCTCTCCGCAGGACATCGCGGTCCCCGGCGCAGCTTCGGCCGTACAGGCCGACAGCGCGACAGGCCAGCGCTTCCTGAGGCGCTTTGCCCAAGCCGCGCTGGCCCTGCTGGCCTTCCTGCTCCTCGCTTGCGCACCCTACTCCGCCTGGTGGCTCTACGAGAGCGGCGATCTCGCCGTCGAGCGGGCCTCCGCCATGCAGGCGGAGGGGAAGTTTGCGCTCTTCGGATCCGGCGTGTCCCAGGACTTCGTGGACTACAAGCTCCAGCTCTACGCCAAGGTGAAGCCGCAGATCACGACCATAGGCTCCTCGCGCGTCATGCAGTTCAGGCGGGCCTACTTCGCACCGGACGCCGTCTACATGAACATGGGCGGCGTTGCCGGCAACCTCAAGATACTGCGCTCGACCCTGGATGCCATGCTCAAGGTGCATGCGCCCGAGGCCGTGATCATCGGGCTCGACTTCTGGTGGTTCATGCCGCGCTGGGAGGCCAATCCGAACGACGGCACCGAGCCCACCAGCGGCTCCTACAACTACCGTCTGGCCTCGCTCAAGCAGCCCTGGACCTGGTTGCTGGAAGGCAAGCTCTCCCTCGCCGAGCTGGCACAGCCCCTCGCCGGCCTCTTCGGGCAGGGCTTCCGCCGGGACCGCTTCGGCGTCATGGCCCAGCAGACCGACGACGGCTTCGGTCCCGACGGCGCCTGGTACTACACGGGCGACGTCACGGGCCGCAAGCGCCCCTACGACTACCAGTTCCAGGCCACCCTCGACGAGGCCAGATACGGCATCAAGGCCTTCTACCACGCCAAGCCCGGCGAGGAGGCGCCAGCCCAGGAGCACCTCGACGCCCTCTGCGGCATCGTTGCGCGCCTCCAGTCGCGGGGCATCAAGACCTTCGTCTTCATCGCCCCCCTCTCAGGGCGGGTGCTCGACTTCATGCGCACCCGTCCCGAGGCCTACAGGCACCTCTTCCGGCTGCGCGAGGCCCTGCTCGCCCGCGGCATCGACGCGCTCGACTGCACGGACGCCCGGGCCTTCGGCTCCTCGGACTGCGAATTCGTGGACGGCTTCCACGGCGGCGAGGTCACCTACGCCCGCATCCTCAGGCTGCTGGCCGAACGGGATCTTGCGCTTGCTCCCTACGTGGACAGGAGGCGCATCGATGCCGCCCTCGCGCAGTGGGAGGGCTTTGCGCTGGTGCCGGATACCCGCGTGACCAGCCTCCCGGAGGTCGACTTCATGCACTTCGGCTGCCCCAAGGCGGGACGGCGCTGAGCTACTTGTTCCAGGGCATGGCCTTGAGCGCCAGTCCCAGGCCACAGAAGCCCGTGACGCCGGCAAAGACCAGTCCGCAGCCGATGAAGAGGGGCAGGATGATGAACGCAGGCCAGACCAGGGAAAGAAGCGATCCTGCGGCCACGAGGGCGCCTGCGCCAATGCGCACCTGGCGCTCGATGGAGAGCCTGTGCCCGCGCTTGACCGGCAACCCCTCCTTGAGCCAGGCCTCCATGCCACCGGCAAGGGTGTAGGCCTGGCCGCCTGCCGCCAGAGGGCGGATGGCTGCCTCGTTCGCCGCCACGCGGTGGCCTGAGCGGCACGTGAAGATGGCTGCCGTTCCGGGCGCCAGCGGGGGCAGGTTCATATAGCCTGCGATGGACAGGGGCGCGGCCTCGGCGTGGACCGCCCTCACGGTTTCGATTTCGTCGGGTTCGCGGATATCGATGAGCCGGGCCTTGCCATCTTCGAGCAGTTTCCAGGCATCGCTGGGAGAGAGTTCTTTGAACATGGGAGACCTCCAGGCAGGGGGTGCGGCGGAAGGCCGCCGTTGCGCAAGCGCCTTGAAAAAGGTATCTGCAGGCAGGGAGGGCCTGGCCCGCCCCCTTTGCGCCAACCTTGCAACAAAGCGAAGCCATGATGGATATTGAATCCTGCATCCGTAAAATTCCGGACTATCCTAAGAAGGGCATCCTCTTCTACGACATCACGCCCCTGCTCGGCAACGGCGAAGCCTTCCAGCAGGTGATCGACGCCATGTACGAGCAGACGAAGGATCTGCGGCCCACGAAAATCGTGTCTGCGGAGGCTAGGGGCTTCATCTTCGGCGCCCCGCTCGCCCTGCGCTTCGGCATCGGCTTCGTGCCGATCCGCAAGCCTGGCAAGCTCCCCTCCAAGACCGTCTCCGCGTCCTACGATCTGGAATACGGCTCGAACACCCTGTGCATGCACGAGGACGCGCTGACGGCAGACGACCGCGCGCTCATCGTCGACGACGTGCTCGCCACCGGCGGCACGGCACAGGCCATGGCCAAGCTAGTCGAGCAGCAGGGCGCGGCCGTAGCCGGCTTTGCCCTGCTCTTGGAGCTCGATGCGCTCAAGGGCAGGGAGAAGCTGGGCGGCGTGCCCGTGCACTCGCTCCTGCACGTCTAGCCGAGGACGCCTCTCCGGGACGCTTTCAGGGCGCGGCCGACAGCGGTCGCGCCTTTTGCCTGCGCCGCCTGCGTTCCCGGCGCGCAGCGCCCGCGCAGCTTCAGGGGCTTGCGACTTCTCCTGCCGGGGAGTTCCGCAAGCCTCCTGCTCTCCGGCACCATGTTCCCGTCCCACGAATCTTCCCGTCCGGCACGGCCCCCGATGCCCAGCAGCGCCCCCGGACCGGGGACGCCGCGGTCCGCAGGAACAGGGCTGTGCCCGGCACCTGATCCGCGCCCGCGGGCCGTTCGCTCCTGACCGTCCAGCTCACCGGGTAGCGCCTGCCTCCTCTGTGGCTGGGGCGCATGCACAAGGGCTCCTGCAGGCAGCCAGCGGCCCGCTCCGCGCGACGTTCGCAGGCTCGCCGCTTCTGGACGCGGACTTCAGCAAAGAGGGCGCAACATCCTTCGCCTTGCCGGCGGGACAATTCGACTGCGCCAGCGGCGAGGCGGGCAAGGCCTGGTCACCTGGTCAGGAAGATCTGGATCCAGTAGACATTGCCCTGCCCGTCGTGCCACGAGGCCAGGCCCACCTCCCTGAACCGGGGCTCCAGCATGTTCTCCCTGTGGCCCTGCGACCTCGACCAGCTGCCGATGGCGCGCGCAGGCGTCATGCGGGTGCCGTAGGCGATGTTCTCGCCCCAGCGGCTGAAGGCTATGCCGAAATCGTCCAGCACGCTTCCGCACGAGCGTCCGTCTGGCCTCGTGTGGCTGAAGGAGCGCGCGATTTCCCTGGCGCGCACCCGGGCGGCCTCCTGCAGCTGGGAGGAGGGATTCCAGTGCAGGGGGGCGAGGCCCTGGCGCTCGCGCAGGTCATTCAGGAGCAGGACGGCCTCCTCCTGCTCCTCCCAGGAGCCTTCGCCGGCCAGGGCGGACGCCGGCAGGAGGGCAAGGCAGAGCGCCGTCGAGATCAGCAGGAAGCAAAGCGTCTTTGGCAGCAGGTGCGTCATGGGCGAGTCCTCCGGCAACAGCCCCCAAGCGACTCGCTTGGCAAGGCGGGAAGGGAAGCAGTTCTAGCGGGGGAGCAGGCGCCTGCAGACCGCCTCCAGCTACAGGCGCTCGGCCTTGGGCAGGCAGCGTATGGCCTCAAGCCCCAAGCGCCTGCGCAGGCTGACGATGGAGGACAGGCAGAGGCTGCATTCGCTGAAGCGGCGGCCGAGCTGCTTGGCCAGCGTGCAGATGGTGTCGCCCGGATCGTGCGAGGCGCCGTTGGCCTCAAGCGCGGCCAGCACCCTGTAGGTCTGGACGGCGGTCTCAAGCTCCTGCGTCTTCCAGGGCCTCCTGCCGGCGGGGGCAAACTTGAAGTCATCGAAGCCGGCCAGGAAGGACTCCAGCAGGGTGGCCGTCTTCTCGCCGATAACGGGCGCAGAGGGGAGGCTGGGCACTGTGGGTACGCCCCGCTTCTCAAGCAGCCACGAAATCTGGCACAGCTTCTCCTTCACCGAGGCATAGGTGCGGGGGAAGGAGATGGCGAGTTCCGCATTCCTGTCCTTTGCGCTGAAGGGCCGGCCGGCGACGCTGTCTTCAAGCATGCGCCGGTAGCAGCCGACGGCGGCCTGCGTTTCCTTCACGGTCCACGGCTTCAGCCACAGCCGGCGGCGGAGGCCCATCTCGCGGATCAGGATGTTCTCCAGCCTCATGACAGCGTCCTCGCTGGCGTCGCACTGCGGGGGGAAGGCCTTGCACAGCCGCGCGCCCTGCACCGACAGCAGCCAGGACAGCGCATTCATGACCTTCCTCGCCCCAGCCTCGTCGTGCCCGGTCCGCTCGGCAAGGACGGCACAGACAGTCTCGGGGGTCAGGTTCCCCTTGCCGCTCTGGCTTTCCAGCAGCCGCAGGTAGTAGCTGACGGCTCTGCGGAGATGGTTGCTGGTCCACATGCTGTCCATGTCCTGAACATGCCATACGTCCCGCACGCCGACAAGACGGAGAACCAGCGCCTTCGGCCTGCCTGGACGGACCCTGGCCAGCGCAGGCCGATCCCTCCCGTCGCCGTCGTGGAGGGCTTCCTGCCAAGCCCCTCCTCGCTACAGTGCGCTGGACGAGATCAAGGCGGCCTTCAGGCGCAGGAAAGAAGTCCCGGCCACCGGGCCGGCACGCCTGCAGAGCCCGAGGCACGGCCGTCAGCGTGCAAACCGCGACCATGCCGCGCTTCATGCAGGGGGTGAAAGCCGAGGTTGCGTGAAATGGCCGGCTGGTCGCCAGGTTTGCAAAGAACGCTTCCGACAGCTACGATGACCTCCTCACGGACAAGGCATGCCTGCGATAGATGGAATGGTAGCCGCGCGGACACGGTCCGGCACCGGCTGGCACGGTTCCGGAGCCTCCATGGAAAGAGCCTCCCAGGCATGCGGGGAGTCTTCGAGACCCGGAGCGCCCCCTGAACCTGTCCACATCCACCTTCAACCCGACAGGAGCCCCCATGCCCCAGAAGACAGTGCTCGCCGTCAACGGCAGTCCCCGCCGCAAAGGCAACACCGCGGAACTGCTGCAGCGCATTCTCGAGGGAGCGCAGGCTGCAGGCGCGTCCACCGAGATGGTTCACCTCTACGGCCTCGACTTCAAAGGATGCCTCAGCTGCTTTTCCTGCAAGCGCAAGGACAGACGGCACGGCGTCTGCGCCATGAAGGACGAGCTCTCCCCCGTGCTCGAACGCATCAAGGATGCCGATGCCGTCGCCTTCGGCAGCCCCGTCTACTTCATGAACGTCTCCTCGGGATTCTTCGCCTTCGCCGAGCGGCTCTTCTTCTCCAACTACCTCTACAGCGCCGAAATACCAACAGTTTTCCCCAAGAAGATGCCCTCAGCCCTCGTCTACACCATGAACATGACCAAGGCGCAGTACGAGCAGTTCAGCATGGACACGCGGCTCGGCATCATGGACATGTCCATAGGCCAGCACTTCCGCGTGCCCCCGCGAAAGCTTTTCGCCTTCGACACCTACCAGTTCAGCGACTATGCAAAGTACGAGTCCTCCATCTTCTCGGAACCGCACAAGGCTAGCTGGCGCAGGGAACACTGGCCCGTCCTCCTTGACCAGGCCTTCGCTCTGGGAAAGGAGCTCGTCCAATGGCAGGACTCGCTGGAAAGCTGACGGCCAGCCTTTCCCGGCCTCTCCAGCCTCCCCAAGACGATGCCGGCATATCCCTTTGGCATCCCGCAGATGTCCCTTCCGCTGGCAGGGACTGCTGGATCGCCGGTCTGCCATGAAGCTGGCCTGTGGCGGGGCATCGCGTACCGCAGATTAGGAGAGAACATCGCTTCCGGCACCAGGATGGATACAGTCTAAGCCGGCGCCACCCGCGGGTGGGAGCACTCGCCGGGACACCGCGGCAACATGCTGAGCCACGACTTCAAGGAAGTCGGGATCGCCCTATGGCGCGAGGGGAGGAAGGCCTACTGGGTCCAGCTCTTTCTGACGCAGCGCTAGCCGCACCCCCCGCAGGGGGCCTTGCTGCTGGATGCCACCCTTGGGATGCTGGCCTCCAGTTCGCCTTGGCTTGATCGGGGCAAGAGCTTTTTCCTCTCGCTGGCAGACAACGGCTGGGACGGCTCCAGACCTTTCTGGCACAGGCCGTCCAGCAGCGAAACAGGAGGGCGCTCTGTCCTGCACCGCTTCCTTTGCCACCCGTGCGGGCTCCGTGCTGGCTCTCTCCATCGGCTTCCAGCCGAACGCCCTGTCCTCTCCCCACGCTCCCATGCCCCTTCCCGCAGGCTGAGCTGGCGAACCTGGCAGCTCCGTATCGCCTCCGCCAGGCTATGCCTCGCGAACCCCGGCCACATGGCACCTACGCCCATCTGCAAAAAGGAGGTGGAGAAAAACCAGAGCCTCATGGAACAGGCTCATATTGAAGCCATCGCCGCTCTCCGCTCGCGACGGGAAGCGTTCTCTCTGGCTTCTTTGGACAGCGCTCCGTCTATTTCAGAGCAAATCTCTCCGTCTCTTTCCGGTCAGAAGATTCCGTCCTTAACAACAACGGCGAAACGAGACGTCGCGCCATGCTTTATGTCAATGCCAACGAGTTCCTCAGCTCGATAGGCCGGGACCCCGAATCCGCGCTGTTCCCGCAGGAATCGGCAAAATGGAGACCGGAATGCTCCCTTGAACCCTGGATGGCGTCGCTTCCACCTGGCCGGACAGGGCTGCCCGGCAACCATTCAAATTAGCATTTACACTTGGTGCGACCACCAAGAGTTGTGCTTTGCCAAGCGGAAGGCCACATAGAAGAAGTTAAGGACTGCGACTGCTACCCAGGCTCCCATGAAGCGCACGGCTCATCCCTTGCAATCAAGCAAGGCCACGCAGGCGCGAAGCCTTGCCTTGAGAGGGTCCCCGCGCCCCACGGCATCATTGCCGGGGGCGGAAGCCATCGCTTCCATGGCGAGTTTCGCGACATGCGCGACGCCTCCTCGTTCCCTAGGGGAGACAGGAGTTGCAGGCGGGGCTAGATGCGACGCTGCTCCACATTGCCCTCAATCTGGATGGCGGCCACGGGACGGGCCGGACAAAAGTACTCGCACGCCCCGCAACCGATGCATTTTTCCGCGTCCACGGCCGGCCGCTTCAGCTCGCCCCCGCCGACAAGGCTTATAGCGCCCGGCGGGCAGGAGCGCTGGCAGGCCGTGCAGGGGACCTTGTCCGTTTCCACCACGCAGGCTTCGTAATGGACAACGGCGCGTCCCACCTGGACGGAGGACTTTTCTTCGGGCTTCAGCGACGTGATGGCCCCTGTGGGGCAGACGGAGCCACAGGACACGCAGGCAAGGTGGCAGAAGCCGTATTCAAAGGTCATTTCGGGCTGGAGCAGACCCGTTCCGCGGTCATAGGAACTCAGCACGTCATGCGGGCAGGCGGCCACGCAGAGTTGGCATCCCGTGCAGCGGGAGGAGAAGTGGCGGATGCCCAGCGCTCCCGGCGGCAGGACAGGCACCGGATGGCTCCGCCGCGCCTTGCGCCGCAGGGCAGGAATGTCCTTTTCTTCCTTGGCGCCGTCGGCGAAGGCGGCCTGCACGGGACTGGCCAAGAGGCCCGCCAGGCCCGCCAGCGCGGCGCGCCGCCCCTTCCCGCCTCCGGCGTCAGGAGCCGCGCTTCCCGGCAGGAAGTGCAGGGCGTTCTGCGCGCAGGCACCGGCGCAGTTCCAGCAGGCGACGCAGCGCGAGGCATCGACGGAGGCGCCTGCCGCGTCGATGCAGCCTGCCTTGCAGACGGAGGCGCACCTGCCGCAGTGCAAGCAGCGGCCAGCATCGATGCGGGGCCGCACGAGGGCATGGCGCGAGAGCAGCCCCAGGAAGGCGCCCACGGGACAGAGGGTGTTGCACCAGGTCCGGCCGCCGCGCAGGGCAAGAACCCCGATGGCGCCCAGCGTCACCAGAGCGGCAAGCAGAGCCGCCCAGCCATGGCTTGCCAGCGGCTGCGGAGCCAAGGACAGGCTGCCGAACTGCCGCGCCAGCCATTCCGCGCCGTTGTGCGCCAGAACGCTGACGGGCTCTCCCAGGGATGCCGCCATGCGGCCAAAGGCGCTGTAGGGTTCCAGTAGGCCATAGATGCCAGGAATGCCCCAGACGGCCCCCCCAGCGAAGACGGCAAGGCATGCCAGCCTGAGCAGGGGACGGCCGGGGCGGTAGGCGTAGCTCCGCTTCCGCCGCAGGCTGGCAATGACGTCCTGCAGAACGCCCAAGGGACAGACGATGGAGCAGTAGACGCGACCCAGCAGCAGGGTTGCAGCGAGCAGGGCGGCCACGCAGGCGAGGCTGCCAGCCAGAAGTGCGGGCACGATCTGCACGTCCGCAAGCCAGGAGAGGCTCAGGGCAAGCCGGCGCCCCTCGCTCCGGTCGCAGAAGAGCAGAAGGCAGCCGGCGAAAACGGCGACGGCAAGAACCATCCGCAGATGTTTCCACATTGCCTAGACCTCCCGCCGCTGATCGTCGAGTATTCTGGCGAGCTTGGCCATTTCCCCGGGGATGTCGATGAACTGCGGACAGAGCTTCACGCATTTGCCGCAACCGATGCAGTGGCTGGCGGTGCGCAGTTCCGGCACGCGCCTTGCCAGCCGCACGAGATAGGCATGCCGGGCTTCCGCATAGTCCGCGCTGCGACTGTCTTTCGGCGCCATGTCGTCGTCGAGGCAGTCGTTGTGGTGGCGGAAGACCACGGGAATGTCCACGCCGTAGGGGCATGGCATGCAGTAGCCGCATGTGGTGCAACGGATGTTGTCGGCCACGACAAAAGCGTCCAGCGCCTTGTGCAGCACCTCTGTTTCGTGTCCGGAAAGCGACTGGAACGGCGCAAAGGAGCGCAGGTTGTCCTGCAGATGCTCCATGTAGGTCATGCCGGAGAGCACGGTGAGAATGTTCGGCAGTCCGCCGACAAACCGAAAAGCCCACGATGCCGCGGTAGACTGCGGATGCTCTGCCTGCAGAATATTCAGGGATTTCTTGTTCAACCGGGCAAGCCGGCCGCCAAGCAACGGTTCCATGACAATGAGGGGCAGGCCGCTTGCAACCATCTTCTCGAACATCCACTTGGCCGGCGCAGGCGACGGGAGCTTGAAATTTGGTCTTGGAATGTATTTATAGAGCAAATCGTGATAATTGATTTGAATCATCGCGAAATCCCAAGGGACATCTCGCGAAAGCACGTATTCGAGCATGGACTTGTCGCCGTGGAACGACCAGCCAAGGTTGCGGATGCGCCCCTGCCGTTTTTGTTCCAGCAGAAAGTCAAGCACCTTTTCGTTTTCGTAGGTCTTCTGATACGCAGGCACAGTGGAGAGCGTATGCAGCAGGTAGTAGTCGAAATACTCCACCTGGCATTTCTTCAGCTGGGTGAAGAAGATGTCCTTGGCCTGCGCCAGCGTGGGATTGAGATAGCTGGGCATCTTGGTGGCGAGGTAGAAGCTCTCGCGGGGATGCCTCTTCAGGGCGCGGCCCGTGAATGATTCGGACGCGCCGCCATGATATCCCCAGGCCGTGTCAAAGTAGTTCACGCCGTGGGCCAGTGCGTAGTCCACCAGGCCGAAGGCGGCGCTCTCGTCGATGTTCGGGCTGCGGGGCGACGTCTCGCCGGGCATGACCGGATAGCGCATGGTTCCGTAGCCCAGGAGGGAGACCCTGTCTCCGCTCCTGGGATTTGTGCGGTAGGTCATCCTGCCGGCGGGAGGCTCAGGCAGTCCGGGGGGGATGCCTACGGGATCCAGGCGCGACCCGTCGTCGTTCATGGAGGAGGCAAAGCCAAGCCCCGCCATCCCGCCAACCGCCGCCGCCATGCCCGCCAGAATGCGCCGCCGGGAAAAGAAATGTCTGCTGCTCATTGCGTCCTCCACAAGCTGCCACGAAAAGCTCCCTGGCATGCTGCAATGGCTGCCCCTGCCAGGGGCGTGGGATGCTCCGCCCCCTCCCCTGTCATGGCCGGGGGCGAAAGCCGGCGCATCCATGGCGGGTTCGCTTCAAGCGGGAATGCGGGAAGAGGATTTCCAGCCTTGACGATGCGACATCCCTCTCCCCTTGAATGTCCTTGCCCCGCAGGCTGCTGGTTACAGCATACGTTTCCAATGTTCGGGACACTATGCATAATTCAAGCATTTGTTTGCCCATTCTGCTCACTGCTCCGCTCATCCTTTTCCCCAGTGCGAGAGGGCATGGAGCCTCCTCGCCACGCCGGAATTGCCGCCGGCAGGTGCGGGGAAGGTCAAGGGCCTGCAACAGGATCAGGGGCTTGGAGGGCCAGATCCGGCAATCAGGAATGCATGGGCATCCGAATGCTGAGGTGCAGTTTAGCCGTCAGCGCGACCAGTTGCGGGAAAAAACCGCAACGCGGGGCCTGCAGCGCGATCGAGATTTTGAGAACCCGATCCAGCAGTCCAGAATGCAGAGGTGTCCGTAGTTATGGGTACAGTTTAGATTTCTTTACGGCTACACCCATGTCTCGCAGTCAAGCCCTTCCACCCGCGCGAATTCCCTTAGGTTATGCGTCACCAGCGTGCATTTTCTCGCCAAAGCCGACGCTGCGATGAGCAGGTCCATGCTCCCGATGGGCTGGCCACGGCGCTCCAAACTGGCCCGGATGGTGCCGTAAGCCTGTGCCGCTGCCATGTCGAAAGGAACTATTTCCAGTGGCAGCAGAAATGCCTCCAGCACGCGACCATTGTGCTCAGGGGCGGAGCTTTTCCTAACGCCATAGGCAAGCTCAGCGACAGTGACGCTGGAAACGCCAATTTCCCCGGCGCTGTAGGCCTCAAAGCGCTGGCGAACGCCGGGGGGATTGTTTTTGATGAGGTAAATGCAGATGTTCGTGTCGAGCATGACGGCAATCATAGCGCCTCGCGCTCCTGCAGAGACGGCTGACTCCGCTCGTCCATGAAATCAGGGGTGCACTGGCCGAGGGCGTCCAGCAACGTCTCCCAAGGCTCGTCGTGGGGGAACAGCACCACGGCCTTCCCTACGCGCTTGATGCACACCCGGTTGCCGGAAAAGCGGTATCCCATGGGGAGTCTCACCGCCTGGCTTCTTCCATTCATGAAAAGACTCGCAGTATCCATAGGCCCTCCTTGATATATGTTGAAAATATATACCAACGCCGAAAGCGTCAAGCGAATAAAGCGGAAGCAAAACAAAGACATGTCGTGCGCACCGAGAAGAACGTCTCACCTGACCTGCACAAACGCCAAGAGGCTACAGGACGGAGACGGAGACAGGAGCAGAACAGGACGATGACGACTCCAAAGCTGTGCCTTCGGCTCTGGACCTGGCAGCCCTTCGCCCGAGTCGCATCGAAAACCTGCCAAGCAAGAGGCATGGCCCGCCCCAGATCTCTTCCGCCAGGCTCTGGGCCAAAGGCGCCGGGAGCATGGGGCTTCTTCCGGCGAAACACTGGGCGATGCCGTCCAAGTAGCCGTCCGGGACGGCGCTCCGTTCCGCGTCAGAAGCTGACCATGGAGACGCTGATTCTGCCCCTGCCCGCATTGCCCGAAACTGGGTGGGGTCAACTGCCCCAAAAACCTACTAACCGTCGAGTGGTCTAGTTTTCAATTTCCCAGCTGGCCTACTTTTCGTTTAACTCGTTACTTGCACACGGTGGGTAAATCGGTGGCCCGGAAAGATTCCTATTGATTTTATTGAAGTTTTTGACCACTGCTTCTTGCCGAGGGCGAAAGCAAACATTGCCGATGCTTGTTTTTGGCCCTACGGCATGTTTAACATACTGATTTTAAATAGCTCATCGCCCACCGTGTGCAGGTACGAATTTTTTCGTTTTCCGTGGCAGTCGCAGACCCTGTCCGTGACGCTGGCAACGTTCTGCCTTGCTTCGGCGTAGGCGGTCCTTCTGGAGGGCGTCCTCCTTTGACTGCGCAAATGCAAAGACAGGTACAAGTCTGCCTAGCGTCAAAAGGGGACGGAAGACGAAAGTCGCTTCCGAATGGAGGCTGGGCGGTGCCGATCTGGCCAGCGCATTCCTCGGGAAACGCTGACAAAAGGCATCTTTCAGCAACAAGACCGATCTAACCATTTGAATTATCGAATGATTGCTACGCCGGCACTGAATTAGTCAGCGCATCCCTAGCTTTCCGGGTCTGCCGTCCGACGTGGCCCGCGCTCCAGCAGCGCCCCTAGTGTCTGCATCATCTGCGACAGATCGTAGGGCTTGGCCAGATGGCCATCCATTCCAGCCTCCATGACCGTCTTCCTGTCCTCGACGAAGGCGTTGGCCGTCACCGCGACGATGGGCACGCCCGCCTTCCCGGGATCTGACAGGCCCCGGATGCGCCTTGTGGCCTCGCAGCCGTCCATGCGGGGCATCTGGATGTCCATCAGGACGGCATCGTAGTAGCCGGCCGGGGCGCCCTCCACCTTCTCCACGGCCTCCACGCCGTCGCAGGCCTCGTCGACCTCGAAGCCGGCGTCTCCGAGAAGCTCCAAAGCTATCGTCCGGTTGAGCTCGTTGTCCTCGGCCAGCAGGAGGCGCCTGCCGGCAAAGCTGGGCGAGTCCTGTGCCGCGCCGCCGGCATCCTGCGCCTCCGCTCCGCGCTCCGCCATCGCCCTGGCAAGTCCGCTGGCCGTGAGGGGCTTGCGACAGAAGGCATCCGCGCCGGCGTCCCTGGCCTCCCTGCCGGCCGCATTCCAGCCGCTGACCACGAGAGGGACGGCTTCGCCGGCAAGGGCCTTGCGCACCGCGCGGACCGCCTCCGCACCGTCCATGCCGGGCGCGTCCCAGTCCACGACGACGAGGGCGAAGGGATTTCCTTTGGCCAGCGCCTCCGCAACGAGCTTTCCAGCCCCGCCGGCGCTGGACGCTTCTTCCGGCTGCAGGCCGAGACGGCGCAGCGAGGCGCAGGCGGACAGGAGGAAGTCCTCTCCGCCGGCGGCAAGCGCAAGCCTCCCCTCCATGCCGGAAAGAGGCTCGGGCGCGGAGCAGGCCGTCTCCAGCGGCAGGACGACCAGGAACTCAGTGCCTTCTCCCTCCCGGCTCTCCACAGAGATCGTCCCGCCCATCAAGGCGACAAGGCGCTTCGAGATGGCCATGCCGAGCCCCGTGCCCTGGATGCCACTGACGGTGGACGTGCGCTCGCGCGTGAAGGGTTCGAAGATGGTCTTCGCGAATTCCGGGCTCATGCCGATGCCGCTGTCCCTGACTCGGAACTCGTAGTTGGCGGTGCCGGGCGCGGTGGAGGGACGCTGGGCGACGCTGAAGTGGACGAACCCGCCATCGGGCGTGAACTTCACGGCGTTGGAGAGGAGGTTGAGGATGATCTGGCTGATGCGGAGCCTGTCGGCCAGGACGTCCTCGCAGTCGATGTCGGCGAAGCAGGAGAGCTGCAGTCCCTTGGACCGGGCGCCTTCGTCCACGACGGCGCGCAGGTCGCGCAGGAGGTCCGGCAGGTGGAGCCGGGCCTTCTCTATTGCCGCCTTCCCACTCTCGATGCGACTCATGTCGAGCACGTCGTTGAGGAGGGACAGCAGGTGCCGGCTGGAGACGCCTATCTTGGCCAGGCACTCCCGCACCTGCTCCATGTCGCCGAAGCGGGCCTCCGCCAGCGTCGCGAAGCCGACGATGGCGTTCATGGGCGTGCGGATGTCATGGGAGATGCCGTTGAGGAAGTCAGTCTTGGCTCGGTTGGCGCGTTCCGCCTCGGCAAGGGCAACGGAGAGCCTTTCGGCGTCCCGCTTCGATCGCCGCGCGCCACGGGCGAAGATAACGGCCACAACCAGGGCCGCCACCAGCGCGCAGGCCGCAAGCACGCCGGCGCAGGCCTTGGCCACGTCGGCGAAGGTAAAGGCGTGCAGCCCCCCGGAGTGCTGGACGGCCAGGTTTTGAATCCAGCTTTCGCCCGTCAGGGCCAGCCCCCGGTTGAGCAGCCTGAGCAGGCCCTCGTCGCCCATGCGCACGCCGAAGCAACGCGCATCGGCATGCGGAAGCTGCTGGGCGGAGAGCCCTGCGTAGCGTGCGTTCGAGAGAATCACGCCGGCGCGCAGGCCGTTGAGCGTTGTGGCGTCGGCCTCGCCGGCGAGGACGGCGCCGAGGCAGGCATCGATGCTGGGGCAGCGCACCAGCTCCGCCTGTGGAAAGTGCTCCCTGACGTAGCTGATCTGCATGTCGTTGCTGGCGTTGACCGCAATGGTCCGAGGACTGGCGCCGGGGAGGCGCTTGTAGACGAGTTCCGTCGCCGGAGAGGCGGCGGGCCTCGAGAGGCGGATGCCGTTCTCCTCGGCCAGGAAGGGCTCGCCACCGGCAGGGAAGGCGACGTCGATGGCGCCGGCCGCCAAGGCCTTGATCATTCCGCCGTAGCTGGAAAAGCCACGGAAGGAGGTCTCGAGCCTTTCGGCGTCGAGGAGTGCCAGCATTCTCGGGACAAGCTCGCGCACCATGCCGGACGCCTGCCCCCGGCTGTCCATGCCGCTGTAGGGGAGGTAGTTTTCCAGATAGCCGATGCGCAGGGTGCGGTGGCTTCCGATCCAGGACTTCTCCGCGGCGGACATGGCGCGACCTTCGATGCTGGCCGGATAGTGCCTCGTGCGCAGGGCGCCGAGCCAGCCTGGCTCCTCAGCATGCAGGCTCTCCTGGGCGCTATTCAGCCGCGCCAGCAGATCCGGCCTTCCGGCCTGGACGCACAGGTAGTAGTCCGCGCGACAAAAGGCCAGGACGACTTCGGCATGGCTCCTGCCGTAGGCGCCGTCGCCCTCGGCGGCGAGGGCATCGAGCCGGCCCGCGTCGAAGGCTTCGTAGAGGGTCGCGAGGTCCCTGAAGCGCTCTATCCGGGCGGAGACGCCCTGGCTGGCCAGCCAGGCCTCCAGCGCAACGGCGACGGCCCCGTCGAGCGCGCCGATGCGCATGCTGGACAGCGAGGCGGGCTCCGCCGAGATCCGGGCGTCGCCCCGGCGCTTGGCCAGAATGTAGCTCTCGGTGCCCATGGCCGCGTCCGGATAGCCGAGGCGCTTCGCGCGGCTCTCGGTCCGGGCGAGGCCCGCGAGCATGTCGATCTCGCCCTTCAGGAGCCGGTCGTAGAGCTCGCCGAAGGTGCCGTAGACGTATTCGTACTTCCAGCCCGCATACTCGGCGATTTTGAGGTAGTATTCGTAGGCGTAGCCCGAACGGGGCGCGCCGGGACGCGCTCCTTTCTGGAAGAGTTCGTTTTCGTAGTAGCCGACGCGGACGGTTTCTGCCTGCGTCCCGGCGGCCACAGACGGCGCAGGCGCAGCCAGCCATACGGCGGATGCCAACAAGACTGCCAGTAGAAGCCGGAAGCGTCCGGCAAAACGGAACGACATGGGCAAGCCCCCTCTCGCGCTGGCGACTCAGCGTCACTTTCCTCTATGTAGCCGCAGGCAGGCGCCGTGTCCAGAAAGAAGCGCCTTTGCGCAGGGCAAACGCATCTTAGGTTTCCCTTCCCCTGAATCCGTGAGCGAAATACAGTCATATTAACGCTACATGGTCTGACGTTCACCCCTTGCCATGAAAGTCGCTTAGGAGCAAGCCATGCCTGGGAGGCCGGACCAAGGGTGCCACACTTTATGGGCACGCAGATGCTCGAAATTAACTTTCCCTGCCGCCAGCGATCGAACCCCGATGTAACGCTTCGAGCTTGTACAGGAAACCGGGCGGCCCGGCTTCACGGCCGAGTCAGCACTTTTCGCGGCGGCGTCCGGCCTCCCCGCCAGGGAGGACATCATGGAAGGCGTCGTATACCCAAGGTCCATAGGACTCGACATCCACCAGAAGATGATTGTCTGCTGCTTCACGGCCGTGCAGGCGGACAGGACAATCATTAAGGAAACAGCGGAGTTCGAAACTTTCAAGCGGGGCCTCAAGGCCCTTGCCTCATGGTGCAGGGAAAGGGTGCCGGACGTCGTCCTCATGGAGAGCACAGGAATCTACTGGAAAGCTCCCTACGCGTATCTTGAGCGGGCCGGCATTGTTCCTGCCGTGGTCAACGCCAGGCACATCAAGAATCTGGAAGGGAAGAAGACCGACATGGCCGACGCCGAATGGCTGGCCGTCGTCGCCAGCGCAGGCATGTTCTGCCGGTCCTACGTCCCGAAGGAGGCGTACAGGAACATGAGAGTCCTGTCGCGGCACGTCCTGGGCGTCACGAGGAGCAGGCAGCAGTACAAAAACCGCATCAGCAAGATCCTGGCCGACGCCGGGGCAAGGCTGAACGTCGTGTTCTCGGACATCTCGGGCGTGAACGCCCAGAGGTGCGTCAAGGGTCTCATCGCAGGCATGAACCCGGAAGACATCGCGGCAACGCTGGACTACTCCCACCTGAAGGCCACCCGGGAGGACATCGCTGCGGCAATGGAATGCGATCTCACTCCCGCCCATCTAGCCGCGCTGGAAGCTCTTCTCGAGATAGTCGACTTCCTGACAAAGCAGATCGACAAAGGCAGGAAAGCGCTGCTGGACATGCTCCCCGAGGGGGACAGGGAGATGCTGATGATCCTCCAGACGATTCCCGGAATTCAGGAAACGGCCGCGCTCGAGCTGCTCGTGGAGCTGGGCGGGGACAATCTGGAGCCGTTCGCCAATGCCGACAGGCTGGCGTCGTGGGTTGGCCTGTGCTCCGGCAACAAGGAGTCGGGAGGGAAGAGAAGGCCTGCGCACACGCGGAAAGGCAACATGTATCTTCGAAGGATTCTATGCGAAATTGCACATGCAGCAGTAAAAACAAAAGGAAGCACTTTCCAATCAAAATATAAGTCACTTCGAATACGGAAAGGAGCTGGAAAAACAATTGTTGCAATTGCCTGCAAAATCATCAAGCTTGTTTATACCCTAGTTAAAAAGCGGGAAGGTTATCGGGATCCCCATATTGACTACGAAAAAATGAGGCTACAGAAGAATCCAAAAAGACATATTCAAAACCTCTTCAAGCTTGAAGATTGGAAAATCAGAGCAGTAAACACAAAAACAGGAGAGGTGCTAGAGTCAACACATTAACTGCTTTTATTCAAAAAGCAGTCATTTCGCTTAAGCTGCTCCTCCAGCCCAGCCTGCTGGCGCAGGCTGTCTGACGCTACCAGCCCGCCTGCTTCGCAGCCGGGATCAGGCTGCCTGCTGGCGCAGGCCGCCTTGGCTGGGATGGCTTAAGTATGCATCCCCATCTGCTGGCGCAGGCGGGCAACTCAACTGCGCGCCACGATCCCGAAGAGCAGTCGCGAACTTTCACAGGAAAATGAACAAATAAGCAAAACATACCGTCAAACAAGACCTGCCTTGAGCATTCCTCAGTCCGCAGCTCGTCTCGTGCCTGAGGACGCCTGCCATTCCGGCAGGGTGCCTGTCCTGCCCGTTGAGCCTGATGGCAGAAGTCCCGTTTCCACCATCTTTCCATTGTAAGAAATGACCTTTGAGCAGGGGATCGCAGCAGCCGCTGAATTCCCTCCTCTCGACAGCTCCCGCACGCATTTTTGCGCTGTATGAATCACCCTGTAGATATTGTCCGCAAAAGATGCATAGTGGAGCCATCGGCGGACAGCCTGCCCCAAAGCCTCTGCAGTTCTGCTCTGGCAGGCGAGGCTGTGCATGGCTCCCCTGCCCCATTGCACTGCGCCCCAGTGACGCAGAGGCTCTGTCGCACGCCTTTGACAGTGGAATAGCCACTGATTCTATTAAAAATCCATACATGCGCCTAGCACAGGACAAAGGCTGGAGATGCAGGGAGACGCTGTCGCCAGAATCATGCATAAAGGCGCCCTGCGTGGCGCGAGGGAGGAAAGATTCCATGATGCAGCATAATCCTTCGCCAAGTCCGGTCTGGCTGGCCGTGGATCGGCAGGACTTCGCGGCCCTCGTCGGGGAGTTCAACGGGAGTCTTGCCGACCTGCCGGACGACGATCTGCCCCAGCGCAACGAGGCATGGTACTGCTCGATGTTCCAGGCGCTCCTCGTCGGGGCTGGCGTGCCGGCGCATCCCAGGGTCGCCAACAGCAGGGGCGCCACCGATCTGGTGGTCCAGCTTGGTCGCTGTCTCTACTACATCGTGTTCGAGTTTGCCGGCGAAAGCCGCCTTGTGGCGCGCCGCCTGCACGAGGCCAAGGCGAAGCTCGAAGCCGAGCGGGCCGGCGGAGCCTATGCCTGGCAGGGCTGGACGGTCTACCATGCGGCCGTTGTCGCGGACAACGAGACAGGCCAGGCCGTCTGGTTCTGCGAGCGCCTCTGCCCCGGCTGAAGGGCGCAAGGGCGCTCCCTGTCCGGCGGCGCTGAGCAGCGTCCTGGAAGGCGCCCCAGACAGGGACGCCTTCCAGAACGGACAAGGGGGGCAGCAGGCTCGCGTCCGCTGGACCCTGCCGGAGGCAGGAGGGCCGTCCTGAGCAGGTCCAGGCTCGGGCCCGGCGCAAGCCGGCTGGAAGCTAGCCTTGTGATGGCGTGGAAAGAGCGCGGAAGCTTGCCGAGATCAGGAGCGAGTCAGGGCGGGGTCAGCGCGATATCTCGCAGGTAATGGTGCCGCCGCTCGTTCTGATGTCGACAGTGGCGCGGCGGGCGCCTTCCCAGTTGACCGAGGTGACGGTGCCTTCGACCTGGGTGCTTGAGCCCGAGTCGCGGACAAAGACGTCAGCGCCGTCTTTGAGGTTGTCGCCGTAGCGCACGATGACTTCGACCTTGCGACCAGAGGAGTCGTAGCCGCTCCAGTATTCGGTGGCAAAGGCCGGCAGGGCCATGGCGATAAGCAGGACAAGGGAGAGAACAATGCGCTTCATGGGAAACTCCTTCGCGCAGGGCGGGATCACCTGCGCGCTGCGGTGCCGTGGACGGCCTGCCCGAAAGAAAACGTCCGGCAGGCCGGGCTTCCTTCCGATAGCAGGCCTGCCCAGCGCCGTAAAGCGTCGCATTGTCGCCCCTCCTCTTCCTCTCCATGGCAGTCTGGCAAGAAGTGGCGAGGGAAGTCTGCGAGCCGTCGGGAAGGCGTCTGCGCGGAGCCAGACCGGACAGCCAACCTGGTAGCCAACGCAAAAGCCACCCGAACAGCCAATCGAGCCGTTGCCTTCGGGCAGTCCCTGTTCATCCGTCGCAGGGTCTCTGAACAGCTTTGCCCAGGTCCCTGCTGGCGGCGGACCCTGTCGTTGCCGCTGACCATCGCTTCAGGTTTATCAGTCCGGGCCAGCAGTCGGGGCCTGCAGCCAGGGCCATGCGTCCCGCGGCGCCGGCTACAAGCCCAGCATTGCCTTCAGCGTGGCGGCGAGCCCCCTGTCGTTCAGGCTTTCCCGGAACCAGAAGGCGAGGCCGGCGAGCATGGCTGCCAGAAAGATCCATTCGCCGAGCCCGCCTGTGCGGCAGAGCTTTAAGGACACCCGCCCCCTGCGCGTGAAGGGCAGGAGCGGGATGCCCTGGGGCGTGAGCATGTCCAGGACGACGTGGCTTAGGCCCCCTGCGGCCAGGCCAAGGGCGAAAGGTCCGGCAATGGCGCTGAACTGGGGCGGAATCAGCGCCAGGGCCAAGGCGAGCAGGCCTAGCCACAGCCCAGGCCAGTGGGTGAAGCCCCGGTGGATGCGGTTGAAGGCCTGCTGGCGTCTGTGGAAGCAGCCGGCGATGCGCTGGTCGATGAGGTCGGGAAGAATGCCGCCAAGGGCGGCCGCGAGGATGCCGGCAGCCGGCAACTTGAGGATCAGGGCGAGGCCGACGGCCCCCACCTGGTGCGTGGTCCAGCGCATGGCGCCTCCTTAGCGTGCGGGCGTCCGGGAATGCGACGACGGGGATGCAGACGGGAGAATGCAAGGAGCGGGCGGCGAGAGGCGCGACGGGGATGCTCTCAGGAAGCGGGATCCGCCGGCCAAGCCTCCGCCTGCGCCTCTCAGCCTCTGGCTAGCCGCAACGCGAGAAGCCGCAGGCCGGGCAGCACAGGCAGCCTTCCTGGAAGACCAGTGGTTCGCCGCATTCGGGGCAGGGATGGCCGTCCTCGATGTCCTGGACCGCGCCGCCCGCCTTCTCGTCCTTGAGGTAGTGGCTCGCCAGCACCCAGGCGATGGCGTCAGGGATGGAGAGGAGCAGGCCCTTGCTGCGGAAGACGGGATGCTCGCCGCCGATGCCCTTGATCTGGGCGACCACGTCCTTGACGTCCACGCCGGAGCGCAGGGCCAGGGAGACCAGGCGCCCTATGGCCTCGGCCTTGGCGGTGATGGAGCGGCCCGACTTGCCGATGGTGGCAAAGACTTCGAAGGGCCTGCCGTCGAGCTCGTTGACGGTGAGGTACATGGCGCCGAGGCCCGTGGACACCTTCTGGGTGAAGCCGTACATGATGTCCGGGCGCCGGCGCACGGCCCTTGCGCCGCCGGCGGGAGGAAGGGCTTCGCCAGGCGAGTCGGGCGCATCGGCATCGGCCTTGGTATCGGTCATGGCGGACTCAGCTGGCATCGGCTTTTCGCCGGCAGGCCCTGCCTGGCCAGCCGTTCCCTGCGCTTCCTGCGCCTGGCCGTCCATCTTCTTCTGCCCCTTGCCCGTGGCCAGCACCTGGACGCTCTTGCAGCCGTCGCGGTAGACGGTGACGCCCTTGCAGCCCTCGCGGTAGGCAAGCCAGTAGATGTCGGCGATATCCTGCTCGGTAGCGGAATTGACGAGGTTGACGGTTTTGGAGACGGCGTTGTCGGTGTGTCGCTGGAAGGCGGCCTGCATGCGCAGGTGCCAAGAGGCGCCGATGTCCATGGCGGTCACGAAGACGCGACGAAGCGTTTCGGGCAGAGCCTCGAGGGACTGGATGCCGCCCTGCTCCGCCACTTCCTGCATGAGTTCGGGGCTCTGGAGGCCGGCGTCCTTCAAGGCTTCCTCGAAGACGGGGTTGAGCTCGACCAGACGCTCGCCGTCCATGACGTTGCGGGTAAAGCTGAGGGCGAAGAGCGGCTCCACGCCTGAGGAGCAGCCGGCGATGATGGAGAGGGTGCCCGTGGGCGCGATAGTGGTCACGGTGGCGTTGCGCAGGGGCTTGGCGCCTCTGGCCGGAAAGACGGAGTCGGGATAGGCTGGGAAGGGGCCGCGCTCCTTCGCCAGATCCTCGCTCGCCCTGTGGCCTTCGTCCTCGATGAAGGCCATGAGGCGCTCGCCAAGGGCCAGGCCCTCCTCGGAGTCGTAGGGCACCCCGAGCTTGAAGAGCAGGTCCGCGAAGCCCATGACGCCAAGGCCGATCTTGCGGTTGAGCTTCACCTTCTCATCGATGAGGGCGAGCGGATAGCGGGAGGCGTCGATGACGTTGTCGAGGAAGCGCACGGCAAGGCGCACGGTCTGTCCGAGCGCCTCCCAGTCCACCTCGCCGGCTCCCGATGCGCCCTTGCTGCAGAAGAGGGCGAGGTTGAGGGAGCCGAGGTTGCAGGCCTCGTAGGGAAGCAGGGGCTGTTCGCCGCAGGGGTTGGTGGACTCGATCTCGCCCTGGGAAGGCGTGGGGTTGTCGCGGTTGATGCGGTCCAGGAAGACGATGCCGGGATCGCCGGACTGCCAGGCCTTCTTCACGAGCAGGTCGAAGACCTCGCGGGCGTTGAGGGTGCCCCTGGCCCTGCCCGTCCTGGGCGAGACGAGCTCATAGTCCCGGCCCTGCTCCACGGCATCCATGAAGGCTTCGGTGAGGCCCACGGAGAGGTTGAAGTTGTTGAACTCGCCCTCCTTCTCCTTGGCCCGGATGAAGTCGAGGATGTCGGGGTGGTCGATGCGCAGTATGCCCATATTGGCGCCGCGCCGGGTGCCCCCCTGCTTGATCTGCTCGGTGGCCGTGTTGAAGATGCGCAGGAAGGAGATGGGGCCCGAGGCCACCCCGCCGGTGGTGCCGACGATGCTGTTGCGCGGGCGCAGGCGGGAGAAGGAAAAGCCCGTGCCGCCGCCGGACTTGTGGATCATGGCCGCGTACTTGACGGCATCGAAGATCTCCTCGATGGAGTCGCCGACCGGCAGCACGAAGCAGGCCGCCAGCTGCCCCAGGGGCGTGCCGGCGTTCATGAGCGTGGGCGAGTTCGGCAGGAACTTGAGGTCCGTCATGAGCCGGTAGAAGGCCAAGGCGAGTTCGGGAACCTGCCAGGGCGAGGCCTGGTACTTGGCCTCCTCTTCGGCTACGGCCGAGGCCACGCGCCAGAAGAGCTCCTTGACCGTCTCCCGGGGCGTGCCGTCCGGTCCCTTGCGCAGGTAGCGCTTGGCAAGGACGAGTTCGGCGTTGCGGGTCAGGGCGGGCGTGGGCAGATTCGGGGGCATTGCCAGGGCCATGGCGTCTCCTTTGCCGGGGTGCGGCAGGCTGTGTCGGATGGGGGGATGGCGGCCGCCGGACGGGCTCCGCGCGGGGCAGAGCATACGGCATATGCCGGCGTATGCCTAGACGGCAGGACACTTCCCCCGGGGCGTCCCCCAGTGCTCCTTCCAGCGCTTCCTCAGGCGCTTCTTCCAGGTTGCTTTCCGAAGCGGCAGGCCCTGCCTGCCGGTGGCGTGCGCCAGAGCAGGCATCAGGGCTTCTGCTCTGCCCGTGCGGCTATGCGGTCTGCTCCGGCAGCGGGTCGTCTGCTCCGCCTTCTGCGTCCAGACAGGGGACGGCAGCCTTTGCCATCCACGGTTCGAGAGGCACCAGAGGGCTCCATCGGCTGGAAAGCTGAGGGAAGAGGCATCCTTACGGATCGTGGCCGACGCAGCCGAGCAGTTCGTCGGCGCTGATCCAGAGAACGGCGCGATGCTCTGTTGCGCCGTTGTAGGCGGCAGCCCTTGAAACTTCGTAGAAGAGATCCTCGACAAGGGTGAAGACAGGCAGATTCGGAACGGTGCGCTTCTGCGATATCTTGATGAAAGCTGTCTTGGCATGAACGGCGTCCGGCAACTCAGCTATGGCCTGCTGCGCCATCACGGTCTTGCCGGTGCGCCTCAGGCCGTTGAGGAGCATGACTTTGCCAGCACGCTTCCCAAGATAGCGCTTCAAGCCGGCAAAGCGTCCCGCCGGGGCAAGGCGTCTGCCTCCTCGATGTCGGCAAGGAGCATATCTCCGACAAGCACTTCAACGCCAGCAATAGGGTCGATGTTCATTTGCTAGTCCTTAATATAATGCTATATTGAAGAATATCAGGCAAAAAGTCAAGAACGACTGCAGGAAAATCTTGCATGTACATCGAGACAGCCCCTCGGCAGCCTCGTTGAAAAGCGTGCAGCTGCTGGCGGTGCGCCTGTCGCCTGAACAGGCGGCGTCGCTATCGCCAGCATGCCAGAAAGCAAGGATCGCCGGAGCGTCCGGGTACGGCCTCCTTGGCGCCACCTGCCGCATCATGCCGTCCGGATCATGCTGTCCACGGCACGTCAAGCAGGCCCTGCAGGCTTGTCCAGGGTGCTGGACAAGTCGGGCAAAGGATTATACTTCCGGCGTGAAGCGGAGGTCGCGCCAGGCTTGCTGGCTTCGCGCGCTCCGCACGCCCCAGCCTGAGGAGGCTTTGCCATGATGCATTTCTGGAAGCACCTTTCGTCCCTGCAGCAGGGGCTCCCCGCCCTTGCCGGCGCGCTGGCCCTGTCGCTAGTCCTCGCGGTGCCGGCAGGCGCCGACATTGCTTCCCCCTATGGCAATTCCAGGCCGCGGGTGCCGGGGCCGGCTCCCGTTCCCGTTCAGCCAGCCCCAGGCCAGCAGGCCCTGCCGGCCGGGCTGTTCGACGGCGTCTGGACCGCCCAGACCCCCCAGGGGCCGCGCACCTTCCGCTTCAGCCAGGGGCGCTACGTCCAGACCATCAACGGCCAGCTCATCGACGAGGGCGTCTTCCAGGCAACCCCGGACGGCCGCTTCCTCTACCAGGTCACCGGCGGCCCCTATGCCGGCCAGCGGGGCGCAAACCGCTATGCCTTCAACGGCCAGACCTTTACCATGATCTGGGACCAGGGCCTTGCGGTGACCTTTGTCCGTCAGGGCCAGGGCCAGCCCTACCCGAACCCGCCCTCTCCCAATCAGCCGTATCCTTCTCAGCCCGCGCCGGACGGCCAGTGGGGTTCCAATGGCCCGATTGCGCCAGGCCAGGGCTTTGGCCAGCCCGCTCTAGGCGCCACGCCACTGGAAGGCCGCTGGGTCTGGGCCAAGCAGGGACAGGTGAGCTTCGGCTTCATCTTCCAGGGCAGCCGATTCCAGGGCTTCTACAATGGCCAGGTCATGGGCACAGGCACCTTCGAGCTGCAGGGCGTCATGCTTGTCCTGCACCACGAGACGGGCTCCGACGCCGGCAAGACCGACCGCTTTGCCTGCCAGATACAGGGCAACCGCATGCTGCTCTTCGTCTCGGACGATCCCAACAGCAATCCCATAGCCTACGTGCGCCAGTAGTCCTCTGCAGCGGACCTTTCCCCTCAAGCCCTTTCCTGCAGCCGTCTCTCTAGGAGGCCACCGTGAAGCGCCAGATTCCCGTTGCCTTGGCCCTGCTGCTCTGCGCCCCGCAGGCCGCTTCCCATGCAGTCGCGCAGGCCCAAGCGGATCCCTCTGCCGTGCCCGCATCCTGCGAGGCCTACGCTGGCACCCCCCGCCATGCCACCTGCCTTGCTGCCGTGAAGCACGGACTCTCGCTCAATGCGGCGGCCGTGGTTGAAGGCCTGGCCGAGCGCGCCCATGCCGTCGAATTCTGCCGGGCCAAGCCCAATGCGGCCGAAGCCAGGCACACCGAGTCCATTCTGGCCGGCGGCGCCAGCTTCCGAGCCCTTTTCGACGAGCACAGGGCACGGCTGCAGGCCATAGACGTCGAGGATCCCGACGCATGGTGCGCCAAGCGGGGATTCGAGCGCCGCTAGGCCTTCTTCCCTGCTTCAGGCTGAGAAGCAGGTTCAGGTCTGGAGCTGTCGGCTGCGTCTGGCGCAGGCTTGCCTGAGGCAGGCTGCTCTGGGGCAGGCTCCCCAGCACCGGGCAAGCGCTCCTTGCCCGCGAGCATGCCTTCCAGAGTCTTGAAGAGCGTGTCTGGCTCCAGGGGCTTGGAGAGGTGGGCGTTGAGGCCTGCCTGCATGCTCAGCTGCACGTCCTCGTCAAAGGCGTTGGCCGTGAGGGCGATGATGGGAATGCTGGCTGCGTCCGGCCTGTCCTTGGCCATGGCGCGGATGCGGCGCGTTGCCTCGAGGCCGTCCATCTCGGGCATGCGCATGTCCATGAGGATGGCGTCGTAGGTGCCTGGCCCGCTCTTGCGGAAGAGGTCGACGGCGATGCGGCCGTTCTCCGCAACGTCGGCCGTGATGTCCCGCATGGCCAGCACCATGACCAGAATTTCGGCATTGACGGCCACGTCCTCGGCCACGAGCACGTGCCTGCCGCTGAGATCCGCCTTGCTGCCGGCCAGAGTCGCGTTCTTGGCCCTGAAGGCTTCCCGGAACTCCTCCATGACCGAGTCTGCGAAAAGGGGCTTGGACATGAAGTTGTCGACGCCCGCCGCCTTCGCGTCCTCGGCGATGTCGTCCCAGTTGAAGGCGGTCAGGATGACGATGGGGGTGCCTCCGCCCACGATGGAGCGGATCCGCTTCGTGGTCTCGACGCCGTCCATGTCCGCCATGCGCCAGTCGACCAGCACGAGGTCGTAGTTCTGGTCGCGGCCGTGCCGCAACGTGATCTTGTCTATGCCCTCGGCGCCCGATCCGGCCGTCTCGCAGGCTATGCCCAGCTGGCCGAGCACGATCTGCGCGTGCTCCAGGGCGATGGGGTCGTCGTCGATCACGAGCACGCCCATATCCTTGGGCAGAACGTCGCCGCCCTGGGCGCCGGCGCTCCGCCGGCCGGATTCGTCCAGCGTCGCCGTCACGGTGAAGGTCGTGCCCTTCCCCTTTTCGCTTTCCACCTCGATATGGCCGTTCATGAGTTCGACGATGCTCTTGGTGATGGACATGCCGAGGCCCGTGCTGCCGTAGCGGCTGGTGGACGAGGCGTCCTCCTGGCTGAAGGCGTCGAAAATGTGGGGGAGGAAGTCCTGGCTCATGCCGATGCCGGTGTCGCTGACGACGAACTTGAGCGTCGCCTTGCCCTCGTAGCGCGGACCCTCCTCGACGAGGAAACGCACCGTGCCGCCTGCGGGCGTGAACTTGACGGCATTGTCAAGAATGTTGACGAGTACCTGTCTGAGCTTCATGGCGTCGCCGAGGTAGTAGTCGTCGATCTGGCCCTTGACCTGGCAGTCGTAGTTCACGCCCTTGTCCCGGCACAGGCCGCCGATCATGTCGTTGACCTGTTCCAGGCTCCGGGCAAAGGAAAACTCCTCGCACTTGACGACCAGGCGGCCGGCCTCGATGCGGCTCATGTCCAGAACGTCGTTGATGATGCCGAGCAGGTGGTTGGCCGAGGCTCCTATCTTCTCCAGGTAGCCCTTGACCCGCTCGCCCGCCTCCGGATCGTTCAGGGCTATGCTGTTGAGGCCGATGATGGCGTTCATGGGCGTGCGGATTTCGTGGCTCATGCTGGCGAGAAAGACCGTCTTTGCCTTGCTGGCCTGCTCGGCGGCGGCGAGCGCGTCGCTGACCGCCTGCCGGCTCTGGGCCAGAGCCTCGTTTTGCTGGCGCTCGCGCACGACGGCCTTCTCCAGCTCTCTGCGGTACTCGTCCTTCTCGTCCTCGTCCACGAAGCTGTGGACCAGGCAGTTGCCCACCATGAGCCCCATGGCGTAGTAGGGCAGGAAGGGGAAGATGAGCTGCGTCGCGATGAGCACGGCCATGGCCAGCCCGAAGAGACCGATGGTCATGTAGCGGCGGCGCACCACGCCCATGGAGTTGAGGGCTGTGCCGACGGCGTAGACGAAGGTCAGCGCGAAGAGCCCGATCTGGACGGCCAGGGTTGCGGTGCGCGCCGGTCCCATGTGGTAGACGCAGGCCTCGTCGAGCCAGAAGAGGATGGGATCGAAGACGTTGACCGCCACGGTTGCCGTCTCGCAGACAAGGAAGGCGATGCCCCCGTAGTAGAGGAACTGGCCGAAGAGGTTGCGCTCCTCCAGATAGGTGATGACGTAGCGCGTCCAAAGCAGGACCGAAGCCGCCATGACGATGAAGTTGAGCGAAGTGTCGACGAAGAACGCCGTCCGCAGGTGGTACTGCCCCAGAAGGCCCCAGGTCGCGTCGATGGCGTAGTAGGCCATGGCGCCCCAGAGGAAGTGGCGGTAGCTCCTGAGGGCCGGATTCAGCTTCCCGTCTCTGTGCCAGAGCACGTTCTTGTTGATGATGATCAGGATGATGAAGGCCAGTATGCCAATGATGAAGTAGGTCATGTTCCCGTGCCCCAGCTTGCGCTCGATCTGCTGGCGCCGGCCGTGCGGCATGCCGCCACCAAAGGGATCCGGAACGAGCTATTTTGAAATTCAAGACTATCTTGCGCTTCGCTGTAAATCAATAGCGTTTCATGACCCTTAACGATTGGCTTCCTGCGTTCCCGGGGCAGTGCAAGGGGGGCGCCTGTCGCGTGGTTCTGGGCTCCTGGGCTTTGCTGTCTGCTTCGGCAGCCTGCGTCCTCCTGCGCCAGCGGCAGTGCGGCTGGGCGAAATGCGGGCATGCGCGAGGTCGAGGCAGGCCTCCTCGCCTGCTTGAGGCTGGATGCGCCAGGCCCCGATGCATGCTGGGCTCAAGAGCGCGCCAGCCAGCGCCAGTGGCCTTCTCTCCGCTGAACGTTCGCTCTGGCCCTGCTCTTCTCTGCCGTGGACCTCTCCGCTGGGCACCTCCGGGGAAGCCTTGCCCCTTTCCCCGGGTGGCAGAGACCTGCTCGAGCTCGTCTTCCTTATGGCAGCAAGGGGACGGGCAGAACAGAGAACGCGCCTGCGGCCTGCTGCTCAGCACGGCGCCTTGTCGCGCGCGATGCGCACGTCCTGCTGGCAAGCCTCCGGCTTTTCCACGAGGAAGCCTGGCCTGGCGAACCTGGCCTGCCGAACTCGACATGGCTGGCGAGGCGGGGTCTGCGGGCGCCAGCGGCAGCCTGCGCGCAGTCTTCGAGCCGTGTACGAAGGGGGGAGGCGGCAAGCCGCAGGCCGGCCTACTGGCGCAGCAGCAGAGTGCCGTCGCCAAGGCGCAGGACGTTGCCCTCCACGATGAAGCCCGCATCCAGGGGCGGTCCGCTCTCGAAGTCCACGTGCAGCCAGCCCTTGCGGGCCTTCCAGCGTCCCTTGAACTCCTTTGCGTTGGCGTTGAGGACACAGGTCTTCGGGACCAAGGTCAGGACCACGGCGTAGCTGCCGTTCCAGGCGCGCCAGGAACCCAGCAGGTCCTGCGGATCGGTGCTGGCCTGGGGGGCGGGAAAGCTTGCCTCCGGCTGGCGCTGGAGGCAGGAGCCGTCGGAGAGCGCGAGGTAGTCGCCCTCAACGCTGAAGGAGAGCGCGAAGGTGCGGCCGTTGGCAAAGCGCAGTCTGATTATGTCGCCCGCAGTCTCCCAGGAGCCTGCCACCTGCTGGCCCTTGTCGAAGAGGGTGCAGGCGCCGCCCTTCCTGAGCTGGATGGTCAGGGGCGACATGCCGTTGGGAGCGGCCCAGGTGCCAAGCAGCTTGGCGTTCTGGCTGGCACCCGCCATGGGGTCTGCGATGGCGCCTGCGGCAGAGGACATGTCGCCCATGCCGGACATGCTTCCCATGGTGCCCATGCCGCGGAGGCCTGCGCCCGGCGCGGAGGCCTCGCCGAGAGCCTGCATCCAGGCAGGCATGCCGGAGAGCAGACCCCGGACAGCGCCGGTGAAGGCAGAGCCGAACACCCCGCTGCGGGCAGGCTCCTTTCCTGCCTCGCCTGCCCCGCCGAACTGGCCGTCGGCCATGCCGACGCCGCCCAGGGCAGGTTGCGGCGCCACGGAGCCGAGCCGGCCTGTCTGGGCCGTTTGCTGCGTCTGGACATCGGGCTTGCCGCCCATGGCCAGGACAGTGCCGGAGGGGAGCATCGAATCGGAGAGCTGCAGGCCTGCGCCCAGCGCCAGAAGCGCCAGAGCGGATGCGGCCAAATGTCTCGCAGAGTGTCTCATGGGCGCCTCCATGGCAGGGAACGCAGTAACGGGTAAGGAAGGCTAGCAGGTTGGCCAGAGGCCGTAAAGGGGGTCGGACCTTGCCTAGGCAGTCGTCGCCGCAGGCTGGCAGGCAAGGGGCCTGAGGCTCCAGGCGCCGCCCTCGAGGGCCAGTTGCCTGTCGTGCAGGGCAAGGAGCGTGGTTCTGTGCCCCACGCTGACGATGCCGGTCTTGGGAAGTTCCGAGGCTATGAGCTGGTACATGTCGCGCTCGCGCTCCTCGTCCAGAGCAGAGGTGGACTCGTCGAGGAAGACCCAGTCCGGCCGCGCGAGGAGCACCCTGGCAAAGGCGATGCGTTGCTGCTCGCCGAGGGAGAGGATGCGGCTCCAGTCGTCCTCCTGGTCCAGCAGCTTGACGAGCCGTTCAAGGTCGACCTTGCGGAGGACATCCTTGAGGCGGCCGTCCTCGGAAGCCGGCAGGGGCTTCGAGGGATAGCACAGGGCCCCGCGCAGCGTGCCCAGCGGCAGATAGGGTCGCTGGGGGAGGAAGAGCGTGCGCTCTTCCGGAGCCTTGTAGACCTTGCCCGATCCGAAGGGCCAGATGCCGGAAACGGTCCGCAGGAAGGTGCTCTTGCCGCAGCCCGAGGGGCCGGTGACAAGCAGGCGCGCGCCCCGCTCGAGGGCGAGGCTCAGGTTCTGCATGACGCTTCGCCCGTCGGGCAGCTGGACGCAGAGGCCCCTGGCCTCGAAACGGCCCGGGGCGCCTTCCGCAAGGCTGGCGCCGCCGGGAAGGGCCCTGGCCTCGTCCATGCTGCGGTCAAGGTTTGCAAGCCGGCGGATGATGGCTGCTAGATCCGCCAGAGTTTCGTAGGAGTTGACGAAGAAGGAGAAGAAATCCTTGATCGCCGCGCAGGACAGGATGAGCCCTACGAAGTTGTCCGGCACGGTCTTGGCGCAGAGGATCAGGAGCAGAAGCATAAGATAGGGCAGGAAGTCGGCCATCTTCTCGAAGAAGACCGTGTAGCTCTTGAGCAGGGTCTTGCGTGCGATGAGGGCCTTGAAGTTCTCGACGACGCCGGCAAAGCGCCGGCGGGATCCTTGCAGCTCCATCTGCTCGCCGCCGTAGAAGGCGATGCTCTCGCTGTTCTCCCGCGTGCGCATCATGCTGAAGCGGAAGTCCGCCTCGCGCCGCTTCTGCTCGTACTTGAGGCTGATGAGCCGGCGGCCGACGAGATGGGCCAGCCAGGTGCCGGGGACGTAGAAGCAAAGGCAGCCTAGGCAGAAGAGCTGGCTGGTGGCGAGGCTGACGGGCCCCAGTCCCAGAAAAGGGCCTATCTTCACCGGATCGCCGCTGGACCCGGCCAAGATCGCGAGCAGGGCCATCACGGCCACGCTCATCTTGTCCCAGAAGCCGACAACGAGATCCAGGACCTTTTCGGCGAAGAAGCCGGCGTCCTCGGAGATGCGCTGGTCGGGGTTGTCGGCGTCCAGGCCTGCCGCCTGCAGGCGGTAGTAGGCCTTGTCCGACATCCAGCGTGTCAGGAAGCACTCCGTCATCCACACGCGCCAGCGCAGGCGCAGGCTCTGCTGGACGAAGAGCGTTGCGCTTGCCAGCAGGACCATGAGCGCCACCAGGCCAAGTCCCTCCTGGATGGTGGCTGGAAGCTGGACGAGGTCGGCGGCTTCGGTGGTGCTGACCAGCCGGCTTATCTTTCCGGCCCAGACGATCATCTCCCCGAAGACGTAGGCCTTGGCCGAGCAGCAGGCTAAGGTAAAGGCCAGCATGCCCAGGGCGGGCCAGCGGTGCGCCGACCTCCAGAAGCCCGCGAACAGGTGCCAGAACGCTTTCCAGGTGGATGTCTTCGTGTCGGCCATCTCGGGATCTCCTCGCGTGCTTTGCCAGGCAAGGCTTGCGCCTGCCTGAGTGGCGACATGATAAGCGGGAGCCGAGGCTTTCTCAAGACGGGCGCCTCCTGCCTTTCTGCTGTGCGCTTCGAGGGGATGGCATGGCTGGGGGAAGGGCTGCGGAGGACGTCCCCGGCAGACTACTGCCGCCTGGCATCTACGGTGTAGAACATCCAGCGCCAGCCGGGATTGGTCGTGACGGCGAAGCTTGTCTGGCCGTGCCAATCCAGCCTCGTCAGGGCGTCGAGCAGATAGCTGTTGGCGCGCTCCGACTGCGACCATGCCTTGTCGCAGGACACCATGGCGTAGTGCATGCGCCAGCCGAAGCGGGCAATGTTTTCTGCCATGTCATCGAGGCATTCCTGCGCGGAGTGCCATGCCGAGCCGAAGAAGCGTCCCTGTGTCGCCTGGTGCTCCGGCGTGGCGTAGAAGTACCTGCCGTCGATCAGCTCAGCCAAGTTCGGAGGCTCGCAGCCGAGATCCCACTGGTGGGTGGCCTGGGCTATTTCGCGCGGGGCGTTGAAGTAGATGTAGGTAGTGTAGCTTGCGCCGTTCATGCCAAAGCTGTCGTCGTCCCAGGTCGCATCGACGACGTAGCTCCTGCCGTCAAGCTCGATGGCGTTCCAGGTGTGGCCCCCGCCGGCCGCTCTGCCAGCCATGAAGTCCACCTTGAGTCCGCACATGCGCCCGAGCATGTAGAAGGCGTCTGCGTAGCCCTGGCAGTTGGCCGTGCCGTCGAGCAGGACGCCGAAGGCCGTGACGTGCCTCGGCATGGTGCCCGTCTCTCCTGTGCCGTAGCTGGCCAGCTCGACGATGCGGTCGTGGATGAAGAGCTCGCGCTGGAGCGGGGTCGGGCGCAGCATGGCTTCGCGCACGATGGGCAGCGCGGCCTCGTAGAGCCTGCGCTCCTCCGGGGAAAGGCCGGCCAGGTCGCCCTGGCGGTAGGCGTCCGCCACCCGCATGCCTGGATAGTAGCGCACCTCGTAGACCACGTGCCGCTCGCCAGCGTGCTGGTAGACGGTCTTGTCGCTGGACCAGGGGAGCAGCAGGTAGTTGGCGAGCACATCCAGCGGCTCGAGGTAGAAGCCCTTGGCAAAGGCCACGGGGATCCAGACAAGACGGGCCTCGACGCAGGAGTGGAGATAGGCCGCAAGACTTGGCTTGTCCGAAATCCGTGGCACGAGGCTCCAGTCGAATTCGTCCCTGCCGTTGAGGCATGCGCCCTGGGGAAGGTAGGGTCCCTGCCGGGCAGAGGCGTCGAGGACGCAGGCCAGCGCCAGCGCGCAGACGACGAGGAGAATGGATGCGAAGTGCTTCATGCGGCGTCCCCTGGGATGGCTGGGCAAAGAGCGGTCTGCCTGACACTCTGCTCCACGGGCCAAGGCTGGTCAAGCGCTCGCAAGGTCTTCAGCTTCGGCCTCATGCGGTCTGCCCCGACGAGCTTATCCGCCTTGTGGAAAAAGTCCCAGCCTTGGGCGCATACGCCTCGCATCACTGGTCCAGGCGCTTCGTCCAAGGATGCGCGGGCTTAACTGCGAAACACGTTCTTCCTGCCGGCGAAGCGTGCGGCAAGGAGTCGCCCTCAGGGAAGGCTGCCGAAAATCAGCCGGTCATCCGCGGCATGAACAGCGCGGGCAGGCCCGAACTGCTTGTCCGCTTCCAAAGCGCAGAGCCTTGCTGGCAGGCAATTGCCAACGGCTTTGACGAAGCGGCCGGCAAGCTCGCGGTGAAGTGCGAAGGCCTGCCCGGCGGTTCGCAATGCTGCTGCACCCTCAAGGCTGCCGCCAGGCTTGGCCACGACCGGAACACGCAGCAAGACGGTATCCTAGAAGCTCTGGAAAAAGCGACATCGGCAGGCTGTGGGAACCCTTTTGGCTTCCACGCCCTGCGCCACAAGAGCGCCGCCATAGTCTACGGTGCCCAGGGCCTGCAGGACGCGCAGAGGCTTCTCGGGCATTACCGCGCTAGCACGACGGACCGCTATGTGAAGAGCGCGGGGCTCTACACAAATCAGGAGGGTATATTAGAGGCCTTGAATGGCAGTGCCATAGGCAAGGTAGCCGGAAGTCTGGTCGCCAAGGCGAACATTCGGAATGTAATTCCGAAAGAAAAAGACCCTCGCGAGTTAGCCGCTCGCTAGGGTCTCGATGTAACCAAAGGGATGTAACCAATATGGCAAAAATGCACGTAAACTGTTGATTTCATTGGCGTCCCCAGGCGGATTTGAACCGCCGTTGACGGCGTGAAAGGCCGCTGTCCTGGGCCGGCTAGACGATGGGGACGTGGAGTGCAATGCGTGCTGGCTGGGCTACAAGGACTCGAACCTTGATCGTCGGAGCCAGAATCCGATGTCCTGCCAATTGAACGATAGCCCAGTGTGCGAGAAATGCTTTTATCTGAACTGCCTCAGGCTGTCAACGCTTTTGGCGATGATGCCGCAGATTTACGCAGTCCCCTCCTTTCCTCGCCCAGCCTTCCTGGATCGCCTGGACGCCCTGGCACAGTGGTCGGCGGACGCTTTCCTGCCCAAACCGCGTCATGGTAGCGGGAGGAAGCCCCCGCCGGCTGGTCCTTTTCGGAACGGAGCAAGGCAATGGCCTTGAACCTCAGCATCGCTGGTGCTACACAACCACAATCACGATTTTGCAACCTTTCTCCTGCCTCGGCAGTGCCTGAAGGAAGTCGAGCCATGCCAACGCCCTGGTCCCAGTATTTCTCCGAAGCAGCCCTTGAACTCACCCGTCGCTCCATCCGCCTTGCGCTGGACGAGGACGGCCGGGATCTCACCAGCATCGGCGTCTTCACGCCGGACGTGCCCATGCGGGCGCACATCGTGGCCAAGGAGGCAACCCATGTGGTGGGGCTCCCGCTCATTCCCATGGTCTTCGAGGAGCTGGGCTGCACGCCTGTTCTGGCCTTCCAGGCCGAGGAGGCGTCCGAGGTGCCCGCCATGACGGAAATCGTGCGCATCCAGGCGCCGGCCACGGCTCTGCTGCGGGCCGAGCGCGTCATCCTGAACTTCGTGGCGCACCTCTCCGGCATCGCCAACCTCACGGCCCGCTACGTCAAGGCGCTCGAAGGCACGGGCGTGACCCTGCTCGACACGCGCAAGACCACGCCCGGCATGCGCTGGATCGAGAAGTACGCCGTCCAGGCCGCCGGCGCCGGCAACCACCGCCGCAACCTAGAAGAGCTCCTCATGCTCAAGGACAACCACATCGACCAGGCAGGCTCCATTACGCGGGCCGTCGAAAAGCTCAGGGCGGCCTGGAAGCCCTGCCCGCCCATCGAGGTGGAGTGCCGCACGCTGGACCACGTCCGCGAGGCCGTAGCCTGCCGGGCAGACCGCATCATGATGGACAACATGCGGGGAGCGCTGCTAGCCGACGCCCTGGCACTCGTGCCCCAAGGCATCGAGACCGAGGTGAGCGGCGGCGTGACCCTCGAGAACCTGCGCCAGCTTGCCCTCTCGTCCGCAAGGCGTCCCGACTTCATCTCCGTCGGCCGGCTCACGCACTCCGCCGTGTCGGCAGACTTCTCCATGACCCTCCAGCCGGAGAGCTAGCCCTTCCTGGCCACCTCTCTGGGCATCTCGCCCGCCAACCAGCCGAAGGGACATCCCCCCCTCACGGTGCAACAAATGTAAGGTGAAAAAAGCTATGCAAACCCAGCACTGCCACGTGCCAGTCCTTGTCATCGGCTCCGGCCTCGCCGGCTGCTCGGCTGCCCTCACGCTGGCTGACGCCGGCCACGACGTGCTTCTGGTCTCGGAAAGCGACCACCTTGGCGGCGGCAACTCCGAACTGGCCCAGGGCGGCATCATCTACAAGGCTGCCGAAGGGACGGCCGGCGAGGAGGCGCTGGCCCTCGAGCGCGACATCCTCGTGGCTGGCCACGAGTACAACTCGGTCAAGGCGGTCAAGAACCTCTGCGAGCAGGGTCCGGCCTGCGTGGACAAAGTGCTCATCGAGCGCGTCCAGGTGCCCTTCGACAAGGGCGCTGACGGCGCCTGGGATCTCACCCGCGAAGGCGGGCACGGCCGGCGCCGCATCCTGCACAAGGCCGACTACTCGGGAGCTGCCATCATGGACGGCATCACCGAGAAGGTGCGCAGCCACAGGAAGGTGCGCATACTCTACCGCCACGCGGCAGTGGATCTCCTGACCAGCCACCACAGCCTGCCGGGCTCCCAGTTCCGCTACGAGGTGGAGAACCGCTGCCTCGGCGCCTACGTGCTCAACGAGGCCAACGGCGAGACCCTCACCGTCATCGCCGACCACACGGTGCTCGCCACGGGCGGCGTCGGGCAGATCTTCCTGCACTCCACCAACGCCCCGTCCTGCGTGGGCTCGGCCATCTCCATGGCTGCCCGCGCCGGCGTCGAGCTCGCCAATCTCGAGTTCATGCAGTTTCATCCCACCACCCTCTTCTCCGAGACCTCGGCCCGCTGCCCGCTCATCACCGAAGCCCTGCGCGGCGAAGGCGGCCGGCTCGTCGACGACAAGGGCGAGCCCTTCATGCAGCGCCACGACAATCGTGGCGACCTCGCTCCCCGCGACATCGTCTCCCAGGCCATGATGGAGGAGATGCTCGCCACCGGCGCCCCCTGTCTCTACCTGGACGCCACGAAGGTGGAGGCGGATCTGCCCACCCGCTTCCCCACGGTCTTCCAGGAGTGCCAGGAGATAGGCATCGACATACGCAGGGAGCCCATCCCCGTGGTGCCAGGCGCCCACTACTTCTGCGGCGGCATACTCGTCGGCGTGGACGGCAGAACTTCCATGCCCGGCCTCTACGCCATCGGCGAATGCGCCTGCACGGGCCTGCACGGCGCCAACCGCCTCGCCTCCACATCCCTGCTGGAAGCGCTGGTCTGGGGCGTGGGCTGCGGCAATGCCGTGGCTGCCAGCATCAATGCCGGCACCTGCGCCATTCCCGCCGGCGTGTCGTCCGGCGTGCCGGAATGGGAGCACGAGGGCGACGACGAAAACGACGATCCGGCCCTGGTCTCCCAGGACTGGGCGAGCATACGCAACACCATGTGGAACTACGTGGGCATCTCCCGTAGCAAGATGCGCCTGCGCCGTGCCTTCGAGGAGATGCGCGGCCTTGTGCGCCACATCCACGACTTCTACAAGCACACCCCCCTCTCGCGCAGGCTGCTGAACCTCTTCCAGGGCGTCCAGACGGCCTACGTCATCACCCAGGCCGCCATGCGCAACAAGCAGAGCCTTGGCTGCCATCACCGCATCGACTAGGCTTTTTCCGACCTCTTCCGGCCGTAGGCCAGACGACAGCCTGCGCCTGCGGCTTCGCTTTTTTGGCAAAGAGGGCAGGGAGACGGGGCGGCTCGGCGTCCTGACCCTGCGCCAAACTTGCGTGCGCAGCCACCCTTGCGATCGCCATGCTCTCCCCCGCACAGCTTGCCAAGGAGAAGACCCATGCCCTTCCGCGCAGCCTTTGCCCTCCCTGCCCTCGTTCTCGCGCTTGCCTTGGCGCCTGACCTGATCCGGCCGGCATGCGCCAGAACCCTGCAGGCAGAGCATCCCTCCGCCCTGCCCCTGCCCAGCGAGGCCAGTCCCGAACTGCGGAAGCTCCTTGCCGTCAATCCGCTCTATGGCTTCTGGAAGCAGGATCCGCCGGCAGACGCCAAGGCCTGGAAGGCCCTTGCCGCCGAACAGGCCGCCAAGACCGCGCCCCACGTGGAAGCCCTTGCCGGCAAGCTCGGCGTCGATGTGCGCGAGGCAAGCCTAGGCGGCGCCAGGGTCTTCGAGCTTGCGCCCAAGGACGTCGATCCTGCGATGGAGGGCCGGGTGCTTCTGCATCTGCATGGCGGAGGCTTTGTCTTCAATCCTGGGCTTGCCGGCGCCGGCGAAGGCGTGATGATGGCTGCGGCCGGCCGGGTGCGCGTGGTTTCCGTGGACTACCGCATGCCGCCGGAGCATCCCTTCCCGGCTGCCCTGGACGACGCCCTTGCCGTCTACCGGGCCCTGCTCAAGGATCATCCCGCCTCCCGCATCGGCGTGTTCGGCGCCTCCTCGGGCGGCGGCCTTGCCCTTTCGCTCTGCCTGAAGATCAAGGCCGAAGGCCTTCCCCTGCCCGGCGCCCTGGCCCCCTGCTCCCCCTGGAGCGACATGGACCAGCGCGGCGACAGCTACTTCCTCAACCAGGGCCGGGACAACGTGCTCGTGTCCTGGGATCCCTGGCTCAAGGCCTCGGCCCTGCTCTACGCTCAGGGCCGGCCGCTCGACCACCCCCTGCTCTCGCCTGTCTACGGCGACGTTGCGGGCTTTCCGCCAGTGCTCATCCTCTCGGGCACGCGCGATCTCTTCCTGTCCAACGCCTGCCGCATGCACCTGAAGCTGCGGGCTTGCGGCGTGCCAGCAGAACTAGTCGTCTTCGAGGGCATGAGCCACGTCCTCTACCTCTACAACTACGCCATGCCTGAGGCCAAGACAGCCTTCGCCGAACTGGCAGACTTCTTCCGGCACACGCTGCGCTAGCAGGTCCGGGGCGAGACACGTCGCAGCAGCGCCGCTTGCTCCATGCCGCCGGCGCTTAGCTGGGCGAGCCTGGACGAGCGCGGCGCCGTCCCGGGGCCTGGCTGTCGCCCCCCTCCTCCGCACGGGGCTTGCTGGCGCCCGTCCTGCGTCTGCCAGGCTTGAGGGAGGGATTGTGTCTGGTAGCGACAGGTCTTAAAGCCGGCGCTTCCCATGCACCGGAAGGGGCCGGCAGCCGCAGAGCAGGGCCTCGGAAGCAATGCTCAGACGCCAGCACCCCGCAATCCGAAGGAGCGCGGGGTGCTGGAAAGCCGAAGGGGGGCTCTCGGCCGGCGCGGAGCCGGCCTCGGGAAGACTACTTGGCTGGGTTGTGCACTTCCTTGGTCATCTTCCCGTCCTGGACGTGGATCAGGGCTGCGTTGGACACGGCCACATGCCCCTGCACGTCGCGCATCTGGAAGAGCAGGCAGTAGTCGCCGTCGCCGAAGTTCTCGTCCTTGACCTGCGATGCGGCGGTCAGGGTGAAGCTGTCCAGCTCAATGTCGGCGGCTTGCGTGTGCGAGCGTCTGGCCCGGACGATGGTGGTCACCTTGTCGCCTGGCTTGAGCTGGCGCAGGAGCTTGTCCCTCGTTCCGTCCGGCAGGATGCTGCGGGCGCCGAGAATCTTGTACTGGCCGTCAGCAAAGTCGTAGATCATCTCCATCATGACCAGCTCGCCGTTGAGCTTGATTGGAACGTGGTAGCGGTACTGGTTCTCCTCGATGGCAACGCTCAGGAGCATGAGGTAGTGCCCGTCCAGCGCCGGCCACACGTTGCGGAAATTGTCCTTGAAGACCGCCTTGTCCCAGTCCGCGGCAAGGTCGGCGTCGACGCCGAGGATGACCATGACGTCCTTCTCGAAGTCCACCATGGAGACAAAGGCATAGACGTCCTCCACGTACTCCACGTCCGCCGGCTTGAGCTGCATGGTTATTTCGCCCTTGTCGCTCACGAAGATGGGCGCATTGTCCAGCTGGCTCAGGCCTGGGAGCTCCAGCGGCTTGATCAGCGAGAGCACGGCTTCGCTGGCCTCGACGGTGGCCTGGGCATTGGCCGCAAACTGCGCGGTTTCGGCTGCCATGGCTGCCGCCGCGTCGGCAGAAGGCGCAAGGGCCGGAGACGGATTTGCCACCTGCGGCTGCTGGGGAGCGCCTGCCGCCTGAGA
>JAEEGI010001400.1_pt1 | contig 60226 bp, 48 predicted proteins | sample 8958751 | NCBI WGS metagenome assembly JAEEGI01 (sample SAMN16246545, study PRJNA631951) | gut metagenome | biome: gut microbiome; feature: rumen; material: KS-attached | host: Bos | place: Iran: Karaj | collected 2018-10
GGTTCGACCGCTTGACGTACCGGACGATGAATACGCCAAGGCATGGAGTGAGGCGGAGTATGTCGGAAAAGAAATCGATGATACCGAACGGACGTTTCTCACGGAACGCGGGGAGAGGGTTCGGTCTAAATCGGAGAAGATAATAGCTGATATGCTGGCTTTTCGGGGCGTCCCTTATCGGTATGAGTATCCTCTGAAAATCCGGGGATGGGGTGTCTTTTATCCGGATTTTTATGCGCTGAATGTGAGGACACGGGAAGAATTCATTCTGGAGCATTTCGGAATGATGGATAATCCCGAGTATTTGAGGAAATTTATGAAGAAGACACGAATCTACGAGAAAAACGGAATCTATTTCGGGAACAATCTTCTCTGCACGTTTGAAACATCTGTTGATCCGCTTGACCCGCTGGCTGTTGACGAATTAATCCGAAGATTTTTGCTGTGATGATTTCTGCGGGAGGTGTCGCGTTCGGTTTGTGTTCATTTTTTAGCTTGCCTGTATGGCAGTTCCTACGGGATGAATTCATCAAGTTATTCCGTTGGAACGGGAAATGTCAAAAAGCATACGAGAATACTGATGCGAGTTTTTTGGTAGGTAAGGCTTTTGAAAGGACGTCATACGAATTACGGTTAGCAATCAAAACTGTGGGTAAATGACGCAACCGAAGTCATACGAAATTTCGGAAAATGATAGAAGAGTTGGAGGGCAAAATCGAGAATGCAAACTGTTTCAAACAAAAGAAAAGTTCAGTGGGCTTGAATGCCCACTGAACTTCTGAAAGCAAGAGAACTGTATGCCACTGTGTGATTTGCAATCTAAAGGTTGTTCCGCTGCTCTAGCTCTCCACCAGCACCGCGACCTCCTGTCTTTCAATCAAAAATAAAAACTGTTTCCATTATAGTCTGACAATTCGCTTCGTAAAATGGAATATGTTTGCCGATTGAATTTCTATCAGACACGATTTATAATATTCGTATGGATATTCTGAAAATTCTTTTCTTCATCACAATCTATTCGTTCCTCGGGTGGTGCGTGGAAGTCGTGTACCACACGGTGAAGTACGGGGATTTTTCGAACCGCGGGCTCGTGAACGGACCGGTGTGTACGATATACGGCTTCGGCTTCACGGGCGTCGTGATGCTCCTCGATTCGTTTCGGGATAATATATTCGTTCTCTTCGCAGCGTCGATTGTCCTTGCCACCGCGCTTGAGTTTGTAACGGGCTGGGTTTTGGAGAAGCTTTTCCACGAAAAATGGTGGGACTACTCGAAGGAACCGTTCAATCTCTACGGCTACATCTGCGTCCGGTTTTCCCTGATCTGGGGGCTTGCCGCCACCGGCGCGATGGTGACAATCCACCCGCTCATCGAAAAATGCTACACCCTTATCCCGCATCGCCTGTGCATTGCATGCCTCATCGCGGCAGGCGTAATTTACCTTGCGGACTGGAGCATCACGGTAATTGAAATCCGCAAGCTCAGGATCCGGCTCCGCATCGCGAAGGGAATCTCCGACACGATGGATGACATCGCCAATTTCCTCGGCACAAACCTGCATGAAAGCACCTTAGACGTCATGAAGAAGAGCGAGGAGGGCAGGGAGTATCTGCAGAAGAAGAGCGAGGAAGGCAAAGAATTCCTGCAGGAGACGCATGACGCTTATGTTGAAAAGCGGGAAGCATGGCTTTTAAGCATGGCGGAGAACCGGGAGATGTTCCTCGGGCGTATGGAGTATGAAGCGGACCGCCTGAAGAAAAACCTCGATTCGACGCGTGACGGTGTCACGAAGGCGGGAAGAGAACGGATGGAAGCACTGCTTAATAGCCTTGCGCACATCCGCAGCCGGTACGAGAAGACAAGCTTCCGCACGTCCTTCACAGAGCGCCGTTTGGCGAAATCCTTCCCGGCTCTTGACCTGCTCCGAAAGACGAAGAAGAAAGAGTAAATCTAAGTGAATTCCGCCCGGGAAATGTCAACGCTCTTTACACCAAAACCACACTCCCTTGTACTACAGCGATAGAATAACACAATATCTTGTAGTTTTTCCGGAAAAAGTGTTTACAAATAAAAAGTGCCGTGCTATTATCACATAGAAGGGGTAAAATGTGACCGCACGGCACATTTTTATGCCCCGGAATAAGCGAATCCATTCATCGAGGAGGTATCTATGAAACTCATCTATCAGGTTGAAGACAAGCCGAAGTTCGGACAGCTGATCGTATTTGCCCTTCAGCAGCTGCTCGCAATCATGACGGCGACACTCGTTGTACCGGTTATCATCAACGGCAACGTAGCGGGCGCAATTGCAAGAGGCGAAGTTGCGTGGGAGATGACGGAGACGATGAGCCCGGCCGCGGCGCTTTTCGGCGCAGGTATCGGTACTTTGGTCTATCTGTTCTTTACGATGCGCAAGAGCCCGGTATTCCTTGGTTCTTCCTTCGCATTTCTCGGTTCCATGACATCCGCGTTCGTCGGCGCTTCGACGATGGCACTCGGTTATCTCGGATTGATCATCGGTGCCGTTCTTGCGGGTCTTGTGTATGTGATCATTGCTATTATCGTTAAGTTCTGCGGCGCCAAATGGATTGACAAGGTTATGCCTGCAGTCGTTATCGGACCTACCGTTGCCATCATCGGACTTTCCCTCGCAGGCAACGCGGTCGGCGATCTTACTTCGGGTATCGCCAAAACCGAAACCACTCCCGGAACCGACCCGAAGATCGCGCTTCTGTGCGGTCTCGTAACACTTGCAACGGTTATGTTCGCTTCCGTATACGGAAAGAAAGCCGGCAAGCTGATTCCGTTCATCTTCGGTATCTGCGCGGGTTACATCTTCGCGCTGATCGTAAGCCACTGTGGTTACATGCTCGGCATTCCGGAGATGTACATCATTCCGGATACCGCATTCGACGGCTTCCTCGTAAACGGCGAAGTAACCTTCAAGTCCTTCATTTCCGTACCTGATATGACATTCCTTTCCGCGAAGGGCGCTTTCAGCGAATTCTCCGGAACCTACTTCCTGACCGTCCTTGTAGCGTATGCTCCCGTAGCATTTGTCGTATTCGCAGAGCATATCGCGGACCATAAGAACATCTCCTCGATTATCGAGCGTGACCTCCTTGAGAAGCCCGGCCTTCACAGAACGCTTCTCGGCGACGGTGTCGGCTCCATGGTCGGCGCATTCTTCGGCGGCTGCCCGAACACCACTTACGGTGAGTCCATCGGCTGCGTGGCTATCACGAAGAACGCTTCCGTAGTTTCCATCTTCGCGGCTGCAATCGGCGCGATCATCATCTCCTTCGTAAATCCGTTCATCGTCTTCGTTAACTCAATCCCGAAATGCGTAATGGGCGGTGTCTGCATGGCTCTGTACGGATTTATCGCGGTTTCCGGTCTGAAGATGATTCAGAAGGTTGACCTCAATAAGAATAAGAACCTCTTCGTTGTTTCCGTAATCCTGATTGCGGGTGTCGGCGGTCTTGCCGTTGACTTCAACACCGCGAACGGAAAGATTACGATTACCGAAGTTGCATGTGCTCTGATTCTCGGTATTCTGACGAACCTGATGATGAAGGGTTCCAAAGAGGACGACGAAGTCGAGGAAGCTGCAGCTCCGGCTGAGGCTCCTGCCGAAGAGAAGAAGGCAGAAGAGCAGTAATTAAGTTTCTACCCCGATGCGAAGCCCCTGTGTTATGCAGGGGCTTCCTTTTCGGAGATAACGGCCGGTTTCCGGCAGAAAGCGTACTATTATGACAGCAGTCGGACTGATCTGCGCTCTGACATGCCTATGCATGATCGCAGTCATTCTCCTAAAGCCTCAGGTGAAATACCGCGGCATTCTTTTCGATACGTATCCCATCGTGGCGCTTACGGGATGCCTGATCCTTCTTGTGACGGGACTCCTGCCGCTTTCCGAGTACCTCGACGGGCTTACAAGGAATACGTCGGTGAACCCGATTAAGATCCTGCTGCTGTTCTTTTCCATGACATTTCTCTCCGTATACCTGGACGAAGCGGGCATGTTCCGGTACCTTGCCGGCGTGACACTGAAGCGCGCGGGCACGAGCCAGAAAAAGCTCCTTTTATACCTTTACCTGACCGTGTCGCTCCTTACGGTATTTACGTCAAATGACATCGTTGTCCTCACGTTTACCCCGTTCATCTGTTATTTCGCGAAGTCGGCCGATATCGACCCGATTCCGTATCTGGTGACCGAATTTGTCGCGGCCAATACGTTCAGTATGGTTTTCATCATCGGAAACCCGACGAACATCTATCTGGCGACAAGCGCGGGAATCGGTTTCCTGCCGTACGCCAAGGTGATGGTGTTCCCGACTCTGGCAGCCGGAACGGTGGTTTGGATCGTGTTACGGATTCTGTTTCGAAAGGAACTCCGAAAGGAGATTACTACAACTGTAGAATCAAGTAAATTGAAAAATAAGCAGGCTGTTATACTGGGAAGCGTGCACCTTTTATTCTGTACCGTTTTGCTTGTGCTTTCGTCCTATATGGATTTTCCGATGTGGGTGATAGCGCTCAGTACGGCCGGGAGCCTGATTGTGACAACGTTTATTGTTTCGAAGATTGGCGGATGGCGTCCGAAGCTGATCGGACGAAGCATTGTCCGTCTTCCTTGGCCGCTGATTCCGTTCATCCTGCCGATGTTCGCGCTGGTTCTTGCAATGAACCGCTCCGGCATCTCGGCGCACATCGCGGGCATTCTCGGAACCGGTAATTCCGTATTCACCTACGGCGTGACGTCCACGATCACCGCCAACCTGATCAATAACATTCCGATGAGCGTGCTTTTCTCCTCGCTGATTCCCCATAGCGGCGGGAACGGTCCGATTTTCGCATCGATCATCGGCTCGAACCTCGGCGCGTACCTGACGCCCATCGGAGCTTTGGCGGGCATCATGTGGATGTCGATATTAAAGACCACCGGCGTGCATTACACCTTCGGCCGATTCACAAAGTATGGCTTCTGTGTCGTAATTCCGGCGCTTGCGGCGGCGCTGCTGGTGCTACATGCGATTTTGTGAGGCCGGCGGCGATATGGCCGGACTATACTGTGAAGGTTTGGTGTCCGGGTACCTTCGTAATTGACAGACACCCCGTTACGGAGTAAGATGAAAGAAGCGCAAGAGGCGCAAGGCGCCCGGGGGAGAGAATTCCAAAATGGACTGCGCAAGGAGATTTTATGGCTGACCGATTATTGTCAATTATTGTACCGTGTTACAACGAGGAGGCGGTGCTGCCTGCGTTCTACGATGAGATTTGCCGCACGGCCGACGAGCTTGCCGACCGCGTGCAGTGCGAGTTTCTGTTCGTGGACGACGGTTCCGCCGATACGACGCTTTCCCTTTTAAAGGGCTATGCGGAGCAGGACGAGCGCGTGCATTATGTTTCCTTCTCCAGGAATTTCGGGAAGGAGGCGGCCATCTACGCAGGAATCAGTAATTCCGTGGGCGATTTCGTCGTCGTGATGGATGCGGATTTGCAGCATCCGCCGGCGTTTCTTACACAAATGCTTGACGGAATTCTAAGCGGCGAGTACGACAGCGTCGCAATGCGCCGCCTTGACCGGAAGGGTGAGAAGCCTGTCCGCGCATGGTTTTCGCGACAGTTCTATAAACTGAATAAGAAGATTTCCGGTGTCGATATCCCGGAAGGCGCCACCGATTTCCGCATGATGACGCGGCAAATGGCAGACGCAGTGCTTTCCATGCCCGAAGTCAACCGCTTTACAAAGGGCATTTTCGCCTGGGTCGGCTTCCGTACGCTGTGGATTCCGTACCACAACGTGGAGCGCCCCGCGGGAAGCTCGAAATGGTCATTCTGGAGCCTGTTCAAGTATTCTTTGAGCGGAATCCTGGCATTTTCCACTGTGCCTCTTGCGATTGCTTCGATACTCGGCGGTATCATCTGTTTCGGCGCGTTTCTCAGTATGATCTGGGTAGTGATTAAGACCTTGATCTGGGGCGATCCGGTAGACGGTTATCCGACATTGATCACGGTGATTCTGTTCCTCGGCGGCATCCAGCTTCTGATGATCGGCGTTTTGGGACAGTATTTCTCGAAGGCTTATCTCGAAGTCAAGAAGCGGCCGATTTACATAGCAAGGGAGCAGAAGCTCGGGCGCGCCCGTAAGCGTAAGGAGAAATAAGGGAGTTCTGTATGATTCATGTAATCGTCAATGCGAAAGCCAAAGCCGGCCGGAAGCAGACGGCCGCCGAAGTCGTCACGCGCGTGCTTAAGGCGCATGGGAAGGCTTATCAGCTGCACCTTGCCGAGAAGCCCGGTGATACGCGGGAACTGTGCCGCAAGCTTTCCGAGGCGGAAGGCGAAAAGACCGTATGGGTGGTCGGCGGTGACGGCACGGTCAACGAGGCAATCAACGGAATCAAACCGAGTGAGTCTTTGCATTTTGTCTATCTGCCGGCAGGTTCCGGCAATGACCTTGCAAGAGGACTCGGGCTGCCTGCGAACCTTACTAAGGCAGCCGAGAAGGTGCTCTCGTCGACGGACGAGGCGGGATATGATTACGGCGAGATGGAGCTCCATCCCGGCGGGCGGAGCTGCTTTGCGGGAAGCTCCGGAATCGGATATGACGCAAAGGTATGCGTCGAAGTCAACCGCTCTAAGCTGAAGAAGTTTCTGAACCGCTTCGGCCTCGGCAAGCTTGCTTACTTTATGGTTGCCCTGAAGCAGGTCTTCGCGAACCCGCGCTTTCAGGTAACGCTGATCGCGGACGGCAAGGCAGCGCTTTCATACGACGACTGCATCTTCGTCTGTATGATGAACCATAAGTATCAGGGCGGCGGGCTTAAGATGGCGCCGACGGCCGATCCGAAGGACGGAAAGATAACCGTTACATTTGCCTACGGGATGAACCCCTTTAAGGTGCTCGTTTCGCTTCCGCGGATTAAGAACGGCAGCTACCTGAAGATGAAGAAGGTCGTGACCTTCGACTGTAAGGAACTGGAACTGATTACGGACAAGAAGCAGTTCGTCCATAACGACGGTGAAGTCGTCGGCGAGGTGCGGCACCTGAAGGTGCGCTGCGGGGACGGAAAGCTTTTCATGCCGGACACGGTGGAATAGAATAATAAATAACACGGGTTGCCCAATCGGACAGCCCGTGTTTTTTATGTCGAAATATGGTTTTTTCTTTCGAAAAATCGACTACTTCAGCAGATTTCCGAGAAGTCCGGTAACCTTGTCAAGCGTGCTCTCGGGAGCGGACTTCTTCGCAGTGGTGGAAGTTTTCTTTGAAGAGGCCGTCTTCTTGGAGGAAGTGCTAGTCTTCTTCTTGGCGTCGGTCTTCTTAGAATCCGTCTTCTTGCCAGTGGTGGATTCCTTCTTCTTGGAATCCGTCTTCTTCTTGGAGTCGGTCTTCTTCTTGCCGGAAGCAGGCTTCTTGCCGCTCGAGGTGGTAGAGGTCTCTTCGGGCTTTTCGTTGGCGGTGTTCGTGGAAACGAGACCCATCAGTCCGGAGGTGAGCTTGCCGAGGTCGAGCTTTCCGAGCAGTGCCCCGAGGAGTGCAACATTGCCCGCGGCAGAGGACTGGTTATTCTGGCCGCCGACCATATTAAGAAGCATCGGTGCGGCGGAACTCAATACGTTGTTGGTCGTGCTCTGGCTTACGCCGCTTTCCTCGGCAACCTGCTGGGACGACGTGTTGCTGCCGTTTGCGAGAAGAAGCGGAAGAGCAGTGGTAAGAACGCTGGAAACATCCTTCTTGGAAGCGCCTGACTTCTTGCTGACTTCCTTGACGGTATTATCGGTAATCAAACCGCTTAACAATGCTGAAAAATCCATATCATTCTATCTCCTTTTCGATATTGTGCCGCGCGTCCGAAAAGCGGAACCGTGCGGTTCGGAACCGCTCCGGAAAATGCCATGCGCCGGCCGCGGTCAACTCCTGAAATTATTATCATCCGAAAGCGAAAAAAAGTCAATAAATTCTGCGTAAATTCATTGAAAAGTAACAGAATATAGTATATAATTACTTCGTAAACAACGATATGGCGGATTTTCCGTCAGGGTTGTCGAATTATGAGATGAAGGAGTGAATGAAAATGGCTGAGAAGAAAACAGTATCCGTATCCGAGTCGGGAAGAAAGAAAAAAACGGCTGCCGGCGGAGCCACCATGCCTTCCGCTAAGGCGACTGGCAGTGCTACCCCCAAGCGAATCGGTGCAGTTATCCTTTGGATTCTTGCAATTGCACTTGAGGTTGTTGCAATTTTGATGGTTGGAAATAAGATTATCTTTTCTCTTAACTATCATTTATGGTTTATTATCGGTGCTATCGTTCTTGATTTGATCTGCGTAGTTGCCGGTTCATTGCTTTGGAAGTCCGCTAACCTGATTGATCCCGCTTCCGAGAAGAACAAAGTTAAGTTCTGGCTCTGGAACAATATGGGCATGCTGGTTGCTGTTGCCGCATTTGTGCCGCTTATTATCCTTACCCTTACGAACAAAGATGCAGATAAGAAGACCAAGACTGCTGTCGGCATCATCGGAGCAATCGCTCTTGCTATTGCATTGCTGTTTGGTCATGACTGGAATCCGATTTCCTCCGAAGATAAGGCTGCTATGGAAGGAACCTATGCAGACAGCGCTCTTCCCGAGGGCGATGTATACATTACTACTACCGGACAGAAGTTCCATCTGTATGAAGACTGCCAGCATATCAAGGACCGTACGAAGTTCTCCTGCAAGGAAGCAGCTGCAGAAGAGGGCAAGGCCATTGTAGATATTGCCATCGAGCATGGTGCTACCGAAGTATGTAAGACATGCGAAAAGAAATTTGCCGAAGCACAGGGTGCAGGCGGACAATAAGTTTGCTGACACGCAGGGAGCTGGTGAACAATAAGGTTCCCCGGTAAGACAAGAAGAATAATAGAATTAAACAGGAGCCCGGCAGGTTGCCGGGCTCCGTTTTTGTTTATACAGGAATGAATTCGGACGAATTTGCAAATTATAACACCCACATACTATTCATTGTGATATGGTGTGATGTTTTCTCCGGGAATATCACACCGATGGTTTCAACTGAGGTTTTAGTATGAAATATCCATTAGGTTTTTCACACCAATGGTTAATGTTGAGGTTCTGGTGTTATATTTCCGTTAGCTTTTTCACACCGGAGAAGAGAGTAAGCTTTTCAGTGTGAAAATATTTCCATGAAAATCACACCAGATTCGACGAAGAATGAAAAGGTGTTAAAATCCCGGTAATAACATCACACCTGCTGAAAAGACTGGCTTCTTGGTGTGATTTCCACCCGGATTTCATCACACCGAAAGCTTAATGGTCAGAAAAGGTGTGATTCCGCGGAAAGAATACGTAAGCGAATTCCCGCTTAAGCGATATCCTCAAGCTGCGACGTGTACAGGTGGTAGTAGTCGCCGCGCTTTGCCATGAGTTCCTCGTGCGTGCCGGCTTCGGTGATGCCGCCGTCATCGATGTACATAATGAGGTCGCAGTTACGGATTGTCGAAAGACGGTGCGCAATCAGGAAGGAGGTACGGCCCTTAAGCATGGAATTAAGACCTTGCTGAAGCGCGCGCTCCGTCTGCACGTCGATGCTCGAGGTTGCCTCGTCAAGGATAAGAATGGCGGGATCACTCAGTACCGTACGGGCAAATGAGATGAGCTGCTTCTGTCCCTGGCTCAAGAGCGAACCACGCTCCTTTACCTCGGTGTCATAGCCGTTCTGCATGCCCTCGATGAACGAATCGGCGCAGACGAGCTTAGAGGCTTTGATGATTTCTTCGTCGGTGGCGTCCAATTTGCCGTAGAGGATGTTGTCACGGATGGTGCCGGAGAAGATGAAGCTGTCCTGCATCATGATGCCCATCTGGCTGCGGAGCGAATCGAGGGTGACCTTCGAAATGTCCTGTCCGTCAATGAGTACCTGCCCCGAATCCACGTTGTAGAAACGGGATATAAGGTTCACAATGGTACTCTTGCCGGCGCCCGTCGGACCGACGAGGGCAACGCTCATACCGGGCTTTACGTCAAATGAGACTTTATGTAATATTTCCTTTCCGGGCTCGTAAGAGAAGGATACGTTACGGAAGGAAACGGCGCCTTTGATCGGAGGCATCGGCACGGCGTCCGGAGCATTGTCAACGGTAACGGGTTCCCCGAGCGTCTCGAAGATTCGCTCGAGATAAGCCATGTTGTTTAAGAAGTTGTTGAAGATATTGCCCATGTTCATGATCGGCTGCCAGAATCGCGAGGAGTAGCTCGAGATAGCGATGATCGTACCGATCGTCTTGCTTCCCTGTCCGAACAGGATCATGCCGGAGATGAAGATGGCGGCACGGATGCATACCGAAATCGCGTCGATACCGGGCCAGACAAGGTTGTTGCAGCGTACGGCCTGCATCCAGGTGTGGCGGCAGTCATCCGCGAGGCCTGCGAAAATCTTCGCATTTTCATCTTCGCGGGCGAAAATCTGCGTGATGCGGGCCCCCACGATGTTCTCCTGAAGATAAGCGTTCAGGTTGGAGTTCTTGTTCGAAACACGCTGCCATGCCCGGCGCTGACGGTTCTTGATCCAGAACAGAAACGCCGCGAGGATCGGCACGCCGCACATAACGACAAGCGACATCTGCACGTCAACGATCATCATGAAGATGACAATCAGGATCAGGTTGATCATCTCAAGGATGACGTTTATAAGCCCGTTCGAAAGCATATCCGAAACGGAGTTTACATAGTTGACTACACGGATCAGGATCTTGCCGTGCGGCCGGTCGTCATAATACTGGAAGGGCAGCTTCTGCAGGTGCGCGAAGAGGTCCTTACGGATATCGTAGATGATGCTCTGGGACACGCGGATCATCATGCGGGAGCGAATCAGGCTGAAGATTACGCTGATCATGAATACGGTAATCAAAGCGCCGCCGAGAAGGAACAGAAACTCCTTGTTGCCGTTCGGAATCGCGTCATCGATCGCGCGCTGCGTGATCATCGGCGCAAGCAAAGCGACCGCGCCGGCAAGGGCGCTGATGAGAAGCGCGAGGATCATCTTCGGAAGGTACTTCTTTATGTACGCGGAAGCTAAAAGAAGATGCCGGATATTAAAGGGCTCGTCGAGCCGTTCGTCCTGTTTATAAGTGTTTTTCTCTGCCATTTGCCGTCACCTCCTAACCTGCCAAATCCGTCTGCCCGAGCTGCAGCTTCACAAGCTCGGAGTAGTATCCGCCGGCGGCGACAAGTTCCTGATGATTGCCGGACTCCAAAATCCGGCCGTCCTTCAGAACCAGTATCTTGTCGGCGAATTTGGTCGTGGAAATCCGCTGCGCGATGATAATCTTCGTGCACGGGAAATCCAGGTTCCTGAGGCTATGTTGAATCTGCTTCTCCGTTTCCATATCGACGGCCGACGTGGTGTCGTCGAGGATCAGGATGGAAGGCTTTATCGCAAGCGCGCGGGCCAGCGAGATGCGCTGTTTCTGTCCGCCGGACAGGCCGACTCCGCGCTCGCCGACAATCGTATCGTACCCTTCGGGCATTCTGTGGATGAAGTCCGAAGCGGCAGAGTAGCGGGCGTATTTCTCGACCTGCTCCGCGGTCAGATAGGAGGCTCCGTACGCAATGTTTCCTTCAATCGTATCGGAATACAGTAAAACGTCCTGCGTGGCAAGACCGATGTTCTTACGAAGGTCGGTCAGCCTGTACTGCTCAACGGGAACGCCGTCCACGCGGACGGTTCCGGAATTGGCTTCATAGAAGCGCGGGATCATCTGAATCAGGGAGGTCTTTCCGCATCCGGTCTCCCCGATGATTGCGACGGTCTCGCCGGGCTCTGCGGTAAATGTGATGTCCTTCAAGACAGGAAGTTTTCCGTCATCATACTGAAAGCTGACATGCTCGAACTCGACGCGTCCTTCGAAGCGGCCGGGATGCGCAATGGCGCCCGGACGGTCTACGATTTCCGCTTCGGAGTAGTAGATCTCCATAATCTTGTCGGAAGCGGCGCTGAAACGCTGGAACTCGTTCATAATGTTACCCATCATGCGCATCGGGTTTGCGATGGCCCAGATCAGAAGGGAGAACGCGGTATATTCGCCCATCGTGATCTGTCCGTTTATGATGAACAGGCCGCCGACCATCAGAAGGATGACCGGAAGGGCGTTGGCGATCAGTTCGACGAAAGGGAAGAATTTAAGCCAGATCATCTGCGTCCGGATATTGGTGTCGCGGTAATCCCGGTTGGTACGGTCAAAGTGTTCTTTCTCGTATTCTTCGCGGGCGAATGCCTTTACGACGCGGTTTCCGGAGATGTTCTCCTGCGCGTCGGTGTTCATTCCGGCGAGCTTCTCACGAAGCGCCTTATGCATCGGGGCGACTTTCTTCCGGAAGCGGAACACAATCAAAAAGATGAGCGGCGAAATCGAAAGCACGCAAAGCGCAAGCTTTACGTCAATCAAAAAGAAATAGACTGCGGCCGATGTGAACAGCGTCAGGGACTCGACGATACAGCGGATTACCCATGCAATGTTATGACGAACGGCATCCAGATCACCGGTCACGCGTGTCATCAGGTCACCGGTACGGTAGGTGCTGTAAAACTTCATGTCCTGCCGCTGAATCTTATCGTAAAGATAATTACGGATGCGGAACAGCGTTGCCTGCGAAACGCGCTCGTAAGCCATACAGTCCAGATAAACAACGATAACCCGGAACAGTGTCAGGCCGACCATCAGTCCGATGAGACGGTAGAACGTAGAGGCGTTGTCCGAAAGGCTCAGTCCGTCCCGTTCCACCTGCTGGAACAGGTCTACAATCTTTCCGGAGTAATGCGGTACAACAAGCTGAAGCATGTTGTAAAGCGCGGTTCCGAGAAGGGCGACGATGAAGAGCGCATGCTTCCCCTGCATGTTCTCCCAAAGCCAGCCAAGCCTTGATTTCGGGTAGGCTTTTTCTTCTTTTATGTCTTTCATAGTATTCCCTCCGAGACATAAGACATATTCTTTTCCTTCACAAGGAAAGCGTATCAGAAAAGCAAAGCCGTAACAATGTCTATTTCTCTCATAAAAAATGGACTAAACTGTAAATTCAGAAAAGTGACTATCTTTCATCACAAATTAGACATAATTGCTGATTAAAGTAGGGGCAGATATCGGGGAAGAGGTATCTCATTTTCCGTAGCGTGAAATGTAACCCTTATGGGAGGCGGTTTGAATGAGTGAAGAATATAAGGACTTAACGAAAAGCGAGGAGCAGGCCGCGAAACCGGTACAGCCGATGCCGCAGCCGGTGCAGCAGGTCTTTTATGACCCGTACATCTACCGGCTTCAGCACGAACAGCCGGTAGTGGTTCGGACGGAACCGAAGAAGCCTTCCGCAGCGAAGAAATTCTTCCTTCTGGTGGGCGGAGCAATTCTGTTCGGGGCGCTCGCAGGCGGAGCATTCATCGGTGTGAAGGCACTCGATGAGAAGTTCGGAAAAAAAGAGGAAGCCCCCGCAGAGGAGTCCGTTGAGGGTACCAATGAATTAGACGTAAAGAAGCCGAAGACCGGCATTGTTCTTCAGACATCGAAGGATGTCGGGGAGACCTCCGTCAGCGCGGTAGACGTATCTGCGGTTGCGGAGTCGGCAATGCCTTCGGTTGTGGCAATCAATAATTACAGTAAGCAGACCTACTCGTACTTCTTCTATGACTACGAGAGCGATGAAGTGGTACTTGCCGGTTCGGGTTCCGGAATCATTATCGGACAGAACGACAAAGAAGTTCTGATCGTAACAAACTTCCATGTGGTGGACGGCGCCGAGAGGCTTTCCGTGCAGTTCGTGGACGGCACGACGGCCGACGCAGCCGTGAAGGGATCGGCTTCCTCCTCCGACCTTGCTGTGCTTGCAGTCAAGTTCGAGGACCTTTCCGACAGCACGGTGGAAGCCATTCGTGTTGCACGGCTCGGCAGCTCCGACGACGTTAAGGTCGGCGAGATTGCCATTGCAGTAGGAAATGCACTTGGTTACGGGCAGTCGGTAACGGTCGGTTACATCAGCGCCAAGGAGCGCAAGATTACGATCGACAAGATGACCTACACCCTGATCCAGACCGATGCCGCGATTAACCCCGGTAACAGCGGCGGCGCTCTTCTGAATAAGAACGGCGAGGTCATCGGAATCAATTCCGCCAAATACGAAGACTACAAGGTGGAAGGCATGGGATTTGCCATTCCGATCAGCAATATCCTGAGTCTGATCAACGAACTCAGCAACCGGGAAGAAATTAAGGAAGAAGAGCGTGCGTACCTCGGAATCGAACGCGGTACCGACATTACCGACGACATGTACGCAGAGCGCTTTAACATACCGAAGGGACTTTATGTAAATGCCGTAGCCAAGGGCTCGGCGGCCGAGAAGGCCGGCATCCGCCAGGGCGATATCATTGTCCGCATGGACAGCGCGATCATCTACGGCATGAGCGATCTGCAGGAATTCCTGAGTTATACGAAGGCAGGCACGGAAGTAGAAATTGTTTTGTACCGTTCGAACCAGGGCGTCTATGAGGAGATGACCATAAATGTGACTCTCGACAAGCGCCCGCGTAAGAAGTCATAAGAGCAGTCTGTGTGGGAATAATGGGGGTATCAGAATGAAACATTTCGCTTTGGCAGCAGTATTGACGGTTTGTCTTCTTGCAGCCTCGGGCTGCGGGAAGAAAGAAAACGGGACGGTTACGGAGACGCCGACACCGACGGAGGAGTTGACATATATAGAAAACCGGGATTCCGAAACACCTACACCGTCGGTTCCGGTTCGTGATCTCGGTGGGATTACCGTAACGGTCGCGGATTGGTGGTCGGATGAGAATTGGAATTTAGCCACCAACACTTATGAGGAAGCATTCAACGATATGCTTCGTAATTCCGAAAAAGAAGCCAACTTCTCCTTTGAACGGAAGAACGCCGGCTTCGGAAACGGAGAGGAATATGCCGCGAAAATCGGTGAAGCGATTCAGGCGGATAATCCGCCCGGAGATGTGATTGCGGTTCCGCTGTCAAACATCGGAACATTGCTTCGGGACGGATGTCTGTTGGATGTCACCGGGGCAGAATCGGTATCCTTTGATGATGAATACAAATGGAAGCATCATAACGGGATTACGGATTTTCTGAGTATTAACGGAAAGCAGTACGGGTTTGACTGGGAAGAGAATGAAGCAGGACTCGGGGTGTTCTTTAACAAGGAGCTCCTTACGAAGGCCGGAATCGACCCGAAGCTGCTGTACGATCTCCAAAGAATGCATTGCGTAACGAGTTATTTGGAACCCGACGCGGACGCAAGCAAGTGGACATGGGAAGCCTTCCTTGATATCTGCGAACAGCTGAAGAACGCAGGTCTCGGAGAAGATACAGCAATCGTTGCGGGACAGGACGCTTTGGTTGTATACGGAGCACTTCTATCAAACGGAACGAATGTCATCGAAAAGGACGAACAGGGACTCCTTCGGGTGAACGGGGCGGACACTCCGGCAATCCGGGAAGCGCTCAGTTTTGCGCAGGAATTAAAGAATCAGGGATATCTGGTTTCGATGAATGAAGAAGAGTGCAGGATGGCATTTGCCGAAGGTAAGGCGGCGATCCTGATTGCGGAAGAATGGATGTCCACGAAGATGGGGACGGATGGAAACGAAAACTTCGGTTTTGTTTGCTTCCCCTTCGGACCGACGCAGGGGAAACTGACATCGATCGTTCTTGATGATGTAGCTTATTTCGTTCCGAACTGTACGGACTGTAAAGATAATGTTGAGTCTATTCTGTACGCGTTCAATTGCTATACGGAGCATCCGGAATGTCTGGACGCTTATTATAAACATTCGCTCTGGAAGGCCAAATATGACTGGCGCTATGCGGACGAGACCGCTGTGACCGACACCCTGTATGCCATGCTCGATTATGACACGGTCCCGATTGCGATGAATGCAACGGTTCTTCTTGCCGACTTCGACCACTCTTGGACCGCTGAGATTATGAGCGGCCGTGACATCGACGAGGTTCTTGCCGCCCACAGTGACGACTGGACCGCACAGGTCGAAGCATTCAATAAATTGTTTACATGACTTTCACTTTCAATACACTTCTCTTTATCCAAGAAGCCGCTCCATCCGGAGCGGCTTCTTTACTTGACAATTGCAGACAAAAAAAGTGGTGCAGCCCCCGCATTTATTCACTGCCGGTCTACACCTTGTACTATTATATTACACCAACTATTTCGTGAAGTCAAGCAGTTTTTCCTCTTTCGTAATGATAATCAGTCTTCTCAAGCGTTTTGAAATGTGAAAATAGAATTGAATCTCTTTAATTGTTACAATGTCCTTGTTCTTGCAGCGACGTAAATCCATTATCAGATTTGATGATTGTCTGGCACCGTCTTGCATCAAGTTTACAATCGTTCTCTTTCCGTCTCCAACTGGCGACTTCATCTCCCAAGGTATTCCGCCCATATAGATGTCCGGAGTTCGCAATCCTTTAATCCTTGAGGGTGGAATCAGTTCTATGTCGTAACCAAGTGAGGCGAGAAACTTCACGGTAGCGTATTCATGATCATCTAAGTGTACTTTGTTTGATTTAATAATTCCCTGTCCCATCGGCCGCCTTGCCATTCACACTCGGCGTGGAATGGCCGAGAGGAGATTATTCTTTCGTATTCTGTAACATGCTTAGGTAAGCTAAAAGTCTGCTTTTCTTCGAATCGGATAGTTCCCGATATGCTTCAATGATTGTGTTCTCATTTGCCCCTGATGCGGCAAAGGCATTCTCAGAATCGGGCGAGCCTGAGCCAAGCAACAACTCGGCCGGAGTGATCCCCAGCGATTCACATATGATCATAATTTTATCAGCTCCCGGATTGGTGTTTTTCTTCTGCCAATCATATATTGTCTGGCGGGAAATGCCGGTCAGTCTTGCCAGGTCGGGAACCGAGATTCCTTTTTCACTCATAACTTGGAAAAGCCGCTCGCTGATAGTCATTAAATGCTCACCTCGCAATCAATTTGTATGCATATACATACAATATCATATGTGACATGTTTTTGCAATGGTTTTCGAATGATGAAAACAAAAATCCGATTCCACAGCCTCTAAACGTAGCTATCTGGAATCGGATTATTTCTTTTCTTCGGGTGTTTGGATTAGAATGTCCGGCCGGAATTCAATCACATCTGAAATGTTACATTCGAGTAACTTGCAAAGGTCATTTAGCGTAACCGTTGTAATCGGTCTATCATGCTTCAGCCGATCAATTAAGCCTCGACTCACATTGCAGTACGTAATGAGATGATAGGTTGAAATCTTTTTCTCACGTAGCGTTTTGAAAAAAGGTTCGTAGGTTATCAAAGCAACTCCCTCATAGTCTCAAATATAAAAAAATGAATATCGGTGACAAGTGGTTTGACAATTCAAATTACTGTCCTTATAAGCAGAGGATATGGTATGCTCGGCAAATTGACAATGCTCTATATGTTGGGTATACTCGATTTATGAAGCACAGTGTGGAATTTATTTACTTCTTTCGAAATGTTATACGTATTGAGTCGTGAGTAAATTCTAAACCCGGACGATAGAAGGAGACAGGATAGATGAGTGAATTAGTAAAAGACAAGATAGCTAGTGTAATAAAATATGAGGGCGATAACAGCACTTTTATCTGGAAGCATCCGGAGGAAGATTTCAATTCATTAACACAATTAATTGTGCATGAGAGTCAGGAGGCAGTTTTCCTGTTGAACGGGCAGGCTCTTGACTTGTTCGGACCCGGCCGTTATACACTCGAAACGCAGAATATCCCAAAGATTGGCGGTATCCTTCGAAGGGCAACTGGAGACACGAATCCGTTTCATGCAGAGGTATATTTTATAAACAAAACCGTACAAATGGGTTTAAAGTGGGGAACGGATTCACGGGTACGCTATTTGGACCCGGATTTCGGAATCCCGATTGAACTCGGGGCTAGCGGCGCCATGAATCTTCAAGTAATTGATAGCCGAAAGCTCCTCGTTAAACTTGTAGGAACAATGAACGGAATAGCATGGGAAGACAGATCCGGTGGATTTACAAAATCGTTGCAGAATTGTTTTCGTCCGTTAATATCTACAGCGGTCAAGTCAAATCTTTCAAGAGCCATTGTAGAAGAACAGTTCGATATTCTGGAAGTGGATTCGCATTTGGAGAGCTTATCCGGCAAACTACTTGAGAAAATAAAACCTGGTTTTGAGGAATACGGGTTGACCATGCCACAGTTTTATCTGACAACAATTGTCCTTCCCGAAGAAGACCCGAACTTCCGCCGCTTGAAGGAACTCCATACGATTTCGATGCAATCGCGAGTCATCCGTGCCGAGGCGACCATCAAGACAGCGCAAGCGCAAGCTGAAGCGGAGGTTACGGCGGCCAGACGAGAAGCAGAATTAGAACGTCAGAAGACGCAGACAGAAGTCGCAAAGAAAGAAGCTGAGCGGCAGGTTATCGCAGCGCAAGGTGAAGCGGAAGCGGCGAAAGCCACTGGATTTGCCGAGGCTGAAATAATGCGGGCCAAAGGATACAGTCAAAAGGATGTACTGGAGGCAGAGGTCCAAAAGGCCTACGCGGAAGGCATTGGAAATATGGGCTCAAATGGTGGCGGCACAGCGGGTGGCGGTATAGCTTCTGATATGGTCAGCATGATGGCGGGAATGAAGATGGCAGACGCTATGATGGGACGCATGGATGACGTTCTCGGAACCGGAGGGTCACAAAGAGAAAACTCCAGAGCCGCTGTCAATCCTCCGAAGCCTTCACAGGACGGACTTAATCACGATGCTACAATAAAATGTGCCGGCTGCGGTGCGGATCTTCCGGAAAATGCAAAGTTCTGTTTGTCGTGCGGAGAAAAAGTCATTAAGAAAATGCCTGTGGATACCATAGTTTGCCCGGGGTGCGGCAAGACCGTTCCAAAAGGAAAGTTCTGTTTGGAATGCGGATGTCCGCTTGAGAACAAATGCCCGAGCTGCGGCGCGGAATTACCTGCAGGCAGCAAATTCTGCCTAGAATGCGGGACTAAGGTGAACGGAGGAACAAATCATGAGTAAGGGATTCATTAAGTATTTAATCGGTTGGGTGTTGCTCTTTGTTTCGATGACCGTAATTGCACTTCTACTTCCGGTCGATCGTGAGGAAGGCTTTTGGATAGGCTATATTCTGATAGTCCTGGCGCTTTTAGGACAGCTGTTCTGCGCTTGCTATGTTTTCGGAACGAAAAATGCGACAAAGATTTTCTATCGTATTCCGTTAATGAAAGTGGCATACATCGGCTTAATCGTGATAATTCTTATCGGGATTGTGTGCATGGCATTGGGAGACTACGTCCCGGTATGGATAGGTGGGATTTTAGGTATCCTTGTTTTGTCTTTCGAAGTGCTTGCAATACTCAAGGGATCCGTTGCGGTTGACATCGTGGAAGCTGTTGATGAAAGGAATCGAACCAAGACCGCATTTGTAAAATCGTTTACAGTAGATTCTGAAAGCCTTATGTCGCAAGCAAAAACGATGGAAATTAGAGAAGAATGCCGCAAGGTATATGAGGCAGGGCGGTACTCCGATCCGATGAGTGTTCCTGAACTAGAGAGCATAGAGCAGGATATCACATGGAGATTCGGAGCATTAAAAACTGCGGTTGCAAGCGGGGATATAAATGCGGTAAAAGTTGCAGCGGAAGAAGTCTTACATCTTATTGAAGACAGAAATCGAAGGTGCAAAGCGCTGAAATAGAAAAAGATGATGTAAAGAATTGGTTGTTCTATACTCTGCTTCTGATAAAGGGAAAAAATGACAGTACACTCAAATAAGAAGGAGGACTTTCATGGCAATATACAACTGTAAGATGTGCGGCGGAACAATTGAATTTGAGCAGGGGGACACAGTTGGAGTTTGCGACTGTTGCGGAACAAAGCAAACCTTGCCACGATTGGATGGAAAGCAACGTGAAAGCTTATATGAACGTGCTAACCATTTTCGAAGAAATAATGATTTCGATAAGGCAGCTGGGATTTATGAGCAGATACTGAATGAGGACACTACTGACGCGGAGGCATATTGGTCTCTTGTTTTGTGTCAATACGGAATTGATTATGTTGAAGATCCCGCGACCGAAAAACGTGTGCCGACGGTGAACCGAGCTCAGTTCACGTCTGTTTTTGATGATGATAACTATAAATCCGCTTTGAAGTATGCAGATACTCTTCAAAGAAGTATCTATGAAGAGGAAGCACATGCTATTAATGAAATTCAGAAAGGAATTCTTGCAATTTCTCAGAAAGAGGAGCCATTTGATGTTTTCATTTGTTACAAAGAAACAGATGAGAATGGTCGGAGAACGCAGGACTCTGTTCTGGCAAGTGATTTATATCATCAATTGACGCAAGAAGGGTTTAAAGTCTTCTTCTCACGAATTACTCTGGAGGATAAGCTTGGAACAGCGTATGAACCTTACATTTTTGCCGCGCTTAATTCGGCGAAGGTTATGGTCGTACTTGGAACCAGACAAGAGTATTTCAATGCAGTGTGGGTGAAAAATGAATGGAGCCGTTTCTTAGGTCTTGTTAAAAAGAGCGGTGGAAAGAAAGTGCTGATTCCGGCCTATAAAGATATGGATCCGTATAATCTTCCTGAAGAGTTTTCTCATTTACAAGCTCAGGATATGAATAAACTCGGATTTATGCAGGACTTGATTCGCGGAATCAAAAAAATAGTTAAGTCTGATGAACCCAAGAAAACGGAGAAGAATACCTCGGTTGGCTCCGATAATACAACTGTGTCTCCGCTTCTGAAACGTGCGTTCATCTTTCTTGAGGACGGAAAATGGAAAGATGCAGATGTATACTGCGAGAAAGTACTGGACCAGGACCCTGAAAATGCACAGGCATATCTCGGAAAGCTAATGGCGGAAATGCAAGTCCGTCGTCAAGAGGACTTGTCTGAATGTAAAACTTCATTTGAATCCAGTTCAAATTATCAAAAGGTTGCCCGTTACGGAAACGAGAATCTTGTGTCCACCCTGAAAGAGTATATCACTCTGATAAACGGAAGAAATGCGAGCAGTCAGCTTTTGAGTCCTGTTGACGTTGCCGGTTCCGTAAGTGCAAACATTTCCGACCGCAATATTGAAGATAACAAAAACACAAAGGAAAAGTCTAACGGGAAAGGAAAGAAGGTTGCGGTTATTATAGCAGCTGCAGTATTGGTTTGCGCCGTTGCGGCGGTCGCACTGATAGTAGTTTTATTGCCCAAAATGAAGTATAACAAAGCAATAAATTTGCTGAAATCAAAGGATTATGAATCAGCATATGCCATTTTGCGTGAACTCGGGAAAGAGGATGAGATCACGAATAATAAAGAGGAGAGAGCCAGCTCATGCCTTATTTCCGGAGATTATGAAACAGCATATGCGCTTCTGAAGGAAATCGGAAAGACAGATGCTATTACCGAGAGCAAGTATAACAGGGCATGGGAATACCTTTATTCGGGGGATTATGATACGGCGTATTCCTTACTCAGTCAGATAGGGAAAGACGATCTGATTATTTCGAGCAAAAAGGAAAGAGCAGATTCCCTGATTGCCTCCGGTCTGTATGATTCCGCCTATAGTCTGTTAGAAGAAGTCGGGGACTATAGAACAATTAATCAAAATAAATATACCAGAGCCCTGGTTATGATTGAAGAAGGAAATTTTGATAAGGCATATTCCCTTTTGGAGGAATCCGGAAACAGCGAAACAGTGGCAGAAAACAAGTATGAGCGTGCGATAGCCCTAAAAGATGCGGGCGATAAAGAAGGAGCACGTGAACTCCTAAAAGGAATAAACTATAAAGACAGCGTCAGTATCCTGAATACAATGAAACTGGATGAACAAAAGGAGGCCATGCGAACTGCGACAATTGGTTCATACGTTTTCTTCGGATCATATGAGCAGGATAATGATTCAACTAATGGGAAAGAAGATATAGAGTGGATGGTAGTTGAAAGAAAAGGAAACAAAGTCCTTTTACTTAGCAGATACGCACTTGATTGTCAGCCTTTTAATCAGACAGATGTGGGTATAACATGGGAGACATGTACGCTTCGTAAATGGTTGAATGAGACCTTTTTCGATAATGCCTTTAATGATGAAGAGAAGGCAGTAGTTATTCATTCTGATGTTGAAGCACAAATGAATTATGTTTTTGGAACTTCCGCCGGTAATGACACTATAGACCAAGTATTTCTTTTATGCCGAGAGAATCTAATCTACACAAGTTACTTTAACAGATTTATGAATGGTATGGATCCGTATGAGCCGGTATCGCATGATTACTTACTGTGTCAAGGGACAAAATACTGCTTTTCCAAGGGCGCCAAGAAAAATGAAAGCGGAATGTGTATATGGTGGTTGCGTACACCGGGCGATGTTCAGAACAGTGCTATAGCAGTTAATGAAAATGGTTATATTCACGAGGATGGCTTCTTCGCTTACATTACCGATGTCGCTGTTCGTCCTGCAATTTGGGTGAACTATGGACCGTAATGATTCCTCTCTGAAGTTTATTTAAGGAGTTCTTTCATGGGAACTTTTAAATGTAAAATGTGCGGTGGAACAATTGAGTTCAGTCAAGGTGATACTGTTGGAGTATGTGATTCCTGTGGGAGTAAGCAGACTTTGCCTAGACTGGATGATGATCGGCGCGCAAATCTTTATGATCGCGCAAATCACTTTCGAAGAAATAATGATTTCGATAAAGCCGCCGGAATATATGAGCAGATACTGAACGAGGACCCCACTGACGCTGAAGCGTATTGGTCCCTGGTTTTATGCAAATATGGAATAGAATATGTTGAAGACCCTGCAACAAAGAAGCGTGTTCCGACAGTAAACCGCGCACAGTTTACAGCTGTTTTTGATGATGAAAACTACAGGTCTGCGTTGAAGTATGCAGATGGCTTTCAAAAGGCCCTTTACGAAGAGGAAGCAAATACTATTAACGAAATACAAAAGGGTATTCTTGCTATTTCCAAGAAAGAGACTCCTTTCGATGTATTCATATGCTATAAGGAAACCGATGCCGACGGACGACGAACACCGGATTCTGTTCTTGCAAATGATTTATATCATCAATTGACTCAGGAAGGTTTTAAAGTATTCTTCTCTCGTATCACTTTGGAGGATAAACTGGGAACGGCTTATGAACCCTATATTTTTGCGGCGATAAATTCGGCAAAAGTTATGGTTGTTCTCGGAACGAAGCAAGAGCACTTTAATTCTGTGTGGGTGAAAAATGAATGGAGTCGCTTCTTGGGTCTTGTCAAGAAAAGCGGAGGAAGCAAGACGCTTGTTCCGGCCTACAGAGACATGAATCCATATGATTTGCCGGAGGAATTCTCTCATCTGCAAGCTCAAGATATGAGCAAGCTCGGTTTTATGCAGGATTTGATTCGGGGGATTAAGAAGATAATCGGCACAGCAGAACCTTTAGCAAAAAACTCTTCTGCCGAGCCAATGGTTGTGTCATCTGTTAACGATAACAGAATAGGGCCTTTTTTGAAGGAAGCCTTCAAATGCCTTAAAGAAGAACACTGGAAAGAGGCGGACAAATACTGTGAACGGATAATCGATATTGACCCGGAGAATGCGTGGGCTTATTTGGGAAAATTATTGGCAGAGTACCATGTTCAAAAGCCAAGTGATTTAGCAAATTGTAACGCAAGATTCTATGAAAACTCCAATTATATAAAAGCCTTGCGCTTTAGCGATGAATCGTTGTTTTCTCAATTGAATAATTATCGAATTATGAGAAAATATGATGAAGCTGTGGGATTTGAGTCTATCGCAAAAAATGAAGATGGTTTCAAATCCGTAGCGGAAATGTTTATAGGGCTATCAGGATTTCGGGATGCGGATAAACATGCGGAATCTTGCTTAAAACAAGCAGACGAATGCAGGAAAACTGAAATCTATGCTCGTGCGAGAGAGCAGATGGAAAAACGCACCGTTGATGGTTATGAGTCTGCTATTCAAATCTTTGAGTCGATAAAGGGCTGGGCTGATTCCGCTGAGCAGATACTGGACTGCCAGGATGCAATTCGCAAAGAAAAGGCAGAAGAAGCGAAGAGGAAAAAGAAGAGAAGAATCATTAAGAAAACGCTGAAAGCAATCCCTATAGTAGGTGTTTTTATGATAATATGCGTTGTTTTGGGTGTAATAGTTATTCCGATGATTTCACCTGAAGCAAAATGCTTTGTAGATTATCAAAAAGCTGTTCTTTATCTTAAGAATGAAAAGTATGAAAAAGCGACAAGCATATTAAATGAGTTGGCGAAAGAAGGCTATAAAGATAGTATTTACTTGTTTCAAATGGCTTCAATAGAAGAGGCCACTGTTGGTGACTATGTTTGGCTTGGAACATATGAACAGGATAATGATGAGTATAATGGAAAGGAAATGATTGAATGGATTGTCGCAGATTATGATACGACGGGGCAAAAGAAACTGCTTGTTAGCAGATATGTTATAGATATTGTTCAATTCAACTTAACAATGAAAGGCAATAGATGGTCAAACAGTTATATTAAAGAGTGGTTAAACGGTGAATTTGCGAATGGTGCTTTCGATAAAAAGATGTTGGAACTAATCGTTGAAGAAAACGGAAAAGTCTTTTTGCTGGAAGGAAGAGAAGCGTCATACTATTTGTATGACAAAGACAGTTATGCCGGAATCCCAACAGAGTATTCGTTGTCAAAGATTATAGAAACAAGTGGAGAGTATTTGAAAGGTGGCATTGGGGCGAAAGATTCTGTTTGCGCATATTGGACGAGAACTCCTTGTGATGGGAAAGACTTATATGTTATGGCTGTAAACGCAAATGTAGAAAGACCTACTTATGGATACATAGTCACTGATAGAAATATAGGCGTTCGGCCTGCAATTTGGGTGAGTACAAAGTTGATTGACGAAAAGTTGAAATAGCAAAACAGTAAATGATTCATCCATTTTACCGCCCGGGGCTCCGATTTGGAGTCCCGGGCGGTACGTTGTTTCGGGGGAAATAGAAAGATAATCAACCGATAGACATCCCCCTCCCCATATGCTATAATATCCCCTTGATGACAGTCTCATCAATTCGTGGGAGGTAAGGGAATATGCAAAGAAGACGTTTGATTAGTATCCTTCTGATCCTTATCCTGGTTCTTTCGGGCTGCGGTAAGGAAGAGAAGGCAGTGAAGAAGGGAAAGACAAGAGAGCCGGCGGAGAGCAGCGGTCAGAAGGTGGAACCGACTAAGAAAGTGACGTCGACGCCGGAACCGACACCGGAGCCGGTTGAGCTTACCATGTGGTGCAATTCCACGGAGTATGACTCTACGAGATGGGCTTATGAAAGCGCCATTGAGGAGATGCGGGAGAAGTATCCGGATATCAAATTCCGTTGGGAAGCTTTTCAGAATGAAGATTACAGGGTGAAACTGAAGTATGCGGCAGCAGGGGATTCTTTGCCGGATATCTTTTTCTCGTGGCCCTGCTATTACATTGAAAACCTCATCAAAGACGGCAAAGTTTACTGCTTGGATGATCATTATGAAGCATACGCGGATCTGATTCCGATTACGATGTGCCGGAACAGCATGTACAACGGCCATAAGTACGGCATTCCGCTCAGCATGAATGTTGTTGCGCTGTATGCCGATATGACGGTTCTTAATGAGGCCGGCTTCACGGAGGTTCCGAAGACGCTCGAAGATTTCTATAAGTGCTGCGACAGTATAAAGGCGCTCGGAAAGACTCCGTTCGGAGTTGCCAACGGCCCTTATGACACATGGTGTGTTACGGAGGTTCTGGAGCCCATCATTCAGCGGTGTGTCGGCGGCAAGGCGTACGATGATATAATTCGCGGACGGGCCACATGGGACAACGAGGATGTTGCTGCTGCCGTGGACATCTTTCAGACCATGCAGGACCGCGGCTACTTCGAAGCCCATGAGGATATCGGAAATGACGAAGTCAAGTATGAGTTTATGAATCATTCCTACGGGTTCTATATGAACGGAACCTGGAACTGCGCGGATTTTGCGAATGCTTACCAGACGGCGGACTGGGTTCAGATCGGATCATTCCCGGTGGTGAATCCCGAGAAGTCTCAGGGCATCGAAATGATCGGCGGACCGAGTGACACGCTTTGCGTCTCCGCAAGTTCCGAACATCCTGATGTGGCAGCGGAGTACGCATACGAACTGGCAAGAATCCTGAACCGCTACCTGTATCTGAGCGGATGCGGTTTACCGTCATGGAAGATTGATTATAATGTGAACGAAGAAATAAATCCCCTCACACAGGAAGCCGCACGGATGGTTGCCGAGGCCGGGTACCTTAATATGTTCATGGATACGGCGGTAATATCGGAAGATGTCGAGGTGTATTATAAATCGGTCGGTGATATACAGTATGACAAAATCGACGGCGCGACGTTCATCGAACAGATGAAAAACGGGGTCGTCGATGACCCGGGAAAGCGGGGCGCCCGCAATCTTCAGGGGAGAGAAATCGTTTTGTACGATTACTATACGAATCCGGACACCTGGGATATCCCGAACGATCTCTATCAGGAGAACTTCTTCGATATGCTGCATGAGGCCGAATCGAAGTATAATTTCAAGTTTACACGCACGTCCGACAGCATGTACGGAGCGGAATACACGGAATATGTGGCGCTCTCCATCATGGAGAATAACCCGGCCGGGGATCTGATTCTCCTTGACAACCGCTGGGTCGGAGCGCTTCTGTCAAGCGGTTATCTTCTGGATGTTTCCGACGTTTCGACGGTTGACTGGACCGATGACAAATGGAACAAAGCCGCTCTTGATGTCATGCGTATTAACGGCGGACTGTACGGTTTTGCTGCCGGGACCGAAGCAAGAACCGGTGTGTTCTTTAATAAGGCATTGTTTCAGACACTCGGCGTGGATACAGACCTTCCTTATGACCTTCAGAAGGAGGGCAAATGGAACTGGGATGAGTTCCTTACGCTGTGCGCGAGACTGACCGTTGACCGGGATAATGACGGTGTTATCGATGTGTACGGCGTTGTGGGACAGGATTGGGTTGTGGCATACGCCGCAATGCAGTCGAACGGAACCTTTGTCATTACGAAAGACGAAAAGGGGCTCCTTAAGCTGAACGCGGACGACCCGGAGGTGGTCAGGGCGCTTCAGTTTGTACATACGCTCCACGAAAAAGGATATTTCATGCCGACGGACAAAAACTCAAAGTACTGGACGTGGGACTGGTTCCGCGCCGCATTTGACAACGGGGAAGCCGCCATGCGTATCGATGAGGAATTCATCTCAAATTCGCTCTTCGATTCGGACATGGATTTCGGCTTCGTATGTTTTCCTTACGGGCCGGCAGCCGGGAAAACCGTCTCTATCGTCCGGGAGGACATCATCGTGGTTCCGAACTGTGAGAAAACCCGAAACTATGCGGATGACATCCTCTTCGCATACGATATCTATACGGACGTTCCGCCCGCTTACCTGACGGATGACGAGCGCTGGATGGAGCCTTACGAGGAAAAGAATCTTTTCTATCTGATCGATGACCGGGCGCTTGATGAAACCATCCGGAAGATGGTCGTTGACTGCCCCGGTTACATGTACCCCGCGTGTCTGATTCCGGGATTTGACGACAGGAGTTATGTGTGGGCCGGAGAGCTCGAGGACGGCAAGACCGCGCAGGAGATTCTCGATGCCTACAGCGGCGAATGGGAAGGACAGACGGAGGCGTTCAACAGCAAGTTCCGATGAGGCGTTTTGTCTCATCTTGCGGGATAGAAAATCGTTGCGGAAAATGTGATTTTTTCCTTGCATTTTCCGCATTGATATGCTAATATGTAACTCCGTGGTATAAAAACCCATATTCCTTGCTCCCGGTGAGACGGGGGCCAGAGACCAAAAGGAGGTGCAAGACAACTATGAACAAGTACGAGTTAGCGTTAGTTGTGAATGCAAAGATCGAGGATGAGGCCAGAGAGGCAGCTCTTCAGTCTGCAAAGGATCTGATCACGCGTTTCGGCGGTGTTATCACCAATGTTGACGATCAGGGCAAGAAGAAGCTTGCTTACGAGATCCAGAAGATGTCCGAAGGCTTTTACTACTTCATCCAATTCGATGCGGAAGCTACCGTGCCCAATGAGATCGAGCAGAGAGTTCGTATCATGGACAACGTGCTTCGCTATCTGTGTGTTCGCGTAGACGAGCAGTAAAGGGGGAAGCCTTTATGAACAAAGTGATTTTAATGGGTCGTCTTACGAAAGACCCCGAAGTAAGATACTCTCAGGGGGCAAATGCTACGGCTGTATGCCGTTACTCTATCGCCGTTGACCGCCGTTTTAAGCGGGAAGGCGAGCCCGATGCGGATTTCTTTAACTGTACCGTATTCGGTAAGGGCGCTGAGTTTGCCGAGAAGTATCTCAAGCAGGGTACCAAGATTGTTATTACCGGTCGTATTGAGAACGACAATTACACCAACAAGGACGGTCAGAAGGTATACGGTACCCGTATTCTTGTAGAAGAGCAGGAGTTTGCGGAGAGCAAGAATGCCGCAGGCGGTAACGGCGGAAGCTTCGGCGGTAACACCGCGAGTGCTCCGGCACCGGCTGCTTCGACTGCAGGAGAAGGCTTCATGAACATTCCTGACGGAGTGGACGAGGAGCTCCCGTTTAACTAAGAATTCATAGGCTGAATTCCGTCAGCCTGACACAATCAGATAGGAGGTACACCGAAATGGCTTTCCAGAAGTCCGATAAGGGTGACAGAGGCGACGCTCCGATGAGAAAGAGAGTTGTTCGCAGAAGAAAGAAAGTATGCGTTTTCTGCACGGAGAAAGAAGGAAGCGGCATCGATTATAAGGATGTTAACAAGCTTAAGAGATACGTATCCGAGAGAGGTAAGATTCTTCCCAGAAGAATTACCGGTACCTGTGCAAAGCATCAGAGAGCTCTCACTGTAGCAGTTAAGAGAGCCCGTCATATCGCTCTTATGCCTTATACCGTAGAGTAATCGGAAACCAAAGTGCCGAAGGGTTTGTCCCTTCGGTACTTTTTTCGACTTTTTTTGAAAAAGGAATTGACATTTTACGAAACTCGTGATAACATAAGCAAGCGTGTTAGGGACATTCCCTTCACGGTATAAGATGCGGACTTGCTGGAATTGGCAGACAGGCATGACTAAGGATCATGTGCACATAGTGCGTTCGGGTTCAAGTCCCGTAGTCCGCACGAAAACCTCTTTCACCGATTGGTGAGAGAGGTTTTTTGTTGTAAAAATGCCTTTTTTCTGCTATACTGTTCATTGTGGTGTTCTATGCCCGAAAGGGCATTTTTCGCTATAAAAATATAGGCGTTTATACGCCGGTGTGCGGAGGATTTTATGTTATTTCAGAACAGTCTTATGTTCGGCACTCTGTTCGAGTCTCTGTGGGAGTTTCTTTCCTCGGGGACTGCCGTGACAATTTATTTCGTAACCCTGTTTCTGTGCATCGCCGCGATGATCTCGACGGTGCTCATTATGGTGAATACGGACAAGAAAAACAATGCCCAGACGGGAGGTGTCCGTTTCGACGAGGAGGGCAAACTGATTGAGGACGACGGAATTACATCCCGTTTCCACTCCCTCGTGCAGACGGATATTGAGATGGGTTCCTACGAGCCGCCGGTTTACAACAACCGGATCACGCTCGATACGATGTGCCGGAATTTCCGGGACTATGCGGCGTCGCAGCTCGGGCTTTATTACAGCGAGGAGGACGTTAGAAAGTTCATTGCCGGTCTCGGCGTGTCGCACCTTGTGGTCATGCAGGGCTTATCCGGTACCGGTAAGACCTCGATGGCAACGGCCTTCGGCGACTACCTGAAGAACCATTCGACGGTAATTTCCGTGCAGCCGATGTGGAAGGAGCGTTCCGACATTATCGGTTACTTCAACGAGTTCACGAAGCGGTTCAGTGAGGGCACGCTCCTTAAGAAGCTTTACGAGGCGCGCTATACCGATGAGATTTACGTGATCGTTCTCGACGAGATGAATATCGCGAGAGTCGAGTATTACTTTGCGGATTTCCTTTCCCAGATGGAACTGAATCCCCAGAACCGTTATCTCGAGGTCGTTTCGGACACCTGGCCGGATGACCCGAGACTTCTCGAGCACGGCATGCTTCGCATTCCGGAAAATGTGTGGTTCGTCGGCACGGCGAACAACGACGATTCCACCTTTGCGATTTCCGATAAGGTTTACGACCGCGCGATGGTCATGAACCTCGACCGTAAGGCGGAGATATTTCAGCCGAACTTTAATAACGGCGATAAGATTTCCTTCCGACATTTTACGGAGCTTATTAATCAGGCGAGAGCGCAGTACCGCCTGTCGGATGAAATGCAGCAGAAGATTGCCGCAGTCGACAACTTCTTAACGGATCGTTACCGCATCACTTACGGTAACCGTATCCGCCGCCAGATGGAGGAGTACATCCCGGTTTACATGGCCTGCGGCGGAACCGAAGAGGAAGCCGTAGATGACCTGATCGCGAAGAAGGTGCTCCGGAAGCTGGACGGACTGAGCCCCGTTGTGATCCGCTACGGCATGGACGAACTGGAAGGACTTTTTACATCGGTATTCGGCGCGGACCGTATGCCTCTTTGCAGGGACAGCCTTGAGCGTCTCCGCAGAAATGCGAGCTAGGAGGGCGTATGAGTCAGACGATTATGGACCAGTACCACCGCGCCGCCAGAAGGTTCGCGGAGGAGTTATCCGATACGAAGGAAGCGACGAAGCTTCGCACGCTGATCGCGAAAAGCGCGCGGGCGGAGGAGCAGCTTTCGTCGGTATATTTCGATGTCACGATTGATGATGAGTGGATTGACCGCATAGAGCGTTCGCTGCCGCATCTTGAGGCAGCCATCCGCGAGGACCGTCAGTTCATCAAATCCGAGGGAAATGTGACACCGATCGAGCGTGTCCGCAAGGTGTCCCGCGCATCCGTGGAGCATCTGGCGCGTCACAGCGAGATGATCACCCATGTACCGGACGAAGGGGACGACCTGATTCCGGACAAGCTTAAGGTTTACGAGAATGAGAGCAACTTCGCGGTGTACGAAAACCGCGTCCTTTACATGGTGCTCTGCTATACGAGGGACTTCCTCGATTACCGGTATTTCCGGATCATGAAGGCATGGAACGAGCGCAGCTCGGAGATGTCCTTTAAGAAGGAACTCAGGATGGAAGGCCGTAAGGTCTCATTTGAAACGAAATTAAGTGACCAGTCGGCCGGAATGACCGATGAGGAAGAAAGAACGGCAAGAAAGGTAGCAAGGATCGAGAGCGCGGTCAGCGCGGTAGCGGTCCTTCTTGCGATGCCTTTGATGAAGGAAGTCTCATTTGCCCCGATGGTTACTCCGCCGATTACGAGAACCAACGTGCTCCGCATGGACGTGCATTTTAAGGAGGTCGTGGCGCTGTACGATTTCCTCAGCACCTACAGCGGAGACGGTTTTACGTTAAAGCGTCATGAGAATTCGAAATCACCGTTCCCGGAAGATATGGAACGCGAGATTACCGAGCTCATGATGACCGCCATGTACCTCAATTACAAGTACGGAAAGAACGCTGCCGACGAGCTTGAGGAGCGTTATCTCGCGGAGGAGGAGCAGAAGCGCGTTGCGGCGTTCCTCGAGCGGGAGGAACGGATCCGGAAGCTTCGGGAGAGCCTGCCCGCGGGGGATTCTTCCTCCGAGGAGTATCTCCGGATTCTCGACGAGGAGATTCATATCCGCGAGGAGCAGATCACCGGACTTCGCGGAGAGATCAGTAAGACCGATACTTATCGGAACGCCCTTACGGCGGCCGAAGGGCGGGAGAGCGATCTGAAGAATCAGCTGGAACGCTTCCGGAAGGAAAGCGGCGAAGCGGCAAGACGCGCCGACATCGCGCAGAACGAGGAGCGGATGCGCCAACAGAAGCTTTCGCAGGAAGTAGCAATGCTTCGGCAGCAGCTTACGGAGGAAACCGAGCGGTCCCGCCTGTACCACGCCAGGATGCTCGGCATGATGGAGCAGTTCGGCGTCTCGGCGGAAGAGGATTTCTCGAACCGCGACGCGTTTTTAGAGCTTGAGAAGGAACGCGAGGCGCTTGAGCGCGTCTATCAGCGTAACTGGAAGAAAGCAAAGAAGAAGATCCGCAGACGGATCCTGTGGGGAAAGAAGGAAGAATCATGAGAGAAGAAAAGAAAGGGTTCTCCTACCTGCGTCTGTTTCTTGTGATCGGAGCGGTGGCACTGATCCAGGTCGTGTTCATCCTGGTCGGAATCAGTCAGAACGGCGGTACGACGATGTCGGAGGTTTTCGGGGAAGGAACGCTTGTGTACTCCGAGACCGTTTATCTGGTGCTGCTTTTAGCACTTCTGCTGCCGATTGCTTTGATCGCGCTGACAGTTATCCTTGTTCGGGATAAGGTAGGCTTCAACCTGTTTGCAAAGAAGAAGGAAAAGGATGACGGCATCCGGTTCCGCGCGCTGTGCGGCACCGACCGCGAGATGGAAAACCGTCCCGCTACGGCGTACCAGACCGGCGTCAGCCTGCAGTGGATCTGCAAGGACTTCCGCAATTACGCGGCAGCCAATCTGCAGTTATACTATGACCTGGAAGATATCAGACGTTTCGTGTCCGGTTTCGCCGTGTCTCACCTGATGGTGATGCAGGGTCTTTCCGGAACCGGTAAGACATCGTTAGCTACCGCCTTCGGCGACTACCTCGGCAACCGCTCCACGGTAATCTCGGTACAGCCGATGTGGAAGGAACGCGCCGACGTGATCGGTTACTTCAACGAATTCACGAAGCAGTTCAGCGAGAGTGCGCTCCTTAAGAAACTGTACGAGGCGCGCTATAACGACGAGATCAATGTCATCGTTTTAGACGAGATGAATATCGCAAGAGTGGAGTATTATTTTGCGGATTTCCTTTCGCTGATGGAACTGAGTGAGGACAACCGTTTCCTCGACATGACCTCGGACTCCTGGCCGCAGGACCCGAAGCTTTTTAGGGACGGCCGTTTTCTTATTCCGGAAAATGTGTGGTTCATCGGCACGGCGAACAACGACGATTCCACCTTCGCTATCTCGGATAAGGTTTACGACCGCGCCATGGTTATGAATCTTGACCGGAAGGCAAGCCCGTTCCTCGCGCCGAGAACGCCCGGAATCCGGATTTCCTATTCGTATTTCAAAGGCCTTGCGGAAAGCGCCAAGAAGACCGTTTCCATGTCCGGCGAGAACCGCAGAAAGGTGGCGGAGATTGACCGCTGCCTGACGGAGAATTTCCACATCACCTACGGAAACCGTATCCGCAAACAGATGGAAGAGTATGTTTCCGTTTTCGTCGTTTCCGGCGGAACGGAAGAGGATGCGCTTGACGATTTCCTGATGAAGAAAGTCTTCCGTAAGCTCGAGGGACAGAACCCGGCGATCATGGCGAAAGCCAGCGCCATCCTCGAGGAAAAACTGAGTGAACTGTATGACGAAGAACAGATGCCTCTGTGCCGCGGCTACCTGCATTTCCTGCGGCAGCTGGCATCCTGAGGGGGAGCATTATGAACAAGAAGAAAACACCGGTCTACATGGTCGGTGGACTGTGCGTCGCTTTGGTTGTCGTGATGATCATCATGACGGCGATCATCGCGTCGGGAAGCTTTCATCTTCGGAAGACGCGGATTGTCATAAAAACCGGCTCGGACGAGAAGGAATATGACGGTAAGCCGCTCACCTGCGATGAATGGATTCTTTCCAAAGGAAAAATTTCGCCGGAGCACACCCTTGAGGTAGATGTCCGCGGCGAGCAGACGAAGGCCGGCGTAAGCGATAACGTCGCCGACGTGGTCATCTACGACAAAGGCGGCATGGATGTGTCGGACCAGTACGAAATCGTCGTGGATGCCGGTAAGCTCGAAGTTACCAAGAAGAAGATCACGGTGCAGAGTTATTCGTCCTCGAAGGTTTATGACGGCACGGAGTTTTCCTACAAACAGGCAAAGCTTGTGAAGGGCAGGATTTCGAGGGGACACAATCTCGTGACGTCGGATTTTGCGTCGGTAAGCGAACCGGGCATTTATCCGAACACGTTCGTCGCGTCCGTCTTTGATGAAGAGGGCAACGACATCTCGGACCGCTATGAGATCACCTATGAGTACGGAGAGCTGACCGTCCGGTACGGAAGCATTCTGATCGTCTCCGGAAGCAGCACGAAGGAATATGACGGGACGCCGCTTAAGGATCCGTCCTGCGAAGTTGCGGAAGGAAAGCTGCAGAACGGTCACAAGATTATTATGACGGCGACCGGAACAATCACGACCGTCGGACAGTGCGCCAATATTGTTTCGGTTTCCATCGTGGACGAAGACGGCACCGACGTAACAAACCGTTATGACATCATTGTTAACCCGGGACTTCTGAGCGTGACCCCGAGAACGCTTGTCATCCGCACGCACGATGTGCGCCGCGGCCTGTACAGCAATCCGGTGACCGATGACTGGGAACTTGTGGAAGGCGAGCTGGCACCCGGCGATACGCTTTCGATTAAGACCAAACAGCAGTACGATCGGGCCTCGGAACCCGGTTCGTGGGAAAACTCGACGGTCCGCGTCAGCGTGGAATCGTCCGGGACAGCGGGAGATCTGTCCAATTGCTATCGCATTATCGGACAGTATGGGAGATACGAAATTACGGAGTAGAGAATTATGTATGAGCAGTATGAACGGAGGATGCAACGCATCGCGGCATTCTTCCGGAAGCACCGCATCACCTTTCTGATCGGGTTTATTGTTATCCTTGCGGCGCTTTTTGTCATCTTCGGTGTCGGCATCACAGTATCCAAAACATCCTGTGGTTCGATTACCTACGGAGATAAACCGGATCCCGAAGCGAAGACAACGGCGCTTCGGGTGGAATATGAATATCGGCCGATAACCGGAATGGACTGGTCTAAAGAGGTTCCCACCGAGGCCGGCACCTATGAGGTGCGCGGCTTCAGCGTGTCATTTTGCGGAATCCGCAGGAACCTCGGCACGGCGGAATTTAAGATCAAAAAGAAAAATGTGACCGTCACATTTGCCGATAAGGATATTTTTGAGGAAACGTCCTCCGCGGTTTTCGACGGTTCAGACCTTAGGGCTGACGGACTGGTTAACGGCGACCGGCTGTCCGGCAACTTTACGCATACCGAGGAGGATGCCGACGGCGTTTTGAAGGTATATCCGGAATATGCCGAGATCGTGCATGAAGACGGAAGCGGCGCCAACGACTGTTATATCATTACCTATGAAGCCGGCTCCATCCGTGACGCGCGGATCTGGCTTGAACTGAAGACCGGAACTAAGACCGTGAAGTATTCCGGAAACCCGTCGGAAGACGTGTCATCGGATACGGTGACGATTTCTCAGGGAAAGCTTCGCCCGGGACACAAAGCGGATTTTCACTGCATCACCGTGCAGAGCGGTTTCGGGCGGTCGGATAATGAGATCGATCCCGCAACGCTCAAGATTACGGATGAGGACGGAAACGACGTCACGGGGCAGTACATCATCTATGTAAATAAAGGTCTCCTTGCCTTTGATAAGCGCGTGATCACGATAAGCAGCGATTCCGCGGAGAAGGATTATGACGGAACGCCCCTTTCAAAGAACAGCTTTACCATTCGCGGAGACGGATTAGCGGATGGCGACCGTCTGGTTGCGGAATGCATCTCATCTAGAACGGACCCCGGCATCTCCGACAACGTCTTTGAGGAGTACGCCATTGTAAGCGACACCTACGGCGACGTCACGGACTGCTATGAAGTGACGGTGAAGCTCGGAAAGCTCAAGGTAAACTATCCCGAAGACGGTGAGATTGACGGCTCGGATTCGGAGGAGTTTGATCTGGATCATGCGGGCGGACTTAGGTCCGGTAACCCAAGCAGCGGAAAGAAGACGATACTCTTCAGCTTCCGCGGACAGTCCAGGAGACGTTACTATTTCCGTGAGAACAATTACATGAATTATGACGGCCACACCTGGAAGAATCCGGCGGGCGGTGTCGCGTACGAGCCGGAGGCGGAATACCTGACCGGTTTTGCGCTCTATGACAACGGATATCAGAAAGACCGCGTGCTCATAAGAAAGCGCCGTCTGAGCAAGCGGATATATCCCTATTTCATGTCCGGAAAAGAGTACGAGAGCGACGAAGACTACTACGAGTACGCATGCGACACCTTTACCCTCGGACTGGATGATTCCTTCGATTATCCGTACTATACGGATTATGTTTTCATGGGCGAGTATGAAAACTATGTCCGGGAATACTATATGGATGTGCCGTCCGACGTAAAGGCGGTTCTTCTGGAGCTCGGAAAGCAGGCCGGAATCCGTCAGGGCAGTTCGACGATGATCCGGGATATCGCGAAGTTCATCTCAACGGCGGCTACTTATGATCTGGACCATCCGGCATTTCCGGCCGATGAGGACCTCGTCATCTGGTTTTTGACACAGAGTAAGAGCGGCATCTGCCAGCACTACGCAAGTGCCGCGACGCTGATGTACCGGGCTTACGGAATCCCCGCGCGGTTCGTCGTCGGATATGTCGCGGAAGGAAAAGCAGGACAGTGGGTCGATGTCGATATCGACACGGGACATGCGTGGGTAGAGATCTTCCTTGAAGGAACCGGCTGGGTTCCTGTTGAGGTCACCGGCGGCGGTGGCGGACAGGACGGTGCAGGCGGCATCTCCGGCGGATATGTGGACGACGGCGGTGGAGGATTCGGCTTCGACAGAGCGGACCTGCTGATTGCGTTCGAGGCTTATTCCAAGGAGTACGACGGGCAGCCCGTACGCCTGGAGAATCCGGGCTGGTACATTGAGCAGGGTATGCTCAAGGAGGGCGATGAGGTCTATGTTCCGAATATCGTCATATACGCGCCTCCGGAGGTCGGCACTTACCGCGAGGACGTAGACATACGGATACTCGATAAGAACGGCCAGGACGTGACCTACGAATACAGCTTCGGCTATTCGCTTCCGTACGTGGAGATCACACAGCGGAAGATTGAGATTTCCACTTACGGAATGACGGTCACCGAAGGCGAAGGTCCGGCGCAGAACAATCGCTGGTTTATCTCGAAGGGAACCCTCGCAAGCGGCGACTCGGTGGACATCGTGATTACCGCTTCGCAGGAGGATGTCGGAAGACGCCAGAACTGGCCGGATTCGGTTCACATCTATAACGATAAGAATGAGGATGTCACGGAGATGTATTCGATTTCCTATAACCCGGGCGTTCTCGAAGTGACAGCGGCGAAAGAAGAAAAGAAAGATAAATAGCGGTGCGGGGCAGTCCGCACCGGGATGGGACAGGCATGCAGGCAGACAACCGACAATATATCAAAATGACCGAAACACCGGTTGCCTCGCTGGTCGTCCGTCTCGGAATTCCGACGACCATCAGCATGCTTGTCACAACGGTCTATAACCTTGCCGACAACTATTTCGTCGGTCAGCTCGATAACACAAGCGCCTCGGGCGCCATCGGCGTCGTATTCGGCCTCATGGCGATTATTCAGGCCTTCGGCTTCATGTTCGGACACGGCGCGGGCAGCATCATCGCGCGCTCCCTCGGCAAGAAGGATACGGTAAATGCGACGAAATTCGCAAGCACCGGCTTCTTCTGCTGCCTCTTCACGGGGGCCATGATCACGGTACTCGGCCTTTCCTTCCTGACGCCTCTTATGCGGCTTCTCGGAAGCACGGAGACGATTCTTCCGTACGCAAAGCAGTACACGACGTATATTCTTCTTGCGGCGCCGTTTCTTGCGACGAGCTGCGTTCTGAATAACATCCTCCGGTATGAGGGAAGAGCGAACCTTGCAATGATCGGACTGATGTCAGGCGGCCTTCTGAATATCTTCTTAGACTGGCTGTTTACGTTAAGACTCGGGCTCGGCGTTACCGGTGCGGGAATTGCGACGGCAATCTCGCAGACCATCGGCTTTCTTCTGCTGCTTTCGATGTTTCTTCTCGGAAAGACCGCGAGTAAGGTTTCTTTTAAGGAGTGCTCCCGGAATCCCGAGGATGTCCTTCTGATTTGCGCGACGGGCTTTCCGAGTATGCTCCGTCAGGGCCTCTCGAGCATCTCGACAATGGTATTAAACCACCTGGCGGGAGGTTACGGCGACTATGCGGTTGCGGCGATGACAATCGTGAACCGGATCAACTTCCTTGCCTTCGCATTTGCCCTCGGAATCGGGCAGGGATTTCAGCCCGTGGCCGCGTTCAACTACGGGGCGAAGAAATACTCCCGTGTGCGGCAGGCATTCATCGTGACGCTTGTTGTCGGAGAGATTATTCTTGCCGTAATGGCAGGACTCGGGTACTTCTTCGCGTCAGGGCTTGTCCGGATTTTCCAGAAGGATGAGAATGTCGTAAGAATCGGAACGGAGGCGCTTCGCTTTTATATTCCGGCGCTGTTCTTTCAGCCGGTTTCCGTGTTCGCGAACATGCTGTTCCAGTGCATCGGATCGAACCGGATTGCGTCTTTCCTTTCGGGCCTTCGAAGCGGCGTGGTATTAATTCCCGTGCTCTTCGCGGCGGAGAAAGCCTTCGGCCTGTTCGGAATTGAAATCGCCCAGCCGGTTACCGATGTCATCACATTTTTGATTGCGCTTCCGTTCGTGATAAGGCTCCTTCGGAGCTTTCCGCCGGACGGGGAAGAAGTGCGCCTCTACACCGCGTAACATATAAGTGTTGCTTATCAACTTATTAAGTGAAATAAATAATTGTTCTCCTTGATAATGGCATTTTCATCCGCTATAATAGGAGCATAAATGAGTATCTTTCAGGAGGTCAGAACGCATGAAAACAGTATCTTTGAAGCAGGAACTGAGCAGTAATTCGTATCCCGGCCGCGGAATCGTTATCGGTAAATCCGCCGACGGAAAGTATGCGGTTTGTGCTTATTTTATTATGGGCCGGAGCGTGAACAGCCGTAACCGTATTTTCGTAGAGGACGGCGACGGAATCCGTACGCAGGCGTTCGACCCTTCGAAGCTTTCCGACCCGAGCCTGATCATCTATGCGCCGGTTCGCGTACTCGGCAACAAGACGATCGTTACGAACGGCGACCAGACCGATACCATCTATGAGATGATGGACAAGCAGAGCACCTTCGAGCAGGCGCTCCGCACCCGTGAATTCGAGCCCGACGCTCCGAATTACACCCCTCGTATCAGCGGCATCATGCATGTCGAGAACGGCACCTACAACTACGCCCTTTCGATTCTGAAGAGCAACGGCGGAGATCCTTCCTCCTGCAACCGTTTCACATTTGCCTACACGAACCCGAAGGCCGGCGAGGGACGTTTCATCCACACCTACATGGGCGACGGCAACCCGCTTCCGAGCTTCGAAGGCGAGCCGACACCGGTTGACATTACGGGCAACATCGATGCTTTCACCGATCTTGTATGGAACAATCTGAACGAGGACAACAAAGTGTCCCTCTTCGTACGTTTCATCGACATCGAGACCGGCAAATTCGAGTCGAGAATCGTGAACAAGAATCAGTAAAGAACGGAAACTGAACGCCGGGAGACGGAAAGCGGACTTCTGCGGGCAGAATGAATAAATCGGAGGATTAAAAGATGAACGAACTGGAATTGAAATACGGCTGCAATCCGAATCAGAAGCCGTCCCGCATCTTCATGGAAGACGGAAGCGACCTGCCGATCACGGTTTTGAACGGCAAGCCCGGTTACATAAACTTCATGGATGCTTTCAACGGCTGGCAGCTTGTTAAGGAACTGAAGAAGGCAACCGGACTTCCGGCTGCAACGAGCTTCAAGCACGTTTCCCCGGCCGGCGCCGCAGTAGGCCTTCCGCTTACCGACACGCTCCGTAAGATTTACTGGGTGGACGATCTCGGAGAGCTTTCCCCGCTTGCCTGCGCATACGCAAGAGCAAGAGGCGCGGACCGTATGAGCTCCTTCGGCGATTTCATCGCGCTTTCGGACGTTTGTGACGTTCCGACCGCGAACATGATTAAGAGAGAAGTCAGTGACGGTATCATCGCTCCCGGCTACGAGCCCGAGGCACTTGAGATTCTTAAGACCAAGAAGAAGGGCAACTACAATGTTATTCAGATTGATGAGAACTATGTTCCCGCAGCGCTTGAGCGCAAGCAGGTTTACGGCATCACCTTCGAGCAGGGAAGAAACGAACTGAAGATTGACGACAACCTCTTCGCAAGCATTCCCACCAAGAACAAGGAACTCCCCGAGCTTGCGAAGATCGACCTGATCATCTCCCTGATTACTCTGAAGTACACACAGTCCAACTCGGTATGCTACTGCAAGGGCGGCCAGGCAATCGGTATCGGCGCGGGACAGCAGTCCAGAATTCACTGCACGCGTCTTGCCGGCTCCAAGGCCGACAATTGGTGGCTCCGTCAGTCCCCGCAGGTTCTTAACCTTCCGTTCCTTGACACCATCGGACGCGCGGACCGCGACAACGCCATCGACCTTTACATCGGCGAGGATTACATGGACGTGCTTGCCGAGGGCAAATGGCAGAACATCTTCAAGGTAAAGCCCGAAGTCTTCACCGCGGAAGCGAAGCGCGCATGGCTTGACAAGAACACCGACGTAGCGCTCGGCTCCGACGCGTTCTTCCCGTTCAGCGATAACATCGAACGTGCTTTCCGAAGCGGCGTTAAGTACATCGCAGAGCCCGGCGGATCCGTTCGTGACGACCTTGTCATTCAGGCCGCCGACGACCATGACATGTTCATGGCATTTACCGGAATCCGTCTGTTCCACCACTAGAATTAAAAAACAGCAGGCTGTTACACCACGGTGCGACAGCCTGTTTTTTTGTGTCCGAATATCGGTTTTATTGCCGGTTCATTTACCAGCTTAATATCTGTTTTTCAATCGCTTTCAGTTCCTTGCGGCGCTCCCTGTAATCCGGAAGGATGGCGCCGACCTGCGCCCAGAAGGATTTGCTGTGGTTCATCTCGACGCGGTGGCAGAGCTCGTGGACGATGACGTAATCGGAGAGGCGTTCGGACAGAAGGATCAGCTTCCAGTGCAGATTCAGGTTGCCTTCCGATGAGCAGCTGCCCCAGCGAGTTTTGGTCTCGCGGATGGTGAGGCGGTTGTAGGTGATGCCCATGCGGTGGGCGAATTTCTCAACGCGGGCGGCGAGGTAGGCCTTGGCGTATTTGCGGCCCCAGGCGTCGATGGCGGCCTGTACGCGCTCGGACGAAAGATTGGTTCCGCGGACGGCAAGGATTGTGCGACGCATGTCCGGGTGCAGGGCGACAACGATACTGTCCCCGGCGTCCGGAATCTCGGTAAGCATCAGCTCGGCGGCACCGCCGTGAAGCGGAAAGAGCGCGCCGTCAAAATACCGGTTTGCGGGAGCCGGCTCGGCGAGTCCCTCATCGATGACGCGTGTTACGGTATCCCGGATCCAGTCCTTCTTCTCCGCGACAATTCTCCGGATTGTGCTTTCCGGCGTCCCGTAGGGCGCGCGGACCTCCACACTGCCGTCCCGGTGCACATGAATCCCTACCGTGCGGCGATGGGAAAATCGAATTGTGTAAGGAATGTCTGCCATGCGGGCCTCCTGCGCTTTTCTGTATCCATCATAAACGATACGTCCCGTTCCGTCAATGAAAACGCGTCCGCCGTTCCCTTTTCTTTTTTCTTGTATCTTGCGCCGTTTCCCTGTATAATAAAATGGAATATGTCCTAAGAACAGGGGAGTTATTATGGAACAGGAAGAAATTCTTACACAATTGAAAAAGCATCTTAAGGTATGGCGCGCCGCGGCGTGGGTATTGGTACTCCTTTTCGCTGCTGTCGCAACATGCCTGGTTTTGGTTCTGTTTCAGGACGGAAAGAAGAAGGATAACAAGGAAACAGGCGATACTACACCTGTAGTACAGAATCGTTTTGTTGTCGCCGACGCCGTGAAAACAGCTAATGAATACTCGAACCATGACTGCATCGTAAAACCCGCGCAGATTATGGGCTATGAGTACCTTTCACTTTCTTACGCGAACGGCCTTACCGTTTATCTTCGAAACGAGTTTCCGCCGGAGGGCACGGACGAAGGAACGGATCTTCCGGTTCTGATTTCGAACGGGTCGGAATTCCGCGAATGTAAGAATAAGATTACGGTCGATAATTTAAAGGAACTTTCCGAACAGAAGCCCTTCGTGCACGGAGAAGGAGAATACCTTTTCTTTACGAATGCGGACGGTACGTACGGCTTTATCAACATGCTGACGCTTGATGAAGCGGTAAATGTGAACCCCAAAGACCTGGCTGCGTCTTATTTTACGCTTGAGGATATCGGCGACGACCATGTGAAGGTGAAGGCAGGGGGCGCGGAGTTCGTATTCCATTCGGCCAATCATACGGTTTCCTTTGAAGGCTTCGAGGTGACGGATGAGGAGCATATGCTTAACGTATCGACGCCGGTCTGCCTCGGAAGCGGGGAGTACATCGGTTACCTCGACGCGACGATCGTGCCGTCGGGAGACCGCTTTACACTTATTAACGCGAAGTTCGGCGCATATGTCGGATTCGATTACGAGGACCCGCAGAGCACGAAGATCATCGAGCCCATCTCGGCGCCGATCGAGAATCCGATTGTGCTTACCGGTTCCGGGCGGTACTACCTGCCGCGGTTTGAGCGTGTCGGAACGCACAGCTACAACTGGGACAACCTTGTGATCAAGGAGAACGGTTTCCGCTATCTGACGGACGATGACGGCAATGTCATCTCGCGGATGGGCGTCGACGTTTCCTACTACAATAACAGCAACGGCGCGATTGACTGGGCGAAGGTGAAGAAGGCCGGAATCGATTTCGCGATCGTGCGAATCGGTTACCGCGGCATCTCCCAGGGTACGGTTGACGGCGACAGCTACGCGAAGACGAACATTCAGGAGGCCGCAGCTGCCGGACTGGATGTCGGCGTATATTTCTACACGCAGGCAATTACCGAGGAAGAGGCCATTGAAGAGGCCGATTTCGTGCTGAAGAAGATTGCAGAGTACGGCGCGGAGAACATCACGCTTCCCCTTGTCATCGACACCGAACTCTATGAGCCCAAGCAGACGGCGCGGGGCAATCTGCTGACGCGTGAGCAGAGAACGAAATGCATCGTCGCATTTTGCGAAAGAGTCAAGGCGGCCGGCTACACGCCGATGGTTTACTCAAGCCTTCGCTGGTCAATCATGAGCTATGACCGGGATGCGGTGGCGGATTATCCGTTCTGGTTCGCTTATTACGGCGAGCGGTCCTCGTACCGTTTTGACTATGCAATCTGGCAGTACACGAGCGAGGGAAGCGTTCCCGGAATTACCGGCGATGTGGATCTTGACATGATGTTAGATTATTCCGTGATTAAGAAATAGTAATGAATGGGAGTGTGCGGTTGTAGAACAAATCATATAAACAAAAGAAAGAGAGGACTGTTATGACACCCGGAAAGAGAGCATTAAAAGGCGTACTGATTGCATTGGGAGGTTCCTTCCTGCTAAGCGGAATTATTGTTTTGTTCTTCAGCAGGAACTGGCTTTTCGATCTGATCACGGAACAGAAGAAATCCTACGACGCGCTTTCGGTCAATCTGGAGGATATGAAGCCCGGTGACCACGTAACGGTCGATGTCGTGTTTACGGCCGGCTATGCGATCACGAAAAGTGAGTGGCTCGGCAAAGGAAACACGGTATCCTATGCCTCCAACACACGCTATTATCTTGTACCCGTTCTTGATGAAAAGGATGACTATCGGTTCGATCATTATGTGCTGGTAAGCAAAACCGGAAATTACAAGAAGATTGACGCAGCTGCGAAGGCCTTTCAGGCGTGGTGGAACGGCGAAGGCCCGATGCCGACGGAAACGGTTTATTCCGTGGACGGACGTGTTACCAGGCTGAACAAAAAGGAAAAGGAAGCTCTCGAGGAGTTCTTCGACGGCGAAGATTATGACGAATGGGTTCAGCCTTACGTCATAAGACCTTTCTGGGACGGAATGAACAGCGGTAAGAGCGGCGCTCTTGCGATGGTGATTGCTTCGATTATTCTCATCGTAGTTAACACAATTGTTGTAATCATCGGATTCCGGATCGGGCATAAGAAGAAAAACAAGGCAGAATAGTATTGACAAATGTTACGCATCATGTTATAGTTGTGCTATGAGGTATAGAACAAACATAGCACATATAACATGATGCTTTTGTTTTACGAAGTCCGGATAGGAAGAAGGTGATTTTATGAACATTAACAAGTTTACACAGAAGTCCCTTGAGGCCGTGCAGGCTGCAGAGAAGATTGCATACGATTACGGCAATCCCGAGATTCGTTCCGAGCACCTTCTGTATGCTCTGGTGAACGATTCGGAGGGGCTGATTCCGAAGCTTCTTTCGAAGATGGAAATCAACGCGACCGTGCTTTCGGCACAGCTTCGCGGACAGATTGAGAAGCTTCCGAGAGTACAGGGCGGCAACACCGGTATCTCGCAGGGACTGAATAAGATTCTGATTTACGCTGAGGATGAGGCGAAGGCAATGGGAGACGCTTATGTAAGTGTCGAGCATCTGTTCCTGTCGATTCTCAAGTACGCGGAGCGGGAGACCGCCGCGATCCTTCGTGAGTTCCGCATCGCAAGGGAGGACTTTTTAAAGGCCCTTGCAAGTGTAAGGGGCAACCAGCAGGTGAATACCGATAACCCCGAGGCAACCTACGACACGCTTGAGAAGTACGGCTACGACCTTGTTGAGCGGGCGAAGCAGCAGAAGCTGGATCCGGTAATCGGAAGAGATTCCGAGATCCGTAACGTTGTGCGGATTCTGTCCCGTAAGACGAAGAACAATCCGGTTCTGATCGGCGAACCCGGTGTCGGTAAGACGGCGGTTGTCGAGGGACTTGCGCAGCGTATCGTTGCCGGCGACGTGCCCGAGGGACTTAAGGATAAAAGCATATTCGCGCTTGATATGGGCGCGCTTGTTGCGGGAGCCAAGTACCGCGGCGAGTTCGAGGAGCGTCTTAAAGCAGTGCTTGAAGACGTAAAGAACAGCGAGGGGAGAATCATTCTCTTCATCGATGAGCTGCATACGATTGTCGGCGCGGGCAAGACTGACGGCGCGATGGATGCCGGCAACATGCTGAAGCCGATGCTCGCAAGAGGTGAACTCCACTGTATCGGCGCTACAACATTGAATGAATACCGGCAGTATGTCGAGAAGGACGCGGCTTTGGAGCGTCGTTTCCAGCCGGTTATGGTAGACGAGCCGACGGTTGAGGATACAATAAGCATCCTCCGTGGATTGAAGGAACGTTACGAGGTTTATCACGGCGTGAAGATCAGTGACGGCGCTCTGGTGAACGCAGCGGTTCTGTCGAACCGTTACATCAGCGACCGGTTCCTTCCCGATAAGGCGATTGACCTCGTGGATGAGGCATGCGCCCTTATAAAGACCGAACTGGATTCGATGCCGACCGAACTGGACGAAGCGAAGCGTTCCATGATGCAGCTGGAGATTGAGGAGGCTGCGCTTAAGAAGGAAGAGGACGCACTCAGCAAAGAGCGTCTTGCGGCATTACAGAAGGAACTCGCAAAGGCGAAGGAGGATTTCGAGTCCGCGAAGGCGCAGTGGGATGCCGAGAAAGCGGAGCTTGAAGGCGTCCGGAAGCTGAAAGAGGAAATCGAAGAGGTTAACCGCCAGATTGCGGACGCGCAGCGCAGTTACAATCTTGATAAGGCGGCGGAACTTACCTACGGAAAGCTGCCGCAGTTAAAGAAGGCACTCGCCGCAGCGGAAGAGGATATCCGCGCCAAAGGACATACGATGGTACACGAGACCGTCGACGAGGAGGAGATTGCGAAAATCGTTTCCAAGTGGACGGGCATTCCGGTAGCGAAGCTTAACGAGAGCGAGCGGAATAAGACGCTTCATCTTGCGGACGAGCTGCACCGCCGTGTCATCGGCCAGGACGAAGCCGTTGCAAGAGTGACGGAAGCCATCATGCGTTCGAAGGCGGGCATCAAGGATCCGAACCGGCCCATCGGTTCATTCCTGTTCTTAGGACCTACCGGTGTCGGTAAGACCGAGCTTGCTAAGGCGCTTGCCGAAGCTTTGTTTGATAACGAAACGAATATGGTCCGTATCGATATGAGTGAGTATATGGAGAAGTATTCCGTATCCCGTCTGATCGGAGCGCCTCCCGGATATGTCGGTTACGACGAGGGCGGCCAGCTTACGGAAGCCGTACGGCGTAAGCCCTACAGCGTCGTTCTGTTCGATGAGGTCGAGAAGGCTCATCCCGATGTGTTCAACGTCCTGTTACAGGTTCTCGATGACGGACGGATCACCGATTCGCAGGGACGTACAGTGGACTTCAAGAATACGATCCTGATCATGACATCGAATATCGGCTCGGAGTATCTGCTTACGGGCGTCAAGGAAGACGGCACGATTTCCACGGAGGCGGAGGACGCTGTCATGCGTGACCTTCGGGCGCATTTCCGTCCGGAGTTTCTGAACCGTCTTGATGAGACGATTCTCTTTAAGCCGCTTACGAAGGACAACATTCGAAGCATCATCACGCTTCTTACGAAGCGTCTCAATGACCGGCTTCATGAGCGGCAGGTGAGCGTACGTTTCACCGACGCGGCAATCGACCTAGCCTGCGAAAAGGCATACGATCCGGTTTACGGCGCAAGACCGCTGAAGCGGTACCTGCAGACCAATGCGGAGACGATGAGCGCAAGAATGATCCTAGAGGATCAGGTACATGCCGGCGACACGATCGTTATCGATGTCGTGGACGGAGTGCTGACGGCGTATGTCGAGTAAAGAGGACTGTTTGGTTCCAAATCGAACGGTATAGTTCAAGCTTATCAGGGTTCGCTTTTGCCTATAATTTTGCCCGGGAATCGACTCAATCCTTCCATTCGGAGGAGTTGGGTCGATGCCCGGGCTTTCTGTTTCAACCTATCTTTTCGTTTTCGGCGATGGGGGTCGATTTACAATCCCTTCCCATGAACCCGATTTCACATTTTCTCCGGTATGGGTTGATATTCTGTTTATTTTACCAGTGAATCGTCATCGATGGGGTCGATGTCGGCGTACTCGCGGTATTTGTCCGTAAGCTCGGCGTCACTGATGATCGTGATGCGGCCGGCATCATATTCTTTGCATACCCAGTCATAGATGTTGTGAACAAGCGGGGCGTCCTTCGTAAGGGCGGGAAGACCGAGCTTTCTTCGGTAATCGTTGACCCAGAAGGCAACGCCAGCAAGTCCCGAAGTGTTCGAAACGGATACCTTCGGCGGACGGTTCAGGATGGCTTCGGTATCGAAAATGTTATAAATCTCCGGGTTCTTCATCATGCCGTCCGCGTGGATCCCTGCACGTGTGAGGTTGAAGTTTGCGCCGACGAAAGGTGTCATCGGCGGAATCTCGTAACCGGTCTCACGCTCGATATAATCCGCAATCTCCGTAATAACCCTGGGGTCCATTCCGTTCAGGTGTCCCCGTAAGGAGGCGTACTCAAATACCATCGCTTCAAGCGGCACATTGCCTGTCCGCTCACCGATCCCGAGGAGAGAGCAGTTCACAGCGCTTGCCCCGTACATCCAGGCAGTCGTCGCATTTACCACACCCTTATAAAAGTCGTTGTGGCCGTGCCACTCAAGCATTTCCGAGGGAACCTCGGAGTAGTGCATTAATCCGTAGATAATGCCGGACACGCTTCGGGGCATCGTTGCGCCCGGGTACGGAACGCCGTAGCCCATCGTGTCGCAGGCACGGATCTTGATCGGAACGCCGCTTTCACGGGACAGTTCCATCAGGCTGTTCGCAAACGGAACCACGAAACCATAGAAATCGGCACGGGTAATATCCTCGAAATGGCAGCGCGGCCGAAGACCGGCCTCGATGCAGTCCTTAACGATTCCGAGGTAACGGTCCAGAGCTTCCCGTCTGTTTAATCCCATCTTATGGAAGATATGATAATCAGAGCAGCTCACGAGGATGCCGGTTTCCTTGATGCCGACGGAGCGGACGAGTTCGAAGTCCTTTTTGTTGGCGCGGATCCAGGTCGTAATCTCCGGGAACTGATAGCCTAATTCCATACACCGCTCAAGCGCGTCCCGGTCCTTTTTGGAGTATACGAAGAACTCGGTCTGACGGATCATCCCGTTCGGACCGCCGAGTTTATGAAGGAGCTTGTAGATATGAATCATCTGCTCGGTCGTGTAGGGAGTTCTTGACTGCTGGCCGTCACGGAAACTCGTATCGGTGATGAAGATATCCTCGGGCATGTTCTCCGGTACTCTTCGGTAGTTGAACGCAATCTTGGGCGTTTCCGTGTAAGGGAACATCTCGCGGAACAGCTCCGGCTCCGGGGTATCCTGTAATTGATAGATATAAGGATCCTGTTCGAGTTTAAACGTTTTGTTGCTGAGTGCCAGGTCACGCATGGCAAAACCTCCGATGAAAAGTAATTCTTTACAAGTTTTAACATACGCGATATAATTTGTAAAATGAATATATCAGATAAAAACAATTCGAAAATCGAATAAATCAACGGAGGAGTAACATGGACATCGAAGCAATCCGGACTTTTCTGATTCTTGCCGAAACCAAAAACTATACGAAAACCGCCGACCAGCTTTTTGTAGCGCAGTCGACGGTAACTAACCGGATTCTGGAACTCGAACGGGAGCTCGGCGTAAGGCTTTATGAGCGGACCAACCGGCGCGTCTACCTGACTCCCGAAGGAGAGCGTTTCCGCGTATACGCGGAAAAGGTGATTGCTCTGACCGACGATTCCCTTTCGGAAATGTCAAAAATCCCGCGGTATGAGAGGTATCTCCGAATCGGAAGCGCCGACTCAATCTATGAGGGACATCTCGCGCAGCTTCTTCTTGATTACCGTAACACCCATCTGGAGGATTCCCTGAAGATTACGATCGGGCTGACCGACCATCTTTTGGAGCAGATTCAGGACGAGTTGTTCGATGTGGTATTCACCTACCGGCCGGTGAAGAAGAGCTCGCTGCTTTGTTCTTTGTATAAGCAGGACGAGCTTGTTTTGGTAACGGACAGCGCGAACACGAAATACCGGGGCGGCATTACCGAAGCGGAGCTTTCACCCGAGCGGTATCTGATGTGTAATTTTGCGTTACAGGACGTAGGGCAGTACATCCGGACGCTGTTTCCGAAATACCACCGTTTTGCGTTCGAAATCGATGATTGTATGAAGATTGTGCCGTATCTTTTAAACAGTGACACGTACACATTTCTGCCGCAGGATATGGCGAAGCCGTATATTGCCGAGGGCAGGCTTCTTCGGATTCCGCTTAAGGATTTCAAGCCGCCGGTCATCAACAGCTATATTATCTGCAGAAAAGCGGCAGAGGAGATATGCCGCGAGATCTTCGGACAGCCTTGATATGCCACGGCAGAATGTGTATTTTTCTTTGAAGATGCAGTAAAATCAAGGCTTCCGGGGCGTGAGGAAGTGATTTGTACCCCTATTGTACCCCCATTTTACAAAATCATCATTTTAGTAGGACTGTTCTCGATACTTTTATTATTGGACCAATGAACAAAATACTGGAAATTTGCTCCCTAAATATGTGACAGAGAGAAAAGGAAGAAGAACTATGACAAAGAAATCTATGAATAACTTATTTCTTGATTATCTACTTCAAAGCGAAAGAGACATCGAAAAACAGGTCGGAAAATGGGAAGAAAATCTAAAAGACAAAATAGATGAAGTATCTGAGTCTATAAATGAGCACATGGTTTTTATGATGGCGTGCTGGGGAGAAATAGGTTGGTGTCTGCCTAGTTGGAAACAACGGAATATTAAATTGGGAAATGTGCTTGCAGACATAAAAAACAATATTTCTATAAACGAAATAGATGAAGGATTGGCTGAGTGCTTTAGGGAGAGAGAAATTGAATCACTTACGATTTTGATTCAAAGGAAAATTCCTGATTCAGAGAATAAAAAACTTGATTTAGCCTTTGAGTTATACTTAAAACAAGAGTATTTCGCGAGTGCTGCATTGCTTGCTGGACTTATTGATTCAACAAGCATAAATCAATTTATGAAAACTAATGCTAGTCCTGCAAATGTTAGTCAATGCTGGAAATGTTATGGCAAGGTTATTCAAGAGAATTTCGGCGGGACTTATTTTGACGGTACTTTTCCGTTTGCGGAAAAGGCTAAAGATGACAAAAGGGCAAGCTCTACGATAGAATTCTTTAAATCAATAAAGAAGGATGTTTGTTTTGACAACAAGAAGCGTATTTTGATTCCACTGTCTTTCGCCTTATTAAAGTTTTTTGATGACAGCGATTGGCGTGACAAACAAAATGGGATGATTCCGTCATCAATAAACAGACATTGGTTAGCACACAATATGTATGATTATGATGATATTACAAGAGCTGACTGTATAAAACTATTTTGCATGTTATATCAAATGGTTGAGTTATATAGTATGTTATAAATATCCTGAAAAGAAAGGGGATCTACGATATATTCATGTATATGAAGGGATATATGAAAACTAGATGCGTGGGTACTTAATATGAATCTGACCGCTGAAATACGAAACTATCAAGTGAAATCTCCTTTGCCGCCTGAGAAGATTAAGATTTCAAGAGAGTATGAAGTTATGGCAATTTTAAAGTATTCGTTTCCAGAACGATTCGCGGGTTTGCGTAAGGCCGAGGCTCCTGATTTACAGGATGCAAAACGAAATTTGGGAATCGAAGTGACCTCGGCACTCTCGCCGCGCGATGAGCAGATTACTGGTGAGAGCATTAAGTATTCTAATGCAAAAACAGAAGCGGAACGAGAAAAGTGCCTCCGGATAATACACAAATGTGGAGGGACTAAAGACGAGATTTCGATAGGTTATCCTGTTTCTACTGCTGACAGTGACAAGGCTCATGTTATTGATGCATTTAGAAAAAAGATGAAGAAAGTTGATCAATATCATGAACAATTCCAACATGTAGGGTTAGCTATTCTGATAGATATTCCATTGTTCTTTTTTTATGATTCTGAATGGGGAAAATGGTTAGATGAAATAAACGAAAGGAAGTTTAGGTTTGTTGCGCTTGTACATTGGTCGGGGGTGGATATCTATGATTTTTCGGCGAGGAAATATTTGACGAAAAGAATTATTCGTGAAGACATGGATGCCCTTAAAAAGTTAGGAAGGATGGCGGCGGAAGGGATTATCAAGGATAATGATTCTGTTTGGCAATAGTCGTGTTATCTGAGCGGATATATGTATTGTCTAGTTCGGAGATACATGATTTGGCAACTATGGCGATATTTGCAATGGTTGTTTTGTTTGAAAGAGTAAAAAAGGTTCCGGTGAAGTGTGGAGTTTGTATCCATACTTCACCGTTTTTTTATTATTCGGAATTCAGATGGAGATTGCGAGCCAAAAGCTTATCTATAGACTTTTGGAGTTTATTCGTGTATTCTTGTTTCACATAACCGGAGAAAGAACAAAGGTGGAAACTGAGATGAGAATGAAAGCGAAAGAGACGTGTGTTCACATAACATTTTCAAAGTGTTAACAATTTGGAAAGAATATTCTGGAGAAAAAAGGCATCTATGTAGACAAAAAGGCATAGATGTTTTGAAAGTACACCATTCGGCCGGGATGTGCTTTCGGAACATATGCGGAACATGTCTCTTTTTGTAGGAGATGAAAGTGAAAACGGAATTATCAAAAGAGGACAATCAATTATTGCAGATGCTTCGAGATAATCGTGAGGCGGCAATTCAGAGGATTCATTTCTGTTACGGGAAATATCTTCTGTTGGTTGCTAACGGTATTCTTCGCAATGAGCAGGATGCCGAAGAATGTGTTAACGACGTTTTGATGCGATTATGGACCAAGGAACTGCCGAATGAGATAAAGAGCTTAAAGGCTTATCTTGCGAAGATGGTCAGAAACCAGGCCATTATGTATCTGAGAAAAAGATCGCGGCAGAAACGAGGCGGAGGTTTTACGGTTGTTTCCTATGAAGAACTGTCTGAATGTATTCCGGATTCTAAGCCTGGAAATGAGGGGGTTTCTCAAAGTGAATTAGCAGCGCTGATAAAAGCTTTCGTAAAAGAATTAAGCGAAGTTGACCGCACTGTTTTTATGGGAAGATATTGGTTGTCTCAATCCATTTCGGAGATTGCAAAACAGATAGGGAAGAGTGAAGGTTTTGTGACAAAAAGATTATTACTATTGCGAGAAAGACTTAAGCGACGATTAGAGAAAGGATGGACATGATGGAACCACTTGATTTGTTTTCGGCATTGACGGATGTGGATGATCAAGATGTGCTGGAAGCATTAGACATTTATTCTAGAAATCCTAACCATAGGAAATTCCGTAAAACGATTGCTGTTGTGGCAGTATTGATAATCCTTGCTTCTGCTGGTGTGGTCACACATTGGCTTTTGCAGCGAAAAACCGAAAGTGCGGATAAGGAACCTAAAACGGATAAGATATACACATTAGAGGATAATACACCGACACCGTCTATTGTAGAACTGGATCCGACAATGTCCATAGAAGAACCAATATGTTCACTATACCAGTTTATGCTTTGGGGGGAGGTGGAATACAGTGCTTCGGTTGAGTACTGTGACCGTATCGGAGCTAAGATAGGGACTGCCAAGGTACGGAATGAGGAAAAAGAAAGTGAAACGACGCTATACAAGGATGTCATCGTATATGAAATTGTCGGAATGGATACGGCAATTGCGGTACTTGTTTATTATCCTGAAGACCAGGAGTATTACGTATATTACAACAGCACATACTGATTCTTGTGATGGCTGTTATTTATATCCAACATATGGAAAGGGGTGGGTCCAATGGCTTGAGTATTCGTCGGGATTCTAAATGACGAGAATCGACAGAATGATTCTCTTGCGCAGACAATAAGGAGGAACACATGAAACGTTTTCTTTCGCTTCTGCTGGTTTTGGCATATGTTCTCTCAATAACGGGAGGGAAGAGTTATGCCGGAAATACAGAAAACATGTGGAATAATACAGTCAACTATGAGAATAGGAGTGGTTATACGGACGATCAACTGGTTGACAGAGTGTTTTTCAGCACTATGATTGGCGTTTCCAATGATTATCTTGTCATGCCATTGTATGATTTACAGAATAATGTATCCGCATACATCATTCAATACTACTCCGAAGGAGTTCCCTTGAGTTATGTTGTGATCAATACCAGTATATTGGCCGAAGATGCTTATTATATTGAATTTGGCGAAGGCGAGTTTGGCAGAGTGGTTGGGTTAGACAAGGTTGAATCGACGGAAGAAAAGGTTCGAGTTTGCTATTGTAGTGGTTCACAATACTATCTGCTTATCGATGATGACTTATATCATTATGACGGCGAATTGAAACTGCTTGCCGGCGATATTGTGCAAGATCTGGAAGAAAGAAGTTGCGGAGATTATTATAACTATGGAGAAACACTGACGTATATGGCAGTTCTCGAAAAAGAGGTTGGCTATGATTCAGTATCATCCTACTCGAGGTCCACGTCTTTTACGAAGCGCACGACAGATTCGACAAGATATGCTTACGGTAGTAATAACCCGGTCAGCAAGCATTGTGCACCAACGGCGGGGCTTAATCTCTTGCAGTATTTATACTCAGTTGAAGGAAAAACCAGTATTCCGATGAGTTCCTGGCAATCCGTATTCATTGCGCTTCATACGGCAATGGGGACATCCAATTTGAATGGTACTGCTGACAGTGATCTGGCACCGGCATATCAATCCGTGTTAAGATCATACGGTTATAACAGCGCAACGGCCGCTATACAGTACTCGGCATCCTGGACCCAGGTTACCACTGCAATCAATTCGAATGCGGTTCATCTTGCTCTCCACGGATCTGAAATATATGGGGAGCACAGTGCAGTGGGGGTTGGATATGTATCCTTTACGCATTCCACGGGATGGGTGAGCAAGTATTACAAAATTGTAGACGGATGGACAACGGATACACGCTATGTTCATTCGAGCTTGGGCATTTCTTCTATTAGCCTTGTAACTGTCTATGTAGGGACTTAGTTCAAAAATCTAAAAATCGTGGGGGGGGGGGGCGGCGAGATAATGAAATATGAAGAAAAAATATATTGTTTTAATGGTAAGTGTTGTAGTTGTTCTCGTGGTCTCCTCCGCTGCATTTGCATTTTATCAGGAGAGTAAGAATAAGCGTGAACATATAGTGACAGAACAGAGTAACGAACGAGCTATTGTAACGATACCGGAGGGAATCACGAAAATCCGAATAGCTGACGGAACATATGGTGATGTCATCACCCTTGATGGAGAAAGCATTGAAGAGTTCTTCGAAAAAATCGACTCAGTTCCCGGGACGGTTAAATATGTCGGAATAGGAACCGGCTATCAATATGCGGTACGTTGCTACAGAAACGACGAAAGAGTTTTGGAATTCTTATTTATGACCGACACAATCATTAAGGAGAATGTGGATGACAGGACTGCCCGGGTGTTCACCGCAGAACAGGTTATTCCGGCTTTTCCATATATCCAGAGAATGTTTGAGAAAGGAAGAGCAGAGAATTAGTTTGATAGAGATGCGTCATGGTCATTGAGCGGAAAGGAGGAGATTCCATTGCATAGTAGCAAACTTGGACGTAGAAGAGATCTTGCGAATGAAACGCAACCTGTACAAAATTCTAAAAACGGAGGAAAAACAATATGAAAAAAACAAAAGTTCTTGTTACAATCGCGCTTGTTCTTGCATTGCTTTGTTCCATCGGGGCAGCGGTGGCAGATTATACCGGGCATGCAGAAGGGGGTGTGGCCGGTTATGATGTATACTGCAATAATTATATCACTGCTGACCGGAAAAACTGTGGAGCCGGAACCTCGGCCGGGAATAATCTTATTGCTGTTTCAGTATCCATAACATACTACTATCACAATACGCAAACCGGTGAAGACTTTGTAAATGGTAGAGGTAACGGTGGATTTGGAGGAACCGGAATCGGAGGGCCCGCTTTGGGAACATATTTACACTATGATAAGATTGTTTCCACCCACACGGCATCTTATGAAAATCAGCAATATAACTGCAGTAATCTGACCACCACCGTGCCGTAAGATGGGGCTAATTTCGAACCCGGGTACCGAGGAGAACCTATATGAAGTGGAAAAAACTGTTATTTGCATCTGTCGGATTATGCGTTAGTCTAATGCTTTGGTCTTGCAAAAAAGCACATGAAAAAGCCAGTGAAGGTAATCCAACCGGGCCGGAAATCATTGAAACCGACGCCCCTTCGTCATCAACATCAGGGCCCTGGGAAAATGCGTCGCATCAGATTAAGTGGATTCTTTTTTCTGAGCCTCAGCTTACGGACGACAACAAGAATACCATTAACCGCATTCTTTATGAGAAAGGTCTGGATGTCAGAATTGACTTTCTGGCCAAAGGAGCGAAAAGCAATCAGGAGTATATTGATTGGGTGAGAAACGAGGTGTGTCCGGATATTCTCACTGCGGGAAGTTGGTTCAGTCCTTCGCTCGGATATGAATTCCTAAAGACAGACTTCTTGCCTTTAAACAACTATCTTTATACCTCGGAGGGTGGCAGACTTCGGGAGGCCTTCGGCAGCGTTGAATGGAAGAAGGTTACTTTGGATGGAAACATCTACACGGTTCCCCGGAATAGCAACCGATTTTCTTACAATAACGCAGTCTATATCGCAATCAATAATGATTATTCGGAGTCTTTTGCGTCATTTGACGGCACGTACGCTTCTTTAAAAAGAATTCGGAAAGACCTTAATAATCCGGAAGTAAAGATTCTTTTTGATTATGTCGAATACGACAAGGTTTTTGCACTTCTCGGGTATCATACCGTATATAAGGGAATGCTGCCTTATGATCCGCAGACGGGGAAGCTTCTTGATCCTGCCCGGGTTGCGGTGGAAGAAAAGGCGCTGTGCAATTCATTGTTTGAGGATATCAAGAGTGGCATCATAGTTAATCAAGCATACGATGCAGCAATACCGGAGAAAAGTCTTGCTATAGTTTTCACCGGAATTCGATCCGAGATACCCGGGTATACGATTCAGGTTCTTTTGGAAGATAACTATGAAGTAAATCCTTTGATGTCATATGGAGTATACAGAGGTTCTGAACAGTCGGAACTTGCGTTACAGGTTTTAACAGCCTGCTTTTCGGATCCCGAGATTTCATCCATTATTAACTGGGGAATTCGTGATGGAGCGGCCTGGAATGAGCGGACGCGCCTGATGATGACCGAGCAGGAGAGCAATCTGACCGGATTCCGTCCCGCCTTATCCGGTGAAGAAGAGAAATCGTTAAAACCATACACGCAGGGACAGATGGAGCTCTTTATGGATTTGTATCGGGCTGACTTTAGCGGCGCAATGAAGTTAAATTCAGCCTATCAACCGAGGGCTTTTTATATCGACGATTCTTTTGCTGTCGGCATCGACGCCCTTAACCGGGAACTTGACCAATGGTTTTCAAGTAGGGAGGGGCAGTAAAGTGCCCTTCCTTATCCTGCATTAGAGGTAAGAGAGATGAGAAAAATACTTTTATTCACAGGATTTACGTTTCTTACCCTGTTGACTGTTTCCTGCAAAAAGAAGACGAGCACGCCCAAAGCAGAGGGGGAATCCGTACAGCAGGTTGCGGATGGTGTTTCCAAAGGGAAGACGGAAGCGTTTTATTCGTATAAAAGAAGTTATGTTACTGAAGACTATGCCCTTTACCATGACAATCACGGACGCCTCCAGATATTTGATACTGAAAGCAAGACTGATATCGTGTACTGTTTCAACGCGGGCTGTGAGCACCAGCAGGCGAAAAGAGACCCCGTAACCAATGAAGTCATACAGAAGGGCTGTATCGCCTATGAAATATCCTCCGACTGTGTGATGCTTCGGGAAAATGATATGGTCTTCTTTCAGGATAACGGTCAGGTAATCCGGGCGGACCGGCAGGGAGAAAACCGCAGGATGATTGCCATTATACCGCTTTATAAGCTTGGATTTCGGGAGGTGTTCTATTCTGCCGATACTCTGTTTATATCTTATTATACGGATAACCGTTTTGAAGAGATTAAAGGTGAAAACGGGCAGACCCAATGGATTAATACCGGCGAGCTATCCGACACACGCGAATGCGGAATCTATTGTGTTAATCTTTCCGACGGAACGGTAAAGGAACTGTTTCAGGCAGATGCTTATAATGCCATGATATCATGTGCCGACATTTGGGACGGACATCTGTATTTTAAATACTTTTACTCCGATATTCCTGCAATCGGGCCGAACCTGGAAACCTATGGGCGGGATGTCGAGATCCCGGAAGGGCTGACGGTGGAAAACTATTGGGAAGAAATGCCGAAGCATTTCTGGATGGATGTCTATGATTATCACATCGCTACGGGGGAACTAAAACCAATTCTTAGGAACTGCAGGGAAGGAACCTTGGAATTTTGTCGGGGGTTCTTCGCAGTAGCGGAGACGGACGGAACAACCGGACTGTATCGATACAGCGGAGAGCGGTTTCGTGAACTTCCGTTCCGAATCGGAAAAGGAATCCGAAGCGACAGCGGATTGGTCTGCTGCGACGAGAAGGCAATGGATGAATATCTGCTAATTGATGAAAATACTGGGGAAATAATAAAGAGAACGAAGATATCGAGCAGCAAGTTCTTAGCGGGCGTAATCATCGGGAAAAGCGTATACGGGTCACTTGCCATACCCGGTGAAGGGATGGGGCTTGGATATATCTCCACGGAAGACTTCTGGAACGGAGACCTCACAAACGCTGTGGCGTTTCAGGTGCAGTAGTAATAGATGAATCCAGACATTCGTCTATTATAACCGGGAAACCAGTTTCTAATCCTCTCTATCACTGTTCTGACGGTTAATCTTGCGGAATGGCGATGATGCCGACTAAGCAAAGGAAAGGTATGGTGGGGCAGATACGGATTACATGTTTTATTAGGAATGGGAGTGGAGATTTTTTGAAAATAGCAAAATATATTGGGAGAATAATAATTGCGGATCAGAAATATAACGAGCATATATTGAATGGAAATAAAAAGCCGACAGAAATGTGCCCTTGTACAACGGTACACCGCTTGGTGAGAGAAATAAAGTCCAAGATTCCAGAGGGGTAGTATTTTTTTAGAATGGCATAGGGAGGAGCGTTGAAATTGTATTCAAAGTTCGAAGTTTCAGTCGGGAATTTTTGCTATGGACGAGAGATGAATAGCCATTTATCTTCTGGGCAAAGTATTTTCGCCGAATGTAGGAGTGATGTAAAAAGTGTTTTGGAAAAATATATATCACCAACCGGCGCTCTGGATGGGGATATGATGAAAGAGGAGTGGTTTAAAACTCAGAAGTATGATGTCTTTTTATCACATTCACATAAAGACATAGATAAGGTAAAAGCTTTTTCGGGATGGCTATATGATAAGTTTGACTTAAAATGTTTTATTGATTCCTGTGCTTGGGGATATTGCGATGATTTATTAAGAAAAATTGATGATAAGTATTGTTGGAACAAATCGGGAGAAACCTATAATTATGAGAGAAGAAATTATTCAACAGCGCATGTACATATGATGCTGTCAACAGCTTTGACAGAAGTAATGGATCTTTCGGAATGCGTAATGTTTTTTAATACACCGAATTCTGTTTCGTTAGTTGATGATCTTAATTGTATAAAAAACGGTAACAATAAACATGGTAAGGTAAAAGTTTCGATTTCTCCATGGATTTATCATGAATTAGCTATGTCCTCATACTTAAAACAAACAATTCCAGATAGGTTTAGAAAGAAGTATGCGACATATGTTGAACATAGTGAGATTAGAACTCAAAAAGAATTGGAAATTCAATATAAGATTTCAAAATATTTGGAAGGAATGAATAAACTAACAGATGAAGGCTTGCTGATGTGGAACAACCAATATAAAAAAAGTAAGCCTGTACATCCACTAGATGTATTGTATGAGCAATATAAGAGTAACGTATATATGGGAGAAGTAATTAATGGCTAGAAGTGTTTTTTACAGTTTTCATTATCAAAACGACATCGCGAGAGTAATGGTTGTCAGGAATAGATGGGTGACACAGGGAGGACAAGTAATTTCCGGTATAATTGATCATGCTGATTTTGAAAAAGTGCAACGACAAGGTGATGATGCTATTAAAAAGTGGATAAACTCTCAATTAATAGGAACTTCTGTAACGGTGGTTTTAATCGGTGAGGAAACCTTAAATAGAGAGTATGTCAAATACGAGATTTGTGAAAGCTTAAAACGAGGAAATGCAGTCATAGGTGTAGATATACACAGGTTAAAGGACTTTAACGGTAAAACATCAATGGCAGGCAATTATCACTCTGTGATAGGATATTATAAAGATGGCACTCCAGCATATTTCGATAATATTGCAACAGCTATTTATGATTATGTATATGATGATGGATATACTAATCTTGGATATTGGGTAGTGCTCCTATGTCAAGATTTAGCGCAAATTAAAATGAGGAGTTTTTCCTCCTGATCATACGATTGGATTGTTTGCCGAGGGGCCGCAATAGTTATGCGGCAACTCTGGCATACAGTTGTTCAAACTGTTCCGGAGACATGTAGTTACAGTGACTGTGAATCCGGACCGTGTTATAGAAGGCTTCAATGTACTCGAAAACCAACCGGTACGCATGATTGTAACTCTCGATACGGAACCGGTTCAGCCATTCCCGCTTGATGAGCGAATGAAACGATTCAATACAGGCATTGTCATAGGGATACCCTTTATGACTATAACTGAGTTGGAACTGTTCCGTGGCTTGTCTGTAAGCCTTTGAAACATACTGGCTGCCTCGGTCGGAGTGCAGGATTAGCGGCAGTTCCGTATCACGGCGTTGTTTGGCTTTGGTGATTGTATCTATGACACAGGAAACTTCCATTGAATTGGAAAGCGTCCAGGCGATAATCTTACGGGAATAAAGATCCATGATGCTGGTAA